>Ga0209747_1000050_pt1 | contig 50972 bp, 48 predicted proteins | sample BarGraNGADG00311_FD_184498 | JGI IMG/M metagenome (GOLD analysis project Ga0209747, IMG submission 184498) | Arctic peat soil microbial communities from Barrow, Alaska - Barrow Graham LP Ref core NGADG0011-311 (SPAdes) (version 2) | ecosystem: Environmental > Terrestrial > Soil > Wetlands > Peat...
TTGGCATAATATCCCCTCACCTATTGGGAGTATCATACCATCTATCGCTTCGATACCGCCAGAAACATACGTCATAGTATTAATGAATTGACGTACTAGTGTCCCGCCCCGGTGCTCACACTATTCATGGAACGGGAGACTCATCGCGCTGTAGAATTTAGGACCTGAAAGGGCAGGTCCCCGGCCTGCAGAACTCCATCGGTTCGGAGGAGTTCACAGTCTTCCTCAGCTCGCGATAGCTATCGCCGTTCCATATCTCGGCGAAGGTGGAGTCGGCAAGGTCGCCCAGCTGGTACTGTGAGCAGCAGCCGACGACGACTTTGCCCTCCGGGGTGATCATGGCCTCGGAGAACGGGATCTCGCACCTGCTCGATTCGGCGTCCGGGTACTTGACGAAGCCGCCCGAGACGTAGGGGCCCGCGGGGCTGTCGTCAAGGCTGACCGGGAAGACGTTGAGCGAGCGCAGCTCGGCGAGCCTTGCCGACACGCCGGTCTCTCCGTAGTCGGGCACCTCCACCCTCACCCGTTTCTCGTTCGCTCGCTCGAGCACTTCGACGAAGGCCCGCGAGGCTTCCTCCGGCTCCGGCACCCTTTCCTCGAGCTCTTCGAAATGCGGGTAGATCTTGGTGTACTTGATCTGCTCGAAGCCGTAGCGGTCGGCGAGGTCGACGAAAGCCGAAAGCTCCTGCAGGTTCGCCTTCTGTACGACGACGGTGAAGAATGGGAAGAAACCGGTGCCGCCCGCCTGCTCGCGGGTATCTCGGATTATGTCCAGAGAGCGCATCAGCCTGTCCCATTTCGCGGGAAAGCGCAACGCCTCGAAAGTCTCCCTGCTCGCGCCGTCGATCGATATCCCGAGATAGGCGCCGGACTTCGCGAGGAGCATCCCTCTCTTCGGCGTCATCGTCGTGCCGTTGCTGTATATCGTCGGGTATACGCCGTAGCGGACGCAGATCTCGAGGATCCTGTCGATCTGCTTGTGGACGAGCGACTCTCCGCCTCCGCTCAGAATGACCCGGTATGCGGTCGGGAACAGTTCGTCCGCGACGCGCTTGAAGAGAGAGAAGTCCATGGTCGGCCATTCGTGCCCCTCGAACTGCGGGTGGTTCCGGTGACACTGCGGACATTGCAGGTTGCACTTGAGGTTGATGTCGACGTAAAGAGACCTCGGCAGGGCGGTCGGCACGAGCCGGCCCTCTTCCGCGTCCGCGCGGCTGGCCTCGAGGTTCTGTTCTTTTTTCTTCGAGTACTTGTCTTTTTTTCTCACTGTCCACCTTCGCCTTGAGCTCTCCCGGTCCATTCTACAATGTCGCCCGCTACCGACCGCACTGATAAAATGCCATCACTGCTGTTTCGACGAGGGCAGGGAGGCACCCCGTGGATACGAGGATGACGGAGCTGTTCGGGATCAGGCACCCCGTGATGTGCGGCGGCATGATGTGGCTCGCGAAGCCGCAGCTGTGCGCCGCCATCTCCAACGCCGGCGGTCTCGGAAACCTCACGGCCGGCAACTACGACACCGGCGAGGAGCTCAGAGGAGCCATAAAGGAGACGCGGGAGCTCTCCGACAAGCCGTTCTGCGTGAACATCACGCTGCTGCCCTCGGTGCGAATAACGAAGGAGCTTCACCAGGAGTACCTGGACGTTTGCTGTGAGGAGGGCGTCGCGGCCCTCGAGCTGTCAGGCCCGCCGATCGACCGCTACCTCGGCCCGAGGGCGGTGGAGCAGGCCCACGAGTCCGGGGTCAGGCTGATACACAAGCTGGGCAGCGTCCGCCACGCGAGACACGCGGAGCAGGCCGGTTACGACGCGGTCATCGCGGCCGGCATCGAGGAGGGGGGCCACCCGCTCGACGACGACGTCGCGACGACAGTGCTGACGCCGAGGATCAGCGAGACCATAGGCATCCCTGTGATAACCGCGGGTGGCATGGCCGACGGCCGCGGGCTCGCCGCGGCGATCGCGCTTGGGGGGACTGGCATCATGATGGCCTCCCGCTTTATTGCTACAGACGAGTGCCCGGCGCACCCGGCTATAAAACAGGCGCTGGTCGAGAGGCAGGAGACAGACACCACGCTGATATGCCGCACGATAAAGCTGCAAATGCGCTGCCTGAAGAACGAGATATCGAGCCGCATCCTGGAGATCGAGGCGGGTAACGGCACCTTCGACGAGATCCTGCCCTTCGTACTCGGAACCCGGTCCAAGGAAGCCTGGGAGACCGGAGACGTGGAGATGGCACCCCTGGCCGTCGGCCAGTCGATCGGGCTCATCAAGGATGTCGTGAGTTGCTCCGAACTGCTGGACAGGATAGTGGACCATGCCGAGATAATCCTTGGCCAGGGAGTCGTCAAGCCGGGCTGAGAGATCAAAAAAAAGCGGCCGGTCATCCGGCCGCTCGATCATGCCTTTATAAAGGCTTCCAGCGTTTATTCGTCTTCCGGGTAGTGCCTGAGCCTCGCTCGCTTCGTGGGCTTGTGGAGCAACGCGCGCAGCGAACACCAGCCGAGAAGGCCCCCGAAGACGATCAGGTACGCCCCGAAGCCGGTCATCATCATCTTCTGGTTGTCGTCCTCGGCCTGCTGGCCGAAGTACACCAGTGCGGCACCCGCTCCCAGCCTGAGGAGCCTGCCGAGGCCCGTCACGTTCTTCCAGAAGAACTTCCACTTCTTTTTCTCTTCTTTTTGCTTCTTCGCCATTGCACCCTCCATCCGTAGCATTGAACGCTCAAGTCCAAATCGTACACGATATGCGTCCAGCAGCGGAAGGCGGCCCGGGCCGGAATCACCTCACGAATCGAAATATTCCGCCCTGTCGTCAAAGCGGGTGGAACGTGTTTGACGGCCGGGTGTGGTATTTTCTTCTGGTGGACAGGCAAGGGACCGATTCCGTTTGATCCGAGGGAGGTCGCGATGCGAAGGTGCGTAGCCAGTGCGATAGCAGTGCTGCTGCTCTGCGCCTTCATATCGCTTTTTGCCGCCGGCTGCGGCAACGGCTCCGATCCCGACGCCGAGAGGTATTTCGACACAGAGCCTCTTCAGAAGATCCAGGTCGGGGACATCACGATAGGCTACAAGGAATTCGGTACCCAGAACGAAAACCCGCTGTTCATGATCGCCGGCTACAGCATGACGATGGACGTGTGGGACCCGCGGTTCCTCGATGACCTCTCGAAGAAGTTCAAGGTGATCGTGTTCGACAGCCGCGGGATGGGGGAGACCACTGGTGGCAGAAAGAAGTGGACGATCGACCAGTTCGGTGACGACACCGCGGGCTTCATCCGGGCCCTCGGCTATAAGAGTGCCGACCTGCTGGGATGGTCCCTGGGAGGAGACGTGGCGCTCAGTGTCGCCGTGTATCACCCCGAGGTCATCAAGAAACTGATCAGCTACGCGGGAGACTGCGGCGGAACGCAGAAGATCCTGCCACCTTCATACAAGGACGTCGTGGCCAAGCTGCGTTATGTGAACGCGCCGCTCAAGATAGTGCTCGCCGCCCTTTACCCGCCCTGGTACATCGACCTGTACCCTGACTATTACAGGCACTTCCCGTTTCCCCATGAATTGAGCTCGGTGACCGACATCATGAGGCAGGACAAGGCATACAACACCTGGAAGGGCGTCTACGATCGGCTCGGCGACATCAACATGCCCGTCCTGGCCGCGACCGGCAAGATGGACGAGTCCACCCCCGAGGCCAACGCGATCATGCTGTCGGAGAAGATACCGAACTGTACCCTCGTGAAGTTCATAGGTGCCGGGCACGGCATCCAGTACATGTTCCCGCACCAGTTCGCGAAGGTCATAATCAACTGGACCTCGGGCAAGCCGGTCAGTCCGATCCAGAGGTAGTCGCCCGGTTCCGGAAACCATCCCTGTTATTTATATTGATTAACGTAAATGATTGTTAACAATAGTTACTGTAGTGGCTTAATTATATAACAGTTAAATAGTTCAGTCATATACCACTATTGTTAACTATCTTCGCACGCAATCCGATGACACTTCCGTAATATAAGTTGATTATATATGATAAGTGTTAACTATTGAGGAATAAGATTTGGAGAAGACTTACTGTTATCTAGTGTTAATAATTGATGCACATGATAGCTATTGAGGCGCCTGATTCGAGGATCATGTTGTTGCATAAGTTAACTAACTTATAAATATGTTAACTATTGAGGTGTTGGCACGAGGTCGAGCCCCGGCTTTGACCGGATCTGGTGAACCGATCAGGCTCCGTTCACGACTACGGCGTGCTGGAACCCTGCGTGGCGCTTCCCGGGGCGCTGCTGCCCTGCGGAAGTTCGGTGACGAGCGTGTCTATCTTCCACTGCCCGTTTTCCTTGAGCAGGACGGCCTTGTAGACGTTGCCGGAGTTGTCGCCCTTGATGGTGTACTTGACGTACCCGTCCTTGCCGTTGTCCTTCGACTCGATGATCGTGATCTCGGGCGGGACTTCCAGACTTTCCTTGATGCTCTGCACCGTCCACTGCTTCTGGTATTCCGCCGAGAGCATGTCGTGGAATTTCTGATAATTCTTTGCCTTGGCCGCCGCGGTGAACTCCTCAAACGCCTGCTTCGGTGTCTGGCCGGTCTGGGTCGTGGTAGAGCCGCAGCCGGCGAGCGCCAGCAATCCGACCACGAGAAGCAGGGCGGTCGCGACCAGTACGAATTTCCTCATCTCAACACCTCCATTATGATTTCCGCAATCATCGTACACTATCGCCCGGGGTTGCGCGTTGATGTAATCTAACCATTGGCGCCGGCCCGACCGGCCCGAAAACCGGGACCCCGACCTGCCTGCGGGCGGGACGACAGAGGTCTGAAGAAATAAATCGGAGGTCTTGAAATTGAAGTACGACGTGATCATCGAGGGCGCCGACATCCTTGACGGCACCGGCTCCCCCGCCTTTAAGTCCGACATCGGGATAAAGGGCGAAGTGATAGAGAAGATCGGCAACCTGAAGAATGCCGAAGCCGACCGCAGGATCGACGCGTCAGGGAAGACGGTCTGTCCCGGTTTCATCGACGCTCACTCCCACGCGGACCTGGCGTTCTTCCGCAAGAACCACAGGGAAGTCCTCACGCCTCTCGTCCGGCAGGGGATCACCACTTTCGTGGGTGGCAACTGCGGCATGGCCCTCTCGCCCATCAGCGAGTCCCGCCGTGAAGGACAGGAGATGTATCTCGAGGTGTTCACGCAGATGGACTTCGAGAAGGACGTGCACTGGACCGACACCGCGAGCTTCATGAAATACATGGACGATGAAGGGCCGCTGCTCAACAGCGCGCTGCTGGCGCCGCACGGCATGATGCGGATAGCGGCCTGCGGACTCGAGACCCGCCTCGCCGAGAAGAAAGAGATCGCGCACATGCGCGACTCGCTCGAGGCCAGCATGGACGCAGGTGCGTTCGGCCTGTCGACCGGCCTGCAGTACTTTCCGGGCAACCAGTCCGACACCGCCGAGCTCGTCGAGCTCGGCCGCTCGCTGGTACCCTACGACGGGGTGTTCACCAGCCACCTCCGCTCATACACGGCCAGCACGCTCGAGCAGGCGATCGACGAAGTGGCGGAGGTGTCCAGGGTCAACGGCGTACGGACCCAGGTCTCGCACATCTTCAGCCTTCCCTGGCTCGGTCCGATCCACAACCAGGCCCTCAAGGTCCTCAAGTGGCTCACCCGTCATCCCGAGTTCGCGCACCGGACCGTTCCCAACTTCGCGATCGAGATGGAGATGAAGAAGATCCTGAAGATCCTCGACCGGCAGAGGGCGACCGGGGCCCTGATCGGGATGGACGTGATGCCGACCACGGCCGGCTTCACGCACCTGATGGCGTACTTCCCGTCGTGGTCGCTCGCCGGCGGCCGCGAGGCGATCCTGGAGAGGATGAGCAACCCGGCGACGCGCGCCGAGATCCTGTACGACATAGACCACGGCGTCCCGAAGTGGCCGCACCGCGGGAAGGACGACTGGTCTCTCAACCTGATGCGCCAGATGGGATGGGATGCCATCACCGTGATGGCGGTCCACTCCGAGAAGAACAAGAAGTACGAAGGCAGGCTGTTCACGGACATCGGCAAGGAGCAGGGAAAGCACCCGTTCGACGTGATGTGCGACATGCTCCTGGAGGAGGACGGACGCGTCCTGGCGTTCGAGTCGCTCGCCGAGCCGGACGACTACTTCACCGAGAGGTACACTTTCCCGGCCTTGAAGGACCCGCAGACGATGGTCACCACGGATACGATCCTGCTGGGCATGGGCAAGCCCTCGTACCTGTTCTACGGCTGCTACCCGAAGTTCATCGGGCGCTACGTCTTCGACAAGAAGCTGCTGGGTTTGCCTGAGGCGATCGCCCGCTGCACGTCTCTGCCGGCCGACTGGTTCGGGATCGAGAACCGCGGTCGCGTGAAGGAAGGCTTTTTCGCGGACCTGCTTGTCATGAAGCCCAAGGAGTTCAGGACGGAGGCGGTGTTCCGCGATCCGGAGAGGTTCCCCACCGGCCTGGAGACTGTGCTGATCAACGGGAAGGTCGTTTTCGAGGGTGGAGAGATGAACCTCGAGGACGGCGCGGGGAAGATGCTTCGCCGCCAGAGCCAGGCTCCGGCGAAATAGCAGACCAGGCCGCCCCTCGCCCCACAGATTTTCGCAAAGGTGCCAGGCACCAATGCGGAAAAATGCGAAAAAATGCGAAAAAGGTGCCAGGCACCAATGCGAATCATGCTTCGCCGCCAGAGCCAGGCTCCTTCAAAGTAATCGCGTATGCACCCCTGAGTGACGGGACACTACAACTTTCTCGAGGGCGCGGTGTTCACTTTCTCGCCGGGCTGAGGAGCGCCCCCGGTCTTCGATTCGGGGAGTATGGGCTTCAGGATGACGGGCGGGTCGAGCCTGGAACGTTTCTTGTCCACGAGGTAGATGACCGCGTACAGGCCACCGAACACCACGAGCAGCCCTGCCCCGATGATCATCACGACCATGAAGGCCGCGCCGCTCAGCGTGCTGGCGGCGATCATCGCCAGGACACCCGAGGCCGCAAGTGAAGCCGTCGTCACGCGGGCGACCTGAGCGACCGCCATCTTGCGCATCGCCGCCTGCTCGGGAGGATTGAGGACAAGGAAGCACTCGTCGCAGAAGTCTTCCCCGCCCGGGATCTCTTTGCCGCACCGGTCACACACGCCGATCTCGTCCGGCGGGATCGCCTCGCCGTCACCCTGGACAGGCCTCTGGATGGACCCGCAGCGGTCGCAGATCCGCTGGTAGCGCGGCATGGAGTTGCCGCAAACGACACAGTAAGTGACCCTGTGGCTGAACCTCTCCTCGGGTTTTGACATGCTGTCCTCCGTCGACCGCTCTTATGCTGTATTTCGTTTGACGCGTAAGATTCCTTGACAGGTGCGGGCCTGTACCGCGCCCCAACACCATTCGGACAGTGAAAACTTACCATAATGGGCTTATCCGCGACAGGCGGTACAATATAATTTCTGTGAGCCCCCGTAGCTCAATTGGATAGAGCAGTGGACTTCTAATCCGCAGGTTGTAGGTTCGAGTCCTACCGGGGGTGCCACATTCTGCGGCGCGCCGGCTCTACTCTTCGGCCTCGTGCTCGTATCGATCTCCGGCGGGTGGATAAACGAACGTGGATGCTCTATCTTTAAGCGTGCCTCGGTTCTGAGGCTCGGACGAGGTGGCCGTAGCTCAGTTGGTTAGAGCGCCGGGTTGTGGCCCCGGAGGTCGGGGGTTCGAGTCCCCTCGGTCACCCCAGCTCTTCCGGAATATCTTCGACGGCGCCGACCCGCCCGTCGCTCATGTCCTTGAACATCGCGACCGCGTACTTTACGCGTCCGTCGCCATCGAAGATGGGCTTCGCGGATATCTCGATCGGCACTTCGCCTTCCGGCTTCCGGATCACCGCGTCGTTGATGTAGCACGCCCGCCCTTCCCTGAGCGCGATCGTGATCGGGGCCCTCTCCACAGGATAGGTCTCGTCGGTGCCCGCGAGGTAGACGCTGTAGAAGCTGCTGAACTCGCCCACCGCAAGGTCGCTGCCGTCCCCTGATCCGAGAAGCTCGACACAGTCGTCGTTGGTGTACACCATCTTCCCGTCCGAATCGACGACGAATATCGCGGCCGGTATTCCGCCCAGTATCTCGACGATGGCCTGCTGGTACTCGCGTCTATGGGTTATGTCCCTGACGGATATGGCGACAGCGTCGAGCTCGCCTTCTTCTCCAAGCAACGCGGACGCGTTGACCGAGAACCACGTGGTCCCGCCGTCGAGCCGTCGCACGTCTCCCTCGAGGCCGGTGACGGGCTCCAGGGTCTCGACGACCTGGTAGAAAGCCTTTATGGGAACAGGAACCTCATCGGAATCACTGGTCAGACTCTCGTTCGATCCGCCGCGGACCATCAGGTCCATACGCCTTGCGGCCTCGTTCGAGAGGATCATCCGGCCTTCTGTGTCCACCACCGCGATCATGTCTCCGCTGGTCGCGATGACGGCGTCCAGCAGGGCCAGCTTTTCCCGGAGCTCTTCTTCACCCTTCTTCAGCGCGCTTATGTACCGGGCCTCGCTGCGGAGGAACTCGCTCTCGATCTCACGCGCCCTCCGCTCGGCCCGCTCGAGCGCGATCTCGGAGGTTATCTTGTTCAAGGCCATCCGCAGCATCGCGGGAAGCCGGGTGTCCTTCACCACGTAGCCGGAGGCGCCCAGGTGGAAAGCTTTCACGGCGGTCGATTCATCGCCGTGGCCGGTGATCATGACCACTGCGGGGCATGAGGTCATCTCCCTCGCCCACTCGAAAAGGTCGAGGCCGGTTCCGTCGGGGAGCTGGTAGTCGAGGGTCATTACGTCGTAAGTCCCGGTCGCGAGTTTCTCGCGGGCGTCGGTGATGGTGTTGGCCGTTTCGACCGTGGCGTCGTAGCGCTGCCTTATCATCTTCGCGAGCATCTCGGCGGTATCGGGCTCGTCCTCCACAACAAGGACGCGCAGTTGCTCGTCGTCTTTCTCCATCGGCGGACCCCCGGAAAACGCCATCACACGTTAAAACATTCTACCAGCCAGATTTTGCGGTGCCGTATCGCCGGCCATTTTTTCGTTCAATAGTACTGGCGCTGAACGGGAGGGCTGAGATTAATCAAATCGGTGCCTGGACCCCTTGTGGTAAGGTTAAATCACCGGGCGAGGGGCTTGACCCGCAGGCCTCACGTCACCGATAATGACTCATCAGTCAAGTTTAGTTGCCGTTGGTGATATTTTCGATGATAAACACCGTCAGTCGGAAGCTGGAGAGTGACCTCGAGGCGGCGACCGCCCAGAAGGTACGCGCCTGCTACCAGTGCAAGAAATGTTCGGCCGGCTGCCCGGTCGCTTTCGCCATGGACCTCCTGCCTCACGAGGTCATGAAGATGGTCCAGTACGGGCAGGCCGAAAGGCTGCTCTCGTGCGAGACGATCTGGCTTTGCGCGTCCTGCGAGACGTGTAGCACCCGCTGCCCGAACGCCATCGACATCGCCCGCGTGATGGACGGCCTGCGACAGATGTCGCTGGACGCCGGGCTCGAGGGCGGCGACACCGGCAAGTTCCACAAGGCTTTCCTCGGCGGCATCAAATACACGGGAAGGACCAACGAGCCAGTCCTGATCGGCGCTTACAAGGCCATGACGCGAAAGATGTTCGATGACGTGGGGCTCGCAGTCGTAATGCTGATAAAGCGGAAGATCAGCGTCATCCCCAAGATCGTCAAGGACCGCAAATCCGTAAGGCGCATCTTCGAGCGGACGGGGGGAGAAGGACTGTGAGCGACCTCTCGTTCTCATATTTTCCGGGATGCTCGCAGACGAGCTCGGCGGAGGAATACGGCCTCTCGAGCGAAGCCGTCTGCAAGGCACTGGGCATAGAGCTCCACGAGCTTCCCGACTGGAGCTGCTGCGGCGCGTCCAGCGGACACATGACGAGCGACGTCCTTGGCATCGCGCTCCCCGGCCGCGACCTGGCTATCGCAAAGAGCCAGGGCCGCGACGTGCTCGTGGTCTGCGCCGCCTGCTACTCGCGGCTGAAGGTCGCGCAGGCGCGCATCCTCGAGGACGAGGAGCTGGCCGCGAAGGTCGAAGACGCCGTCGGAGCGGACCCCAGGTTCGAGGGCAGGATACGCCACCTGCTGGACGTCGCGGTCAACGACGTCGGCCTCCCCGAGATAAAGAAATGGCAGCGGGTCGGCCTCGAGGGCCTCAAGGCGGTTCCTTATTACGGCTGCCTGCTCGTACGCCCGCCGGAGGTCTGCTGCTGTGACTCCGTCGAGAACCCGACCGACCTGGACAGGCTTCTCGCCGCCGTCGGCGTCGAGGTCAGGCCGTGGTCGTTCAAGACCGACTGCTGCGGCGGGAGCCTCTCGCTCTCGAGGACCGACGTCGTCGAGACCATGGTCAACAAGCTGATGGAGAGGGCGGAGCAGGCGGGCGCCAACTGCATGGTCACCGCGTGCCCGATGTGCGCGGCGAACCTGGAGATGCGCCAGAAGCCATCGAAGTTCTCTTTCAAGCTGCTTCACGAACTCCCGGTCCTCTACTTCACCGAAGTGCTTGGCCTCGCCCTGGGCCTCGGGGACGCCCGCAAGTGGCTCTCATCGCACATCATCGACGCGCGGCCGCTGATCTCGTCGCTGCCGCTCGAGGAACGCTGATCGAACATGGCTGACAAGAAGACGGACCCGCAAGAAGATCTGAAGAACACCGGTGAGGGCAAGCCGCTCGGCGCGGTGATGGTCGTCGGCGGAGGCATCGGCGGCGTCCAGGCGTCGCTCGACCTGGTCGAGATGGGCTACCGGGTCTACCTGGTCGACTCCGGGCCTTCCATCGGCGGCGTGATGGGGCAGCTCGACAAGACGTTCCCGACCAACGACTGCTCGATGTGCATCCTCTCGCCGAAGCTCGTCGAGGTCGGATCGAACAAGAACATCGAGCTGATGATGCTCACCGACGTGATGTCGCTCGAGGGAGAGCCGGGCCACTTCGAGGTCACTGTCAGGAGGCGCCCCCGCTATGTCGACATCGAGAAATGCACGGGCTGCGACCTCTGCTCGGAGGAGTGCCGGGTCAAGATCAAAGACCCGTACAACGCCGGCCTCTCTCGCGCGCCTCTGATCAGGGTACCTTTCCCGCAGGCGGTTCCCGGCGCGGCTTTCATCGATCCGACAAAGTGCCTGTACTTCCTCAAGGGCAAGTGCGGCAACTGCAAGGAGAAATGCCCCGCGGGCGCGGTCGACTACGAGCAGAAAGAGACGGTCGAGAAGATCGAGGTAGGCTCGGTGATCCTCGCGGCCGGCTACAAGACTTTCGACGCGGCGGCGCGCGCCGAGTACGGGTACGGTGTGTACGACAACGTCGTCACCAGCCTCGAGTTCGAGAGGATACTCGCGGCCAACGGGCCGACCGGCGGTCACGTGGTCAGGCGCTCCGACGGCGGGCCGGTGAAGAAACTCGCGTTCATCCAGTGCGTCGGGTCGCGCGATTCTACCTGCGGGAACACGTACTGCTCGTCGGTCTGCTGCATGTACGCCACCAAGCAGTCCCTCATCGCGAAGGAGCACGCGAAGGACGTCGAGCCGAGCATCTTCTTCATCGACATGAGGGCCTACGGCAAGGGCTTCGACGAGTATTACAACAAGGCGAAGGACCAGAGCGGAGTCCGTTACGTCAGGTGCCTCGCGTCCTACGCCAAGGAGATGCAGCCGACGAAGAACATCCTCATCGGTTATACGGACGAGGAAGGCAACACGGTCGAAGAGGAGTTCGACCTGGTGGTGCTCTCAGTGGGCATCGAGCCCGACGCCGCGGCGCTGGCCGAGGCCGCGGGCATCGAGCTGGACGCCCACGGCTTCGCCGCGTCCGACGACTTCTCGCCGGTGGTCACTTCTAGGCCGGGAGTGTTCGTCTGCGGAGCGATGGAGAGCCCCAAGGACATCCCGGACACGGTAGTACAGGCGAGTGCCTCGGCCGGCATGGCATCGGGCGGGCTGACGGAAAGCAGGGGAGAGCTGATAGCGAAGACCGAGTATCCTCCCGAGAGGGACGTGAGCAATGATCCGCCCCGCATAGGCGCGGTGATATGCAGGTGCGGGACGAACATCGGCGGCGTGGTCGACGTGCCTGATGTGGTCGAGTACGCGAAGACGCTCCCCAACGTTGTGTTCGCCGAGGAGAGGCTGTACGCGTGCAGCCAGGACGCGCAGGAGTGGATCCGCGAGAAGGTCAAAGAACATTCGCTCAACAGGCTGCTTGTCGCGTCCTGCACCCCGAGGACACACCAGCCGCTGTTCAGGGAGACGCTGCGAACGGCCGGCCTCAACAAGTACCTGTTCGAGATGGCCAACATCCGCGAGCACTGCTCCTGGGTCCACATGAACATCCCCGAGGAAGCGACCGACAAGGCGAAGCACCTCGTAAGGATGGGCGTGCAGAAGGCCGCGTTGCTCGAGCCGCTCGAGGAAGGAGTGTCGCCGGTCACGCCGAGGGCGCTGGTCATCGGAGGCGGCGCGGCGGGGATGACCGCCGCGCTTCAGATGGCGGACGCAGGGTTCACGACCTATCTGGTCGAGAAAGAGCGCGAGCTGGGCGGGAACCTGAGGCACATCTACAGGACCCTTGAGGGCGGCGACGTCAAAGAGTACCTCGAAGGCCTGGAGAAGAGGATATTCGCCCACAAGAACATCGGTCTGTACATGGCCAGCGAGGTCGAGTCGGTCGACGGCTTCATCGGCAAGTTCCACACCACGGTCGACACGCCCGAGGGTACGGTCGAGCTCGATCACGGCATCGTGGTGGTCGCGACCGGCGGCGGCGAGTACGAGCCGCACGAGGGCCAGTACATGTACGGGATCGACGAGCGGGTCATCACGCAGACGGAGCTCGAGAGAAGGATCAACGAGGACCCCGCGTCGCTTGAGGGCGTCGGGCGGGTGACGATGATCCAGTGCGTCGGGTCCCGCGACGACGAGCGCCCTTACTGTAGCAAGATCTGCTGCGGCGTCGCGGTCAAGAACGCGCTCGGCCTGAAGGAGTTGAAAGGCGACGACGTCGACGTGCAGGTCTGTTACCGCGACATGCGCACCTACGGCCTCAAGGAAGACAGCTACCTGGCCGCGCGCGAAGAAGGCGTCGGGTTCATACGCTTCGAGAAAGACAGACCGCCGATGGTGCGGACGCTGCTGGACGGCGGGCTTCAGGTCAAGGTTCCCGAGATGAACGTGCGTGGTGAAGAGGTCGTCCTTAACACCGACCTCGTCGTGCTCTCCTGCGGCGTCGTGGCAAACCCGGACGCCAGGCAGCTGGGTCCGAAGCTCAAGGTGCCTCTCACCTCCGACGGTTTCTTCCTGGAGGCTCACGTAAAGCTGCGCCCGGTGGACTTCGCGACCGACGGCATCTTCGTGGCGGGGCTTGCGCACTATCCGAAGACGATAGGCGAGAGCGCGACGCAGGCTTCAGCCGCCGCGGCTCGCGCCGAGTCGGTCCTCTCCAAAGAGAACGTGGTGACCGAGGGCGTCGTAGCGTGGGTGGACGAGGACGTCTGCTCCGGGTGCCGCCAGTGCGTGGCACTCTGCTCGTACGAGGCCATCGACTTCGATGAGGAGAAGAAGGTCGCGCGGGTGAACCGCTCCCTCTGCAAAGGTTGCGGCGCGTGCACTGCGGCCTGCACTTCCGGTGCTAACAGGCTGCTCGGCTTCAAGCCGGACCAGGTGTTCTCGCAGATAGTGGCGGCCTGCGAAGGCCTCGAGCGGGTGGGCGGATGATGGCGGACTCAAAGGGTAACGGAGGCGGCGAGGTCAGGATACTCGCTTTCCTGTGCAACTGGTGTTCTTACGCGGGGGCCGACCTGGCCGGCGTGAGCCGGCTCCAGTACCCGCCTAACGTCGTGGACATAAGGGTTATGTGCACGGGCACCATCTCGCCGTACCACGTGCTGAAGGCCTTTCAACTCGGCATCGACGGCGTGCTGATCGCCGGGTGCCACATCGGCGACTGCCACTACCTCAAGGGAAACTACATGACGCACAAGCGGTTCCAGGTAATCCGCGACGTGCTGAAGTTCGCCGGCGTCGACGAGGACCGCATCAGGCTGGAGTGGGTCTCGGCCGCCGAGGGGGAGAAGTTCGCTGAGCTCATCAGGAGCTTCACCGCGCAGGTCGAGGCCGCGGGGCCGAGCAAGCTGCGCCCGGGCGGAGGGCCGCCCGAGCCCGGTGCGCTGAGGGAAGCGTTCACCTGCCTGTCCGAAAAAGAACCGGTCAAAGGCTGACGACATGGGCGTAAAGGAAAGAGCAAAAGAGCTCCTGGACGAGGTCGACGGAGTGCTCGCCTGCCGGCGGGTCGGGTCGAGCCACGTGCCACATCTTTTCACCTCGGCGGACATAGACGAGATCGACGAGGAGATGCCCGGCGACGAACGTTACCCCATGGCGGCGCTCGCCCGCAGGATGACCGCAGCGGAGCCGGGGTTGAAGCTCGCAGTGGTGGCCAGGGGCTGCGACGAGAGGGCGCTCATGGAACTGGGCAAACAGGAGCAGCTCGACCCTTCTGACGTGAAGATAATCGGCGTCGCGTGCGACCAGGCGCTGGCGACCGAGTGCGGTTGCCAGACCCCGTACCCGTCAGTCATCGACGCCGGGAGCAAGACCGGATCCGCCGGCTCCGGAACGGCCGGCTCGCTCATCGAGAAGCTCGACGCGATGTCCTCCGACGACAGGCTTGCATACTGGCTGGCGCAGTTCGGCGCCTGCATCAAGTGCGAGGGTTGCCGCAACATCTGCCCGATGTGCTACTGCAAGGAGTGCGCGCTCGACAACGAGGAGCTGGTCGGGCACGGCGAGGTGCCCCCGGTGGGACCGGTGTTCCATCTGATACGGGCGATGGACATGGCCGGCCGCTGCATAGACTGCGGCCTGTGCGAAGAGGCCTGCCCGATGGGGATACCGCTCCGGTCGCTCTACAGGAAGGTGGGCGACCTCGTCGAGGACCGGTTCGATTACAGGCCCGGCCGCGACGCGGAAGAGAAGAGCCCGCTGGCGATACTGGGCACCGAAGAAGACCTGAAGTAAGAGGAGAGAGAGTGGCCGACTACACGACAGTGCCGACGACGTGCCCTTACTGCGGGACCGGATGCGGCATGCTGCTCGAGGTCTCGGGCGGCCGGGTCATCGGCGTGCTGCCGGAGAAGGGGCACCCCGTCTCGGACGGCTCGCTCTGCGTCAAGGGCTGGAGCTCCTTCGAGTTCATCGAGAGCCCTCGCCGGCTGAAGACGCCACTCATCAGGAAGAAGAAAGGCGCGCCGCTCGAGGAGTCCTCATGGGACGAAGCGATAAAGCTGGTGGCCTCGAAGCTGAAGGGCGCCGCAATGAGGAGCCCCGGCGCGAGCGCTTACATCACATCCGCCAAGTGCACCAACGAAGAGAACTACCTGCTGCAGAAGCTCGCCCGCGCCGTGGCCGGCACCAACAACGTCGACCACTGCGCCAGGTTGTGACACAGCCCCACCGTCGCCGGTCTGGCGGCAACGTTCGGGAGCGGGGCAATGACCAACTCCATCGAGGAGCTCGCGGGCCCTGACGTCATCCTGATAGCAGGATCGAACACGACAGAGCAGCACCCGATCATCTCGGGCAGGATCGTCGACGCGGTGAGGAACGGCGCATCGCTCATCATCTTCGACCCCCGCCTGATCCAGCTCACCCCCTACGCGGAGATGCACCTTCGCCAGAGGCCCGGCACAGACGTGGCGTACATCAACGCGATGATGAAGGTCATCGTCGACGAGGGCCTCTACGACAAAGAGTTCGTGGAAGAGAGGACCGAAGGCTTCGAGGAGCTGAAGAAGTCGCTCGAGGGATGCACCCTCGAATGGGCCGAAGAGATAACCGGCATCCCTGCTGAGGACATCGCGAAGGCGGCGAGGACGTTCGCGGCGGCGGACAAGGCGTCGATCGTTTATTGCATGGGTATCACGCAGCACGTCAGCGGGACCGACAACGTGAAGGCGCTCGCGGACCTGGCGATGCTCACCGGCAACATCGGACGGCTCTCGACCGGCGTCAACCCGCTGCGCGGCCAGAACAACGTCCAGGGCGCCTGCGACATGGGAGGGCTACCGAACGTATTCACCGGCTACCAGCCGGTCACCGACGAGGCGGCGAGGGAGAAGTTCGAGAAGGCCTGGGGCGTCCCGCTTCCCGGTACGGCCGGACTGACGCTGATGGAGATGATGGAGGGAGCGCTCGAGGGCACGGTCGAATTCATGCTAGTCCTCGGGGAGAACCCGGTCATCAGCGACCCCAACAGCGCCCACGTCCGCAAAGCACTCGAGACCGTGCCGTTCCTGGTCGTCGAGGACATCATGGACACCGACACCACGGCGCTCGCCGACGTCGTCCTGCCCGGCGCCTGCTGGGCGGAGAAGGACGGCACCTTCACCAATACCGAAAGGCGCGTACAGCGCGTCCGAAAGGCCGTCGAGCCGCCCGGGGAGGCTCGCGCCGACTGGCAGGTGATATGCGACGTCGCCAAGGCCGCGGGCGGCAACGGATATGACTTCGAGAACGTCTCCCAGGTGTTCGACGAGATGAGGTCCCTGACGCCGCAGTACGCGGGGATCAGCTACGCGCGGCTCGAGGACGCGAGCATCCAGTGGCCGTGCCCCGACGAGGCAAGCGAGGGAAAGAAGTTCCTGCACGAGGGCCGGTTTACCCGGGGCAAGGGAAAGTTCGAGCCCGTCTCTTACAGGCCCCCGGCCGAGCCATGCGACGAGGAGTTCCCGCTCGCCCTGATGACAGGGCGTCTGGCCTTCCAGTACCACACCGGCACGATGACCCGGCAGTCGCCGACACTCGAGCGGGAGGTCAACAGAGCGTTCGTGGAGGTCAACCCGGAGGACGCGACCGCTGCCGGCCTGAGGAGCGGCGAGCCCGCGAAGGTCGCGAGCCGGCGCGGCGAGCTGGTCGTCGAGACCAAGGTGACCGACAGGGTGAATCCGGGCCAGGTCTTCATGCCCTTCCACTTCGCGGAGGCGTCGGCGAACGTCCTGACCAGCGACGCGCTCGACCCGGTCTGCCGCATACCGGAACTGAAAGTGTGCGCGGTAAAGCTTTCCAAGCCCTGAACTGACGACTTCAGAAAGCCGCACTTTTATACTTCATTTAAGTCTAAAGCGAGTCCCACGCTCTGACGAATACCCATGTATCGGTTTTCGTTGAGGGGGTATCATGTGGATTGCTGCGCGCTCTTCCAGGCCGCTCAATCCCAGGAATCCGGGGAGGGGTATCATGAAAAGAACGAAATTCCTGTCAATCACAGCCATGCTCATGATCGTCGCGATGGGGCTGGCCTTGTTCCTGCCACTTGCACTTACATCAACGGTGAGCGCGGCGGGAACCACCACTGTGTACACTGGCCCGACCCCCAGCACTTGCGTAGTGCCCAGGACCGGAGTGCATGGCGTTCCTGCTACGGACATCGGTGCCAACCCCGGTTCGGGGTCAAGTCGCCGCAGTACGGGAAACAAGTACAGGGCATCGGTCGCGTTCACAGAGTACCCCGTAGCGACCCCGGATAACTCTCCACAGGTCATCACCCCCGGCCCTGACGGCAACCTCTGGTTCACGGAGGCCGGCCAGTACATCGGACCTATGAACTACACCGGCGGCAAGATTGGCCGGATGACGACGTCGGGCTCGGTCAACGAGTACACCATCGTAACGACCCCGAACAGCCAGCCCTGGGGCATCACCCCCGGCCCGGACGGCAACCTCTGGTTCACGGAGGCTACTGCCAACAAGATAGGCAGGATCAATCCATCATCGGGATTGATCGACGAGTACCCCATCCCTACCCCGAACAGCGCGCCCTGGTTGATCTGCCACGGCCCCGACGGCAATGTCTGGTTCACAGAGAGCTGGGGAAACAAGATAGGCAAGATTACTATGTCGGGGGCGATCACCGAGTACACTGTCCCGACCGCGGCCTGCTATCCTGACGGCATTACCCCGGGCCCTGACGGCAACATCTGGTTCGGGGAGGCAGGCCAGTGGAACGGAAGCACGTTTGTCGGCGGCAAGATAGGCATGATAACGCCTTCTGGGGTATTCACCGAGTACAATGTCCCGACTGCAGACAGCTACCCTGGAGGCCTCACCCCGGGACCGGACGGTAACGTCTGGTTCACCGAACAAAGCACCGGCAACCTGGGTATGATCGTTCCCTCCACTGCGGCGGTCACCGAGTACCCCATCCCGACCGCGAGCAGCAGGCCCATGTTAATCACGGCCGGCCCGGACGGCGATGTCTGGTTCACGGAGTTCGATGCCAACAAGCTGGGCAAGATCAACCCGTGGGGCGGAGCGTTCACCGAGTACGACGTTCCGACCGCGAACAGCCTGCCCAACGGCCTTGCACTGGGGCCGGATAACGCTCTCTGGTTCACGGAGCTCAGGGCGGATAACGTGGGCAGGGCCCAGATAAGCAACTCCTCGGCCTTCTATTTCGCCGAGGGCACGACCCGGACGAACTTCGACGAATACCTTTGCCTGGGGAACCCGAATAACATCATTGGCGCGACCGCGAACGTCACCTACATCTTCACCGACGGCACCACCAAGGACGCGAGCTACACGGTGCCCGCCAACTCCCGGTTCACGGTGAGTGTGAAAAACGAGGTGGGAGCGGACAAGGACGTATCCATCCGGGTGCTCTCGGACACGGCAAACCTGATAGTGGAGCGCCCGATGTACTTCAACTACAACGGCAAGTGGACCGGTGGTTCGGACGCCGTGGGTGCACCACCGAACACGAAGTGGTACTTCGCCGAAGGAAACACTCTCAACGAGTTCGATCAGTATTTGACTGTACTTAATCCTGGAGCTATTGCGGCCAACCTCACGTTCCACTACATGGTGGAAGGAAGCGGGGAGCAGGTCGTCGCCGGCTCCGTCGGGCCGCATTCCCGTGCCACTTTCAAGGCCAAGGACCAGATTGGGACGGGGAAGAACATGAGCCTCTTCCTCGAATCCGACCAGCCGGTCGTCACGGAGCGCCCGATGTACTTCAACTACCAGGGGCTGATGGGCAACAACTGGACCGGAGGCCACGACGCGATGGGGACCAACTCTCCAGCGAAGGACTGGTATTTCGCGGAAGGCACCACGCGAAATAATGCCATTGACGGCGCCTTCGAAGAATGGCTATGCATGCAGAACCCGGGAACGTCTCCCATAACGGTGAACGCCACCTACCAGCTCGCACCCGGGCAGGGAGATCCGATCGCGAAGACTTACACCGTTCCCGCCCAGCAGAGACTGACCGTCTCGGTGAACAGGGAGATAGGGGCGCAGAAGGACGACAGCGTACGCCTCAGCTCCACCTCGGACTTCATCGCCGAGCGGCCCCTGTACTTCAACTTCCACACCGTCTGGACGGGCGGACACGACGTGCTCGGCGCCAACACCAGCGCGCTCACCTGGTTCTTTGCGGAAGGTACGACGAGGACCAACTTCGACGAGTGGCTCTGCCTGCAGAACCCGGGAAACAATGACGCGAACGCGAGCATCATCTACTACCGCTCGTCGGGAGCTCCGGTCGTCAAGACCGTGACCATCAAGGCGAACACGAGGCTGACGGTCAGCGCGAATGTCGACGTCGGTCCCAACCAGGACATATCGGCGAAGATCCAGTCGAACCAGCCGATCATCGTTGAGAGGCCGATGTACTTCAACTACAACGGGGTCTGGACCGGCGGGCACGACGTGATGGGGTTCGCGCCATAGCGCAGGACCTCCGCCGGTCACACAAGACTGAATTCGAGACACGGGCGGGCCTTTTCGGGCCCGCCCTTTCCCGTCTCATCGCCGCAGAGAATCGAGGGAGTCGGACGTCCGGCGGCAAACGATCGACACCCATGAACAGACCCGCCGCGAAGCCGACTGGCGACCCTGTTTTTTAACCGGAAACTAACATTTCAAGTAGTGATATTCGCGCACGAATCGGATAAAATGACCTTCCCTCTTAACGCAGTGGAGGGACCGGACCGATCACCTACCGGCAGGGGCACAATGAATCCGCTTGCAATCGAATCGAACGACATCATAAAGAAAGCCAGCCCGGGGCTGTTCGAGGCGCTCTCGGAGCTGGGCCGCGAGCTGTTCTTCCCGAAGGGGATCCTGACGCAGACCGCTGAGGCGAAGGAGAAGGCGCACCGCTACAACGCGACGATCGGTATCGCCCGCCAGGACGGCGAGGCCATGAACCTGAGTTGCGTGATGAAGCACATCAGCGACCTCAGCCCCGACCAGGTCCTGGACTACGCACCTTCCACGGGGAATGCGCTGCTGCGGGAGGCCTGGCGCGTGCACATGCTGGAGAAGAACCCCTCCATGCACATGGCGCTCTCGAGCTTGCCGGTCGTCACGGCCGGCATCACTCACGGGCTGACCCTGTGCGGCGAGATGTTCCTCGATCCGGGCGATATCGTCGTGCTTCCCGACAAGTACTGGGGCAACTACCGCATGATCTTCGGGACCAGGCGCTCGGCGCAGATCAAGACGTACCCGTTCTTTGACGGGACGGGAGAGTACGACGTCGGCGCGCTCCACACCTCGCTCGACGAGGCGCTCGGCGAGAAGGGCAAGGCCATGGTCGTGCTCAACTTCCCCAACAACCCGACCGGATACTCGATCACCAAAGACGACGCCGGGAGGCTCGTTGACATGCTCCTGACGGTAGGCTCCGAAGACGACCAGATCGTAGTGGTGCTGGACGACGCCTACTTCGGCCTCTTCTATGACGACGACGTCCTCGACGAGTCGCTGTTCGGCCTGCTCGCCGGCAAGAGCGATCGGGTCCACCCGATCAAGCTGGACGGCGCGACCAAGGAGGAGTACGCATGGGGGCTGAGAGTGGGCTTCATCACCTTCGGCGCGAGGCCGGCGGACGACATCGACCGGTCACTCTTCGAGGCGCTCGAGAAGAAGGCGGGCGGGGCCATCCGCGGCAACGTCTCGAACTGCTCCCAGCTGTCGCAATCGGTGGTCCTAGCGGCACTTGCGGACACGGCATTCGACGGGGAGCGTAAAGCCAAGTACGAGGTGATGAAAAGACGCGCCGCGAAGGTGCGCGAGGCGCTCTCGAACCCGGACTACGAGGAATATTTCATCGCGTACCCGTTCAACGCGGGCTATTTCATGTGCCTGAAGATGACCGGGCTGGACGCCGAGGACGTGCGGGTCCGCCTGCTCGACGAATTCGGCGTGGGCGTGATAGCGGAGGGTTCGGACCTCCGTATCGCCTTCTCGTGCCTCGAGGAGGACGAGATACCCGACCTCTTTGATATAATCTATCGTTGCGCGAAATCAATGCGCGACGGCGGCTGAATCCAGATAATCCCGCTCGGGTCTTGCCACCCGAACGACATAAGGAGAATAGAAGATGCCACAGAACACGATTTACTTCATAGACGTCACGAACAGAGACGGGGTGCAGACGTCGCAACTCGGGCTCGCTAAGATCCAGAAGACCATCATCAACATGTATCTCGACCAGATGGGGATCTTCCAGAGCGAGGCAGGTTTCCCCACGACGAACCACGAGACCAACTACCTGCGCGGAAACCTCGACCTGGCCGACATCGGCGCGATCCGGAGGCTGCGCATATCCGGCTGGCTGCGGGCCATCAAGGCCGACATCGAGCTCGCAAAGGAGATGGTCCCCGAGCTCGAGCATACCAACATCTCCATCTCCACTTCGCCTCAGATGATCAACGGCAAGTGGAAGGGCGAGAGGACGCTCGACGACGTCCTGACGATGATGACCGAGGCGCTGGACCGCGCCAACGAGATGGGTTACACCTCCGTCGGGGTGAACGCCGAGGACGCCTCGCGCACCAGCGTGGAGGACCTGATCCGTTTCGCCCAGACGGCAAAGGACCACGGCGCTGCCCGCTGGCGCTACTGCGACACGCTCGGATACGACGACCCGTTCACGGTTTATGAACGGATGAAGACCCTCGCCGAAGAGGTGAAGCTGGACATAGAGCTCCACTGCCACAACGACCTCGGGCTCGGGGTCGCCTGCTCGGTAGCCGGCGCGTGCGGTGTGATCGACGGCGGTGTCGACGCCTACATAAACACGACGGTGAACGGCATTGGTGAGAGGGCCGGCAACGCCGACCTCATCTCCTGCCTGCTTGCGCTGAAGAAGTCGAGCGGCCTGGCCGGGCGCTACAGGATCGACCCGCTGATAGACATGTCGCACTCCTGGAGGATCGCGAAGTACGCGTCTTACGCTTTCGGCGTGCCGATCCCGGTGAACCAGGTCGGCGTCGGGCGCAACGCGTTCGCGCACGAGTCCGGCATACACGCCGATGGCGCGCTCAAGGACAGGCGCAACTACGAGCTCTACGACTGCGAGGAGCTGGGCAGGGGCGAGCCGGAGATAATCGAGACGGGACGGATGATCACGACAGGGGCCTACGGGGGCATCAAGGGTTTCCGCAACGTCTACGACCGCCTGGAGATCGAGTTCCACTCGGACGAGGAAGCGCGCGAGATACTCGATCTGGTGCGCCTCGCGAACGTGACAACGGGCAAGCCGCTCATCGAGGACGAGCTGAGGTTCTGCGCCAGGTACCCGGAGCAGGCGCGCCAGATACTGACGCTGAGCATCTACCAGGAGCCGAAGATCAAGGAGAAGCGAACGAAGGTCACGAGGAAGATCGGTTTCCCGTGGGAGAAGGCCGCCGGCGCGGCGAAGCCAAAGTAAGGGCCGGCGCGAGAGCAAAGTATTACCACGGGTGCCGTAACGGCACCCGTTTTGCTGTGAGAGGAGCGGCAGGGGTTCTATCCTTTGCGAGTGAGAGGAGCGGGCTTTGAGTGATTTCGACGTTTGCTGGATGAACGCGCTGGAACTGGTGAACGCGTTCACGCGCAAGAAGCTTTCCCCTGTTGAAGCCCTCAACGCCGTTCTGTCTCGCGTCGAGGAGGTCAACCCGCGTATAAACGCGATCGTGACCCTCACCGCTGAGGCGGCCCTCGAGTGCGCGAAGCGGGCGGAGGCCGCGTACATGAGGGGCGAAGCCCGCGAGCTGGAAGGCGTGCCCCTCACTGTCAAAGACCTGATACCCGTCAAAGACGTCAGGTGCACTTTCGGCTCGCGCTTCTTCGAGGACTTCGTGCCGGAGATGGACGCGGTCGTGGTCGAGCGGATGAAGCGCGCCGGCGCGGTGATCATCGGAAAGACGAACACCCCGGAATTCGGGCTTGTGGCGGTCACTGACAACAGCGTATTCGGCCCGGCACGGAACCCGTGGGACACGGCGAAGACTCCCGGCGGGTCCAGCGGAGGCGCCGCCGCGGCGCTCGCGGCCGGCCTCGGCCCCATCGCCCTCGGAAACGACGGCGGTGGCTCGATCCGGATCCCGTCCGGCCTGTGCGGCACCTTCGGGCTGAAGCCCCAGTACGGCAGGGTGCCGAGCTGGCCACACATAATGCTCAACTACATGACGCTGAACTGCGAGGGGCCGATGACCCGCTCAGTGGCGGACGCCGCGCTGATGATGGACGTGCTCGCCGGCCCCGACGAGAGAGACAGGACTTCGCTGCCGGACCGGGGAGGCAGCTACCTGTCCTCGATCGGCTCTTCGATGAAAGGCCTCAGGATCGCTTACACCGACCTGATCTCTCCGGTGGTCGAGACCGAGGTGGCCTCAGTCGCGGCGGCCGCCGCGAAGGTGTTCATCGATATGGGGTGCGACGTATCGGACGACGCGCCCGATATGCCGGACCTCTCTGAGGACCTCACCAAGCTGGTCATCCTCGAGACTGCGGCCGCGAACGAGGACAGGATGGACCAGAAGGAAAAACTGTTTCCGCCGTACCAACCCTTCATGGACCTGCCGCAGTTCCTCTCGCCGCTGGACACCGTGAAGGTCTATTTCCACCGCGAGGAACTCTGGGACAAGCTCTGGCCTTTCTTCGAGCGGTACGACCTCCTGCTGACGCCGACGACCACCTGCGCCGCGTTCGACATCAAAGAGAACCAGCTCGGCCCGGAAGAGGTGAACGGCACGCCGGTGACACCGGCGTCGTGGGTCTCATATACGTTCCCGTTCAACTTCACCGGCCAGCCTGCGGCCTCGGTGCCATGCGGCTTTACGGAGGCCGGCCTGCCGGTTGGCCTGCAGATCGTCGGTGGAAGGTACCGCGAGGACCTCGTCCTGAAGGCGGCCGCGGCCTTCGAGGAAGCGCGTCCCTGGGCGCAGTCGCACCCCTCGATCTAGCCGTTCGAACGGGGGTCGACCGCCGCGCCGTGGTAAAATCTGTTCTCCTGAAGCGGCTCAAGTTTTACAATGTCAACGGGTGGTCAAACTTTGAAAGCTTACAAGATCGCATATCTGGGCAGCGACAGTGAGGTCTCTCTCGCCCTCAGCGGAGCGCTGAAAGCGGCGGGCATGGACTTCATGAGCGCGTCCGGCGACTACCAGGGGATACGTAAGGCCGTCGACTTCAATTCCGACCTCCTGCTCTGGGACCTCGACTCCGGGGATACCGGCCAGCCGGCGCCGATCGAGGAGATCCGCAAGCAGGGGGCCGCGCGCCAGGGCGTCGTGGTCATCGCCCGGGAGGGCGACGTCGAGGCCGCTGTGAAGAGCCTGTCCGCCGGCGCCATAGACTTCATCTTCAAGCCGGTCGAGGAGGACGAAGTCGCGCCCCGCATCATCGCGTCGCTCAACACGGGCCAGCAGAAGAAGCGGGCCGACTATTACCGACAGGTGATCGAGGACACCAACAACCAGGTGCGGGGCATCCTCTCCAACCTGACGGACCCGGCATACATCGTCAGCCCGCAGTACCAGATCCTCTACATGAACCGCGCCGCCGAAGAGATATTCGGGGAAGGCCTGCGCGGCGGCGCGTGCCATTCGGTCTTCTACGACAGGGGCGACCCCTGCGAGGTCTGCCAGAAGAGCAAGGGCCCGACCCGCTGGCGCTCGACCCTGAAGAACGGCAAGAGCTACCGCTTCATCAGCGCGCTCATCCGCAACCCGCGCGGCGAGGTCGAGAAGCTCGCCGTGGGCACCGATATCACGCCCGACGAAGAGGTCAGGAAGATCCACCGGACGTTCATCAGCAACGTCAGCCACGACCTCAGGACCCCGCTCGCCGCGATCGACCAGTACGTGAGCATCATGCTCGACGGGCTCGGCGGCGAGCTGACCGACGAGCAGAAGAACTTCCTGGACGTCATCAAGCGCTCGAGCTTCAGGCTGCACAACCTCATCGAGAACCTGATCGACGCGAACAACATACTGTCAGGGCATTTCAAGCTGAAGATGGAAGTCACGACGGTAAACGAGATACTGGAGATCATCCTGGGGAGGCTGGAGTCGCAGGCCGGCGGCAAAGGCATAACGCTGCAGGTGCAGATTCCCGACGACGTCCCGCAGGTGTACGCGGACAAGTCGCGCATCGCCCAGGTCATCGCGAACATCGCCGGCAACAGCATCAAGTTTACCGAGCAGGGGATGATACAGATCAGGGCCGGCTTCATGCCGCGCGACGAAGGCCGCGTCATCGTCTCGGTGGAGGACACCGGGATAGGGATACCGAAGGAAGACCTCGGTAAGATATTCGACCTGTTCTACCGGGTCGAGAAGGGCGAGGTCTACGTGGAGGAGGGAGCCGGGATGGGGCTCGCGATCTCCAGGGATATCGTCAGGGCGCACGGCGGGACGCTGTGGGCGGAGAGCATGGAGGGGATGGGAAGCGCCTTCCATTTCACGCTGCCGTCTTACAAGGCCGGCCAGCAGATGCAGCAGGAGAAGATGGGGCCGCGCGAGCGGGGGCTCGGTTAGTGACAGATGAGCCTTTGGGCGAAGGACAGAAGACCATACTCGTCGCGGACGACGACCGCGACCTGGTCATGGCGCTCGCGATCCGGCTGCGCGCGGCAGGGTACAAGGTGCTCACGGCGCACGACGGCGATGAGGCCTACCGGCAGGCCGTCGACAACGTGCCCGACCTCGTGATACTGGACGTGCGCATGCCCCAGGGCGGTGGTCTGGCATCGATCGATCGCCTCAAACATTCACTGACGACGAGGACCATACCGGTCATGTTCCTTACCGCCTTCGACGACGAGGAGATGCGCGATGAGGCCCGCAAGCTCGGCGCCGCCGGCTATTTCCGTAAGCCTTTCAAGGACGAGGAGTTCATGACGGGCATCCGCGACGTTCTCGAGGGGCGGCAACATTCGATGTAAAAGCCGCGAAAGCGGCTTTTACATCGAATGCCAAACCCGGCCCTCACCTTGTTCACGAGTGCAAATAGGTGCAAATAGGGGTCAAACCTAAATCTTTGCATTCCAGCCAGATTCATGAAAATGCAAGTTTTTAGGTTTGACCCCTGTTTGCACCAATACAGGACAGGGTTTGAAGGTCACCTCCTGTCTGTTCAACCTGGCGGATCGAGTTCCACCATTCTGACTGAACAACTGTCCGGCCTCACCGGGTCCGGGAGGGTTCTTCCCGGACCGGACCCGGCCCTATTATTAGTAGTAGGGGTTGGTGCAGGTCACTGGTGAGGAGGCGGTCTCATTACGCCGGACAGTGATAGTCGAGAGTCAGGACTTGCGGCCGGGTGATCGCACGGAACGCCTTTCCTAGCGGATGTGTGATCACCCGGCCGCCCTGCGCGATCGAAGATAGAGGTAGCTCTCCGGTACTCAAAGGAGGGGTATTCCCTTAACAAAACAGTTATCAGCGGTGATACATCGCCCGACTTCTATCACCATCTGCCTTTTCAGAAATCGAACAGGTGTTATTACCACCAGTGTTGGAATGGTGAGTCAGGGGGTCAGGGTCCAGGAGTCTCCATCAAAGCCGCCTCTTCCGGAGCAAGCGGCGCCGTCGTAGCCTCTTCAGCACGTCGAGACAGGATGATCGTGCTCGCCAGGATCATGCAGAACGAGATGATGCGCACTGTGGCGAGCGCCGGGTTCGCAGGCAGCTTCTCGTTGAGAGCGAACATCCCCAGCATGATCGGCACGAGCTGGTTGAGCCCCGCGACGATCGGCACCACGACGATCGCCATCCCTTTCTGGAGCGCTGCCTGCAGGACGATGAAAGCCGGGACCAGGGTGAGCGCCCAGGCGAGCGGGAAGACGCTCTGGAACAGCGAGGCGACCCCGTGATGTGGCCATCGATTGGCCCAGTCGGTCAGCAGCAGCTTCGCGAACACGGCCGAGGTCCCGTAGAGGATTCCGACGGTTATGCCCAGCGCGGCGCCGAACTGGCCGGGAGACTTCTTCCTGAAGAAGAGCGGGATGACTATTGCGAGGGCGACGGCCACCGCGGTGAAGACCCAGAGGACCGTTGCGTTGTGCGTGACGGTCTTCGTGCTGGTGCCGATGAGACTGACGGCGATCAGCACGACCCCGAGGATGCTCAGCCCGATCGCGACCAGGTCCTGCTTCCTCGGATGCTCCCCGAGGTTCTTGATGGCCAGGTAAGCGAGCAGCGCCACGCCCGACGCCATGATGGGCTGCACGATCGACACCGGGGCGATGCCGAGGGCCACGGCGTAAAGCCCGCTGCCGAGCAGCACCACGACCATCGAGATAATCCAGCCCCTGTTGGTGATGAAAGCCTTTATGGTGTCCCATGAGAGCTCGAACTTCACCTCTGGCAGCCCGACTACCTCCCTCTTCTGGAGGTACATCGCGTAATTGAACATGAGGGAGGCCCCTACAGCGGTCAGGACCGCCAGGCTGGTCTTCAAGAGATCGCCTCCCATGGGCGCGACGCGGCACGCAGGCCCGATGTTGGGCGGGAGACGCTTCTGTTTTCAGTCTCGAAAGCGTTCGAGTAAAATGCGTTTACTTTTTGCATTGCACCTCCGGGTCATGCAATTATGCCAGACATTCCGCTCCGGGCGGAGAACCGGTGTAACGGCGGAGAGGGGAACAACCGATACTTAGCTTGGCGGATCGGCCGGCGGCCTCTTGCGCGCCGACCTCGATCCGGTTGAAGACAGAGCCGCTATTGAAGATAATGGCTCACTGATGGGCGGTATGGAAACCATCTGGAGGTCTTAAGTGAGAGAGTTCTTCGCGATCGCCTGTGCTATCGCCGGCGCACTGACGCTCAACTGGGCGATATACCTGCAGAAGAAAGCCGTCACGGACCTTCCCGACATCGAGTTCAAGTTCTCCTGGGACACCATCAAGGCGTTCATCACGAACAAACCTTGGCTGTTCGCCCAGGCCATCAACGTCACCGGGTTCGTTCTCTACTCCATCGCGCTGGCGCTTGCACCCGTCTCGATCGTGGAGCCGATAATCGCCTCCGGCATCGTGCTGCTCGCGTACCTCGCCATCAAACACCTGGGGGAGAAGCCCCGCCGCATCGACTACATGGCGATGGGGATGAGCGTGTTCGGCGTGATCCTGCTGGCTGTCAGCCTCGTCGAAGGCCTTCCGAAGGACAAGCTGAACCACGGCTGGGAGATACCGCTGTTCGCCGGCGTGATAGTCGGTCTCGCGATAATAATCCCGCTGGTGATGAGAGGCAGCAAGGCAAAGCTGTCAGTGGGACTGGGGATCTCCGTAGGCCTCTTCTTCGGCATAGCCGCGGTGTTCCAGCGGCTCACGATGATGTACCTGGTCAACCTGAGCACCCACTGGCAGTGGTTCCTCGTCTTCCTGGTCTGCTGCATATTGACTTACATCCCCGCCTTCATTCTGCTGCAGGCCGCTCTGCAGAAGGGCATGGCGATCATAGTCGCGCCCATCTATAACGGGCTGATGGAGCTGGTGCCGATCGTGGTCGGGATGATGGCGCTGAACGAGTCGTTCCCCGCGTCACCCATCCTGAAGGTCGTGAGGATACTCGCGTTCGTGCTGATCCTTACCGGCACTGTGATACTCTCGCAGCGGGCCGAGGCTGAGGAAGAGATCGAGTCGTTCCCGGGAGGGGAGATAGAACCGGTAGCGCGACCGGTTTGAAGCTTCGCAGTAGAGCCTCAGTCGCCGACTGTGATCAGCTCGTATTCGCGGGTTCCAAGCCCCAGCTCTTCGCCGTACTCGAGCTGCCTCCCGAAGCTTTGCCTGTAAAGCGCCTCAGACCGGCCCTCCGCTTTCGCGGCCTCGTTGGCCAGGTCGAAGGAGGCCTGGTCTATCGCGATGGGGTCCTTTGACGCCAGGACGCCCACGTCCGCTATCGAAGGCGCCGCAGAGTAGTTCCAGCAGTCGCAGGTCGGGGTCACGTCGAGCATAAAGTTGAAGAAGCATGCCCGGTCTTTCTTGTTGTCCAGGACCGCTTTAGTTATCTCGGCGAGCTTCTCCTGTGCGGCCCCGGGCTCGCCCTTCCACTCGACCCTGATCGCCCTGTTGGGGCACATCGCGAGGCACTCGCCGCAGCCGATGCATACGTCGTAGTCGAACACTATCGAGTCCCCCAGCGAGATCGCACCGACCGGGCAGTTCTCGAGGCAACCCTGGCACTGGTCGCACTTCTCATCGTTCACGACCGGCTTGACCAAGTCGTGGACGGCCAGCTTCATGCGCCGCCCGGCCGCGCCCATCCCGAGGTTCTTGAGGGTGCCGGCGAAGCCGGTCAGCCCGTGCCCTGTCACATGAGTGATGACCACCAGCGTGTTCGCGTCATGTATCGCGGCCGCTACATCCACGGAGGAGAAATGTTTTCCGTCGATCGCAACGGGCTTCACGTCGGTGCCCCTCAGGCCGTCGGCGATGAGCACGGGGGCGAGAGTGGACTCGAGACCGAAGCCGTGCTCCGCGGCGACTACCAGGTGGTCGCGCGCGTTTGCGCGGCCGCTGAAGTAGAGACAGCCGGTGTCGGTGAGGAAAGGCTTGGCGCCCTGGTCGAGTATCTTCCTGACGACCGCACGAATATATGTGGGCCTCACGAAAGCGGTGCCGCCGCGCTCGCCGAAATGTACCTTTATCGCGACCAGCTCGCGCTCGCCCATCGCGCCGGCGAAACCGGCCTCGTCGAACAGCATCGCTACCCTGTCCAGCGGCCCGCGGCCGCTGCGCCCGCCTGCCTTTGCGAAGAACACTTTCGATGGCATGAGACACTCCTTTTCGACCCATCGATTATAGCATCGGGCGCCAGCCAGGCCCGGCATCCCGCTCTCTTTCCGGTGCTATACTAGCTTGCGACTGCATTGACCAGTCTCGGTGTCCCGTCCCATAGGCGGTGTGCCGCAGTGTCCATGGGACGGGATACCTTTAACGGAGGTGATGGGAGTGGACGACTTCTTCAAAGGCATAGAGCAGGTGGAGATGTCCCTCGACAGCGGAAGCGCGCGCTTCCCGATCTTTTACAAGAGCGCCAGGATGTTCACCGTGATGCTGCCGGCGAACTGGCTAAAGCTGCGGGCCCTTCTCCCGGACCCGAGGTTCATACCGGCGCAGATCGTGCCGGGCGTGGGCGCGATCGGCCTGACGGCGTTCGAGTATTACGACACGGACATCGGCCCCTACAACGAGTTCTCGATAAGCATCGCCCTCAACGCGCCGTACTACGCCCCGATTCCGGGCTACAACATCCTGAGGCAGTACGCCGACCGGACCTTCAACATCTTCATACACCGCCTGCCGGTGACGACCGAGATCGCGCTGCGCGGAGGCATCGACTACTACAACTTCCCGAAGTTCCTCGCCGGGATAAAGTTCGATGACGTCGCCGGAAGGATAACGTGCGACCTGACCAGGGGAGAGGACAGGCTGCTGACCATGTCGGGGGCGAAGCCCGCGACCGAGGACCTGGGGCACGTGAAGTTCCTCATCAGCCTGTACCAGGACCGCCAGCCGCAGCACACGGAGTTCAACCTGCGAGTGCCGCAGGGTGTCATCAAGTGGTTGCCGGACATGGTGAACTGGTCGTTCAACCCGGCAACGAACGTCGGCAACGAGCTGTGCCAGTCCGTCCTGGGGAACAGGGCACTGATCTACATGTACTTCCCCGAGATGAAGGCGATACTCTACGGTCCCGAGGACTTCTCGCTCCCGCTGCTCCGGCGGACGATCCTCACTTCGGGCTTCATGCCGGACAGCAGGCCGTCAAGACCGGCAGCGGCGAAGGCCCCCGCGAAGAAGGCGGCGAAGAAAGCCGCGACAAAGGCAAAAAAGGCGTCCAAGAAACCCGGAGGGAAGGCGGGATAAGCATGGAGACGAGCACTATGGCCGCCGGATGTGGATGTGGATGCGGCTGCGAAGGCGAAAAGCCGCCGCAGGACGAGAACGCAATGCGCTTTATGATCGGGAGCGGCGCCGCTTATCTTCTGTACGGGGGTTGGGTCGTCGCGAAGCGGAAGCCGCGCTGGTTCCCGCTCTGGCTATCCGCGATAGTCGGATGGTTCGTCTTGAGCAAGTACCTCATCTGCACCAGGTGCGAGTACTACGGCGAGCCGTGTGACTTCTACAGGCTCGGCACATTCGCCGCGAAGATGTTCGAGCGCCAGCCGGACAAATCGCTCGACGCCTACGGCATCGCGTCAGAGGGGATCACCGTCGCGATCATCCAGTTCCTGCCGATGCTGGCCTCGTTGACGAAGCCGAAGATGCTGATCAAGTTCCTGATACTTTTCGGGATCGGCCAGTACGCTCAGCTGACGGTCTGCTGCAAGCGCTGCATCCAGTACTCGACCGACCCATGGAAGAAAGAGAAGTGTCCTAGCTACAGCCTGGCGACAAAGCTGTTCGGGCCTGAATAACAGGAATAGAGCTGTAACGACTGACGGTGACCGTCAAACCCTGTCTTACATCCTCTCGCAATGTTCCCCCGGGGCGGAACCGCGGAGGATATCTGACTGATAAAGCCTCTCTGTCTTTATCTGTCCTTACTTCCCACTTCGTTCATCAGTGCGAGCTCGGACCCGGTCTTTCTTCATAGGACTCGGGGTAATACATCACACCCCGGGTATTCAGCGGATCGAACCTTGATTGCCGGTCTCTTGAATGAGCGATCGTGTCCGGTCTATCGACCGGTACACGATGCGACATATCGTTCGCGGAGCGAATGCGAGAGACCGGGGGTTAATCGGGGCTCGTGAGAACGCAGACCGCCCCGCGGACTGAGAGTCCGCGGCTTTAACGCCTTAAGAGACGTGGCCCCAGATTCGTGAAAAATGCAAACTCTTAGGTTTGACCCCTGTTTGCATAAATGGCGCACGCTGGCGCGTGCGCGACTCGTGACCGACCGGCGCTCGACGTGAGAAACAATCTCGAGTGTTTCTCACAATATTCCGGGGGCGGAGGCTGGGAGGAATGCTTAACACATTTCGCCAATCTGACTTATCAGTGACGCTTCATCACTTTGTCTATCAGTCTGGGCTCGGCCCCCGTCTACCTTTTCGCCGGCTAGGAGTTGGAGAAGGAGACCTGACCCGACGGGTCAGGTCTTCTTCTCCAGATACTCGACGAGTTTGTCCAGCGTGCCGCCGCTGATGACGTGCTCGATCTCGCACGCATCGCGCTCGGCCGCATCTTCTTCGATTCCGAGTACCTCGGTGAAGAACCTCATGATCACTGCCTGCTTACGGTCCAGCCCGCGGGCGATCCTCCGCCCCTTCGTCGTCAGCTCGATGTGACGGTACTTGTCGTGGGTCACCAGTCCGGCGTCGACCAGCCGGGTGACCATCCCACTGACGCTCGGGCAGCTCACCGACATCGCGTCAGCGATGTCCTTCACGCGCACGGGGCCTTCCCGCTCGAGCTCGTGGATCGTCTCGACGTATCTCTCTACCGCGCCGGATACAGCGCTCATCTCTCTTCCCTCCCGCATGCCTTCGCGAAGACACAGCCGACACAGGGTCCCGCGTCACAGCCCGCGCATCCCGAAGGAGTATAGACAGAAAGCCTGCCCTTGCGCTCCAGGAAAGCGAGCATCCCGTCCAGCGCCGACTCCTCGACGTCGACGCGCTTCGCGAGCTCCTTCTTGGTGAGGGGCCCTTTCGCCCCTTCGACCTCGTCCATTATCTGTTCGAGTAAACCCATTGTGTCACCCCGGCAGCCCGAAGAGCCTTCCGACCCTGTATATGAAGAACGCGACCAGCCACGCCAGGACAAGCGAGTAGCCGACCGCGAAGAAAGTCCACTTCCACGAATTCGTCTCCCTGCGTATCACGGCCAGCGTCGCGAGGCAGGGAGTGTAGAGCAGGGTAAAGGCCATGAACGTGTAGGCGGTGAGCGGCGTGAAGATGGCCTGCAGCTTCACGGATATCGCCTTGGGGTCGCCGCCCACTCCGAGCAGTGCCCCGTAGGTGCTCACCACTATCTCCTTGCCGAAGAAGCCGAGCAGCAGAGCGACGGCGGCGCGCCAGTCGAATCCGAGCGGCTTCACCAGCGGCGCGAGGACCTTCCCGATCGTCCCCGCGAAGCTGTTGATGCTACCGTACTTCACTCCCGGCGGCATGTAGGACAGGAACCAGACGATGACTGAGCCGGCCAGGATGACGGTCCCCGCTTTCCTCAGGAACAGCGAGCCCCGCTCCCAGACGTGGGTCAGCGTCCCGCGGAAGGTCGGCCACCGGTAAGGCGGGAGCTCCATGACGAATGGCTCGCTCTTTCCCTTGAAGAGAAAGCGCCTGAAGATCTTCGCCATGATCACCGCGAGTATCACGCCGAGCAGATAGAGCGAGAGGGTCACGCTGCCCTGGTTCGCGGCGAAGAAGGCGGCGGTGAATAGCGCGTAGACCGGCAGCCGGGCCGTGCACGACATCAGCGGGTTCACCAGTATGGTTATCATCCGGTCCTTCTCGGACTCGAGCGTCCGCGTGGCCATCACGGCCGGGACGTTGCAGCCGAACCCCATCAGCATCGGGATGAAGGATTTCCCATGGAGGCCGAAGGCGTGCATCACGCGGTCCATCAGGAACGCTGCGCGGGACATGTAGCCGGTGTCCTCCAGGATCGAGATGCAGATGAAGATGATGAAGATCTGGGGAAGGAAGATGAGCACCGAGCCGACACCGCCGATGATGCCGTCGATGAGCAGCGAATGCAGCCAGTGCGGCGATACTATAACCGACCCCACGCCGCTCGAGATCCACTTCACAAGTGTCTCGAGCCAGCGCATCGGGATCTTTCCCAGGGAGAAGGTCAGAAAGAACATCAGCCACATGAAGAAAGCGAAGATCGGGAGCCCGAGTATCCGCCCGGTCAGCACCCTGTCGATGCGGTCGGACGTGGTCACCGCTTCCTCGGCCCTGCGCCTCACGGCTTCCCTCACGACGCCTGCGACGAAACCGTAGCGGTTGTCCACCACCAGTGTCTCGACGTCCTCGCCGAATATCGACTCGAGGTGGCGGCTGCTCGTCTCGACGCGCCTGTTCAGCGGGGAGCTCTCGGCCCCCAGTACCATCTCGTCCACCCGCGGGTCCTGCTCCAGCAGCCTGACCGCGACCCACCGGACCGAGTAGCCGCGCAGGTCGACCTTCTCATCGACCAGGGTCTTCTCGATGTTCGCGATCTCTTCTTCGAGCTCGCGGCCGTAATTGACCTGCGCAGGTAGCTTGCCCTCCGATGCTGCCTTCAGCACAGTCGCTTTCAGCTCGTCCGTGCCCTCTTTCTTCACGCCGACCATCGGAACGACCCGCACGCCGAGGAGCTTCGACAGCAAGGGAATATCGATCTTCACGCCCCGGCCTTCCGCCACGTCCATCATGTTGAGAGCCGCGACAAGAGGGACTTCCAGCTCCATCAACTGTGAGGTCAGGTAGAGGTTGCGCTCGATGTTCGAGCTGTCGAGCACGTCGACAACGACGTCCGGGTGCTCCTGGGCTATATAGTCGCGGACGACGACCTCGTCCATGGAGTAAGCCGTAAGGCTGTAGGTGCCGGGAAGATCGACCACGGACAGCTCGGTGCCGTCCGCCTTTGAGGTGCCTTCCTTTTTCTCGACGGTGACGCCGGGCCAGTTGCCGACGTGCTGCCGGCCACCGGTCAGGTTGTTGAAGATAGTGGTCTTACCGGCGTTCGGGTTGCCTGCCAGCGCGACGATCAGCTTCTCAGGAGCCAACCGCCCCGCCCTCCCCGGGCATGATGATGAGCCGCAGCGCCACGCTCCTGTCCAGGCAGAGCCTGGTGCCGCCCGCGGCGACTATGAGGTGGCCCCCCAGCCCGTTCTGCAGCACGGTGACGCGGGTCCCGGTGGAGAGTCCCATCGCGTTGAGCCTGTGCTCGAGGCTGCGCTTTCTCGCGGGCTTCGACGCGGCCGCGATGCTGCGCACTTCCTCGACCACGCCGCTCTCGCCGGGGTTCATCATGGCGAGGGGGATCGGATGGACGGCGCTCATCAGTGTTCCCTGCCGTGCCTGGGATGCCTCCGCGTCCTGTGCCTGCGCCGCTTCTTGAGCTCCGGCTCCGGGGGCTTCTCGTCCGCCGGCTCGACCTCGACCCAGATGTCGCCGGCTTCCTCGCACCTCAGGGAGAGATTGAAGCCCATCAGCTTGAGCTCGAGAGGGTCTCCGAGTGGGGCGAACCTGACCAGCTCGACCGGAGTGCCCGACACGACTCCCATGTCCATCAGCCGGCGCTTCAGCTTTCCCCCGCAGGCTAGCCTGTCGATCGTCCCGCAGGTCCCCGGCTCCATATCGCGAAGGCGGACGAGCTTCGTGCCGCCTGTTTCGGTGTCTTCGGTCACTTGATTCCCCTAAATTAGCCTAAACTAACATTCTTAGGGGAAGCTTATCATCGAAAGGTGTTCCGGTCAACGACGGAAGAAGGGCGAAGGTCGGCTACTCGGGCGAGTAGTGGAACGAGCGGACCTCCTGTAGTGTCACCAGCCCCTCCGACACCATCGAATCGATGAGCGGCAGGACTTCCTCGATCTTTTCCCTGCCGTCGACCGCGGATATCACGACGGGGAGGTCCTCGGACATCCTCAGGATCCCCGAGATGTGTATCCTGCTCTTTCTCCCGAATCCCTCGATGCCCCTCGTTGCGGTGGCGCCAGCCACGCCTTTCTCCCTCAAGGATTCGACTATCGCCTGGTAGAGCGGCCGGTGGTCTTGGCGGTCGCTCTCTCCGACGTAGATGGTCATGAGCATCTGCGTATCTTCTGTCTTCATCGGAGCACCCCTTCCGGGCCCGGCCTGCCGGGCCTCAATTGTCCCTAGAACGCTTTTGCGATCACAATGCCGAGCATCGTAGCCGCAAGGCACCCGAGCAGGCTCGCTCCGGCGTTCGCGATGCCCAGGTAGAAAGACCCTTCCCTCAGAAGGTTGACCGTCTCGTAGCTGAAAGTGGAGAAAGTCGTGAAGCCGCCGAGGATGCCCACCGCGATGAACAACCTCAGCTCCGGGCTCCAGGTCGACTTCTCGTATCCGAGGGTAAGGAAAAAGCCGATGATGAAACAGCCAAGCAGGTTGACGAGCAGCGTGCCGTACGGAAACGTCCCCGACGATGCTTTGGATACGACGCCGCTCAGCCAGTATCTCGCGACGGAGCCGACCATCCCCCCGGCCCCGACCAGCAGGTACCTGTACATCTCCTACCTCCAGTGAATGCGTTGTCACTTACTAGTTCTTGAAAACGCCCTCGCGTCTCCTTCACGGGCAGGAAGACGTGCGCTGCTTCAAAAAGCAACCGGTTTGCCTGCCACCCGTTGAATACTGCAGCTGACCCGGCACCCTCTATTGAAGTTGTGAAGTCTCATTGAGAAAATGGCCCGGGTATAGAAGAATTTAGCTGTCCGGGTTGATTCGGTAAAGTGATTCTTGATTGTGAATCAAACTGGCCGGATTAGACCGAATTCAGGCGGAAATGTTATTGTTCTGAGTAACACGAGCCGAATATACCCGTTTCAGGCTGGGAGAGATGGCAGGTACAGGCAAGAGCATCGAACTGAAGCTCAAAGATTTCGCGCGCGAGCTGACGGCCGCCTCCGAGAAAGACCTCGAGATCGACTGCTGCCACGGCTGCGCGCGGTGCAGCTCGGTCTGTAAGGTGGCCCTTTTCGGAGAGCGTGACGACTACCTGACACCCCGGTCGCTGCTCTACCGCGCCGTGGTCGGGGACCCGGAGGAGCTGCTCGGCTCCGCTTTCATCTGGCTCTGCTCCGGCTGCCGCCGCTGCGAGCGGGCCTGCCCCCAGGAGGTGCGGATCTCCGAAGTGGTGCGTGTCCTGAGGCGGCTGGCGATAGAGACCGGGTACAGCAACCCGCTGGCAGCACGCGTGAACGAGCGCGTGTGCATGCACTGCGGCTCGTGCGTCTCGGTCTGCCCCAACGAAGCCATAACCATGATAAAGAGCGGGCCGCGCGGATTGGCCGCCCACGTCGACCCGGTCGAGTGCCGCGGCTGCGGCAACTGCTCGTCCGCGTGTTCCAACGGCGCGATACAGCAGAGCACCGCGAACGACATCGTGTTCCTCGACCTCTTCTCGGGGCGCACATGAGCGAGCAGGAAGCGGCCGTAGTAGAGACCGAAGATACCCCGGAGGAAACCTTCGAGCCCTCGATAGCCGTGTTCCACTGCCGTTGGTGCCTGCCGGAATCCGAGAAGGTGCGCGCCCTGCTCCCGGAAGAGGTCGGCCGTAAGGCCCTCGTCATCAAGATAAACTGCTCCGCCCGCATGGAGGCCGAGTTCGCGATAAAAGCTTTCGGGGAAGGCTACGACGGGGTGCTGGTACTCGGGTGCGAGGTCGGCGAGTGCCACTACCTGACAGGGAACCACCAGGCCATGAAGCGGCTCGGGTTACTCCGCGACCTGCTCGCGCTCGCCGGGATCTACCCGGAGAGGCTTGGCACCAGCTGGGTGTCGCCGTTCGACGAGCAGACGATAAAGGCTCACCTCGACTCGTTCGTGGACGGGGTCCGTGTCGCGCGGAGCTTCACGGGGGGTGCCGCGCAGTGACCGTCGATGTCACGATCAACGAAGCAGACGAGCGCGTACAGACCGCCCGGGACATCGCCGCCGAGCGCTTGAAGAGCGGCGGGGTTGGCGGCGTGCTGGCCATGCGCCTCGACGAGGACCACATCGAGCCTTTCCTCTTCACGGACGCGGAGGAGCTCGAGGGTATGGATATCACCGGCAAGTACGCGATCGCGGCGGTCGCCGAGAAGCTCCTGCGCCTCTGGCCCGCAGAGCGCCTCGCGATAATCGCAAGGGGCTGCGACGAGCGGCACCTGCTCGAGATGTCGAAGAAAGGCAGCATCGACCTCGAGCGCATCGATATCGTCGGGCTGGCGTGCACGGTCGAGGAAGCGCGCGACTGCGAGTGCGTCAGGCCATACCCGCAGGAGGTGCGCATAGGGCGCTCGATAGGGAAGGTCGACTACCGTGACCACGAGAAGCTCAACGAACTGATGGAGATGGACATAGCCGAGCGCAGGAAGTACTGGACGAAGATCCTGAACCGCTGCATCAAGTGCTACGGCTGCCGCAACTCCTGCCCCCTGTGCAACTGCGAGGACTGCAGGCTGGAGGAATCGCGGTGGGTGAGAGTCGGTGAGATACCGCCCGAGTACCCGAGCTTCCACCTCATAAGGGCCTTCCACATGGCGGACAAGTGCGTCGGCTGCGCCGCGTGCGAGAGGGCGTGCCCGATGGGGATACCGATCAGCAAGCTGCACCTGCTGCTGCGCGAGGACCTCAAGCGGCAGTACGGGTACGAGGCGGGCAACGACGCCGAGGAGCGCTCGCCTCTGCTTACGGTGTTCGACGAGAGAAGAGGGTCGTCTCGATGAACTACAAGACCGTTCTCTCCATATGCCCTTACTGCGGATGCGGTTGCGGGCTGTACCTGGAGGTCGTCGACGGGCACCTGGTCGGGACGCTGCCGGTAGGCAACCACGCGATCAGCAAGGGCCGGCTCTGCATCAAGGGCTGGTCGGCACACGAGTTCGTCGAGAGCCCCGACCGGTTGAGCAGGCCGCTCTGGAAGAGAGGGGCGAACCTCGAGCCCACCGACTGGGAATCCGCTCTGCACTTCGTGGGCGAGAAGCTCGAGATGATAAAGCACCGGTACGGCCCGCAGTCGATAGCATTTCTCTCCTCGGCCAAGTGCACCAACGAGGAGAACTACGTCTTCCAGAAGTTCGCGCGCAAGGTGATCGGCACCAACAACATCGACCACTGCGCGCGGCTGTGCCACGCGCCGACCGTGGCCGGCCTGGCCCGGGCCTTCGGCAGCGGCGCGATGACCAACTCGGTGCCCGAGCTGGAAGACGCTGACTGCATCCTGATAACCGGGTCCAACACCACCGAGAACCACCCGATGATCGCTGCGCGCATCGTCGCCGCGAAGGACAAGGGCGCGAAGCTCATCGTCATCGACCCGAGGCGCATCCACCTCGCCAACTACGCGGACCTGTTTATCCAGCCAAGGCTCGGAACGGACGTGGCCTGGATAAACGGGATGATGAACATAATCATCAGCGAGGGCTGGCAGGACCAGGCGTTCATCGACTCACGCACAGAGGGATACGAGGAGCTGAAGGAAAAGGCTCTCGAGTACGACCTCGAGCGGGTGCGGAGTATCAGCGGCGTCGAGCCGGAGCTGCTCCGGAAGGCCGCCGAGATGTACGCGAAGTCGCCGAAGTCCTCGCTGGTCTACACCATGGGGATCACGGAGCACACCTGTGGGACGGACAACGTCCTGTCGGTGGCGAACCTGGCGATGCTGACCGGCCAGATAGGCAGGCCGTCCACGGGCATCAACCCGCTTCGAGGCCAGAACAACGTGCAGGGCGCCTGTGACATGGGCGCGCTGCCCGAGGTGTTCTCCGGCTACCAGAGCGTCGAAGATCCCGCCATCCGCGAGAAGTTCGAGAAGGCATGGAAAGGGCCGCTGCCCGCCGATGGCGGGCTCACGGTCGTCGAGATAATCGACGCCGCCAAGAGCGGCGAGATAAAAGCGATGTACGTCATGGGCGAGAACCCGATGCTCTCCGACCCCGACATCAACCACGTCAGGGAAGCGCTCTCCGACCTCGAGCTGCTGGTCGTACAGGATATCTTCCCCAACCAGACGGCCGAGCTCGCTCATGCGGTGTTCCCCGCGCAGAGCTACGCCGAGAAGGACGGGACAATGACCGCGACCGACCGGAGGGTCCAGCTCCTGCGCCAGGCGATCGAACCGCTGGGGCAGGCCAGGACCGACTGGCAGATAGTCGGCGACCTGGCGAGGACCATGGGAGCCAGGGGTTTCGAGTACTCCTCATCGGAAGAGATCTTCAACGAGATGGCAGCACTGACACCGCAGTACGCGGGCATGACGTACGAGCGGCTCGAGAAGGCGCCGATCCACTGGCCGTGCCCGACCGCTGACCATCCCGGGACTGAGTACCTGCACGCGGAGACGTTCACGCGCGGCAGGGGCTCCTTCACCCCGGTCGACTGGAAGCCACCGGCGGAGGTCGCGGACTCCGAGTATCCCTTCTTCCTCACCACGGGAAGGGTCCACTTCCATTACCACACCGGTACCATGAGCAGGCGGAGCCCGACCCTGAATCGCGAGATGGCGGGCGCGGCCGCCGACATCAACCCGGCCGACGCTGACGAGCTGGGTATAAAGGACCGCGAGGTCGTGAGCGTGAGCTCGCGGCGCGGCGAGGTGAAGATAAGGGCGCGGCTGACCGAGACGGTCCCCCCCGGCACTATCTTCATCCCGTTCAACTTCAGGGAGAGCGCGGCCAACGCGCTGACGAACCCCTCCAGGGACCCGATCGCGAAGATACCCGAGTTCAAGGTTTGCGCCGTCAGGATCGAGAAGCTCGCGGGGCGGAGGTAGGCCCATGGCAGGCAGGGACAAGCGCAAGTCGGAGGACGCGAACATCATCGAGGTAGTTCAGACCATGTGGGTGGACACGACCACCCTGACCATAGACAAGAACAGATGCATCAGCTGCAACCTCTGCAAGAGCGTTTGCCCGATGTCGGCGCTGTCGCTGAAGGTCGAGTCCGGCCGGGCGGTCCCGGCGGCCGACGAATCGAAATGTTCGCTGTGCGGGCTTTGCGTCGAGTTCTGCCCGGCGCAGGCGATCAGGATGACCGAGCGGAACAGCTGGAAGCAGACCGAGGTCGAGCGCAGGCCGATACTCGAGGTCGGAGGCGTGCCCCACTTCTCGAAAGGCATGACGCTCGACGCTACGCTCTGTCCGGAAGGGTGCGACCTGTGCGTGGCCGAGTGCCCGAGGAACGCGCTTCAGAAGGTCGAGAGCGCCGTCGAACTCGACCGCACGCTCTGCCTCTCGTGCTCCCACTGCAGGGACGTCTGCCCGGTCGAAGGGGCCATAACGATCGATCCGTTGTTCGACGGCGGCATCCAGGTCGATACCGGCAAGTGCCCGATCGGCTGCGAGCTGTGCATAGTGGCGTGCCCGACGAAATGCTATACGAAGACCCCGCCGCGCGGGGTGCATGCGGACGCGCGCCATTGCATCTGCTGCGGCGCCTGCCAGGTGGCGTGTTTCTACGGCGCCATAGACCTCTCCCGGCTCAGGATAAACTGCGAGGGGGAAGGGTATTCGGCTGTGTGGAGCCGCGCCGTCGACCAGGTGCTCTCCGAGAACGCAAGGTTCCTTGAGCAGAACGGACACAGCATGTCGAGGCTCGAGGTGCTGTTGAAAGACTCGAGGCTTTAGATGCCCGAAGACATTAACGAGACTGAAGAGATCGCGGTTGCGGCGGAGAAGCCGGCAGGCGAGGAATTGCGCATCGGCGTGTACATCTGCCACTGCGGGCTGAACATCGCGTCCACTATCGACTGCAAGGACGTCGCCGAGTACGCCGCGACGCTGCCGAACGTCGTGGTCGCCAAGGAGAACATGTACTCCTGCGCCGACCCGGGCCAGATACAGATCAAGAGCGACATCGAAGAGTTCGGGCTGAACCGGGTGGTAGTGGCGGCGTGCTCCGTTAAGATGCACGGCCCGACGTTCATGAAGGTCTGCGCCGAGGCGGGGCTCAACCCTTACCTCTTCCAGATGGTCAACATCCGCGAGCACTGCTCGTGGGTACACATGCAGGAGAAAGACGCGGCCACTGCCCAGGCGCGCGACCAGGTCAAGATGGCCGTCGCCTCGGTCAGCTTCGCGGAGCCTCTTCAAGACAGGGTCGTGCCCGTGACGCACGCCGCCTTGATCGTCGGCGGCGGAGCGGCCGGACTGCAGGCCGCCCTGGACATCGCGGACGCGGGCTACCAGGTGTGCCTCGTCGAGAAGATGCCTTATATGGGCGGGCGCGCGGTGCAGCTGAACAGGACCTTCGAGCGCCTGGAGCGGATCTCCTGCGTCCTGACACCGCTTGTCATGCGCGTCGCCAACAACCCGAAGATAACGGTCTTCACGTCGACCGACGTCGAGGACATAACCGGCTACATCGGGAACTTCGAGGCAACGCTCAAGCGGAAGCCGAGGATGGTCTCCGAGGAATGTGACTGCTGCGGCGCCTGTGCCAGGGCCTGCCCGCTCGAGGCAGACGACAGCTATCAGGCCGGCTTCGCGAAGAGAAAAGCTATCTACCTTCCTCACGACCAGGCGGTGCCTTATCGTTACTGCATAGACACCGAGCTGTGCGACAGGTGCGGCTTCTGCGAGAAGGTGTGCCCCAGGAATGCGATAGACCTCACCGAGGAAGAGCAGGGGTTCAGGGTCGCGATAGGGACGATAATCCTCGCGATCGGCTCGAAGACCTTCAAGCCGCCGTACGGCAACAAGTGGGGATACGACGGCAGGGGAGACGTCTTTACCGCAATAGAGATGGAGAGGATGCTCCACGCCGAGGGACCGACCGAGGGCAAACCCACCAGGCGGAGCGATTCGAAGATGCCGCAGCGCGTCGCATTCATACAGTGCGTCGGCTCGCGCGACGAGGAGCACCCATGGTGCTCGCGCGTCTGCTGCATGAACACGCTCAAGGAAGCCTATACCCTGAAAAGCCGCTATCCACACATCAAGGTGAGCGTCTACCACGACGACATCAGGGTCTACAAGAAGGAACACGAGGACTTCTACCGCAAGACACGCGACGCCGGGGTAACCTTCATGAGGGCCAGGGTCGAGAAGGTCGAGCAGGCCGGTGACGAGCTCGAGGTCGTCGCCCTGGACGAGCTCCTCGGCGAGCCCACGATGCAGAAGGTCGACATGGTCGTCCTCGCGACCGGGATGGAAAAGAACGACGACGCGCAGAAGCTCTCCGACATGTTGAAGGTGCCCTCAAGCTCCGACGGGTTCTTCATGGAAGCCCACCCCAAGCTGCGCCCTCTCGAGACCGCCATCGACGGCGTCATGCTGGCGGGCGCGTGCCAGTTCCCGAAGGACATCGCGGATTCGATGCTCCAGGCCAGCGGCTCCGCCGCCAAGTGTATGGGCCTGCTCTCGAAAGACCAGATAAGGCTGGACGCGATCATCTCTACCATCGACCAGGACGCGTGCACCGGGTGCCTGGTGTGCGTCAAGCGCTGCCCGTTCTCCGCCATCGTCACCGACGAGGTGGACGTCGACGGGAAGAAGAAGAAAAGAGCGCGCGTGATAGACGCCTCGTGCAAGGGCTGCGGGGTCTGCGCGGCGCGCTGCCGCAAGGACGCCGTGACGGCCCAGGGTTTCACCGACGAACAGATAATGGCGCAGATCGATGCCGCGCTGGAGGAGGCACCGGGCGACAAGGTCCTCGCGCTCGTGTGTCACTGGTGAACTTACGGCGGAGCTGACCAGGCTGGGGTCAGCAGGTTCCAGTATCCGGCGATGGCCAGGTTCATAAGGGTGATGTGCACGGGCCGCATCAGCGAGCAGATGATACTGCACGCCTTCGAGAAGGGGGCGGGCATGGTGTTCGTCGGCGGATGCCACCCGCCGGGTGACTGCCACTACATAAACGGGAACATACAGTGCGAAGAGATGATCGATAAGATGAAAGAGAAGAAGCTGCCGGAGCTGGGGATCGACCCGGGCAGGCTGAGGCGCGAGTGGATATCGTCCGCCGAGGGCTCGGTCTTCCAGAAGGTGATGAAGCAGCTCGACGAGCAGCTCGAGGGCTTCAAGGGAGCGCTCAAGGAGGGCGGTACAAAATGAGTCCGGCCGCTTTCATATGCACTACAAAGAGCGAGCGTGAAGACGACATCAAGTCGCTCGGCGACTACCTCGAGGGCATGGGCTACAACGTCTTCTTCCGGAAAGACTACTGCTCGCCGGAGGGCATCAAGGACATGGCCGACCAGGTCGGCTTCGACAGCCTCGTTGTCCTGATGTGCCCGAGGAAGCTCGGCCGCGCCGTGTTCTCGTCGTTCCTCGAGCCCGACGTGCAGTTCTTCTCCTACGACACCGAGGGTGAGCCGAGAGAGCTCGCGAACACCATACACTCCGAGATCATCAACGCCTCGCAGATGTCGCTCGGCCTCGCGCCGGACAGGACGGCGATGGTCGTAGGCGGCGGCGTGGCGGGCGTCTATGCCGCGCTCGACATAGCGGAGCAGGGATTCAAGGTGCGGCTGGTCGAGAGCGATCCGTCGATCGGGGGGGTGATGGCAGCCCTGGACAAGACTTTCCCGACGATGGACTGCTCCATATGAATTCTCGGACCAAAGCTGGTGGAGGCAGCTAAGCACGAGAATATCGAACTGGTGACCAACACCGAGCTGGTCGACGTGACGGGAGAGGCGGGCGCCTTTAAGGCGCGCCTCCGGCACAAGCCATGGTACGTGGACACCGACAGGTGCACCGGCTGCGGCGCGTGCGTCGACGCCTGTCCGATAACGGTTCCTCACGAGTGGGAGATGAACCTGAAGCCGCGCAAGGCGATCTACGCGCTGTTCCCGCAGGCGGCACCGCTGAAGTACGTGATTGACCGTGACCGCTGCATCGAGTGCGGACTGTGCATGCAGGCGTGCGGCCTCGACGCCATCAACCTGACCCAGGACCCATGGGAGGAGGAGGTTGACGCCGGCGCGATAGTCGTCGCGACCGGTTGCCAGGTCTTCGACCCGTCCGACCTCAAGCAGTTCCGTTACGGCGAGCTGGAGAACGTCGTGACGAACATGGAGTTCGAGAGGATATGCAACGCCGCCGGGCCGACCAAGGGAGAGCTCGTACGTCCGGACGGGAAACACATCAAGAAGGTGGGGCTTGTCCAGTGCGTGGGCTCTCGCGACCTCGCGAACAACCCGTGGTGCTCGTTCTTCTGCTGCATGGCTTCCGTCAAGGGCGGCAGGCTGGTGATGGAGCATTCGGAGGGCGCCGAGGTGACCGTGTTCTACAACGACATGAGGGCATGCGGAAAAGGATTCGAAGAGCTGTACAAGCGCTCCATCGAGGAGGGCATGCACTTCGTTCGGGCGATACCGTCGGTGCACACGAACCACTCGACCAACAACCCCGTTGTAGTCTACGAGGACACCGACGCGGGCAGGATGGTCACCGACGAGATGGACCTGGTGGTCCTGGCCTGCGGGCTCGAGCCCTCGCGTGGCACCGAGCGCGTTGCCGAGATGCTGAACATCGGCACCGACGATTACGGTTTCATCGCGGAACGGCACCCCACGGACGGGATGGCCGAGACGAGCCGGCCCGGCGTCTACGTGGCCGGGGTCAGCCAGGGGCCGAAGGACATACCGGATGCCGCCACACAGGGCAGCGCGGCCGCCTCGAGGGTGGGCATATTCCTGTCGGGAGGGCAGCCGGCGACCGGCGGCAGCGTGCTGGACCTCAGGTCAGGCCCCCAAGTGAAGCCGGAGTTTCCCGGCGAGGAGTCTTGACGATGAGCGGGCGTTTCGAGGAGTCGCTGTGACGGACGCGGCAGGGACGGTCAAGGTGGAATTTTTCGGGCCCTTCAGGAAGTACGGGAAGGGCCTGGCGCTGGAGGTCGATTGCGAGCTCGACTACGGAGAGCTCGTATCGAGGATAGCGCGTGAGGTCGGAGCCGACTTCGAAGAGAAGGCGTTGGCGTCGAACACCTCGTTGATAGTGGACGATCGGGTAGTGGACAGGAAGAAGCTCGATGGGATGAGCGTGCGCCCGGGCGAAAAGGTGGCGTTCGCGCTGCTGCTCGGCGGAGGATAGAGAAAAAAGACGAGTCAAGGCCGACGTGGCCGTGAGAGGTGCGGGATGAAAGGTTACCAGGGTAAATATTTACGGGTGGACATGACTACGGGCGAGGTTATACCTGAGCGCCTGGACGAAGAACGCACGCGGGATTTCCTCGGGGGCTATGGCTTCGTCGCGTCCACGCTGTACGACGAGGTGCCCGACGGCGCGGACGCCCTGGGGCCGGAAAACGTGCTCTGCCTCTGGAGCGGACCCGTAGCCGGGACACCGGTGCCGGTCTCGTCCAAGTACATCATGGGCGCGCGTTCTCCGGCCACCGGCTTCATCGGATTCGGCATCGCGTCCGGCGGCGTGAGCTCCGAGCTCAAGGCTGCCGGCTGGGACGGGATTGTGTTCAACGGCCGCGCGGATTCTCTCAAGTATCTATTCGTGCAGAACGGCAAGGCCGAGCTGCGCGACGCTTCTCACCTGGCGGGCAAGACCACCTGGGAGACGGAGGAGATGATCCGGGAGGAGCTGCACGACGACGAGGTCCGGGTGTCATCCATCGGGCCGGCGGGCGAGCTGATGACGGTGCTGGCGAACGTGACCAACGACCGCAACAGGCAGGTCGGCCGCTCGGGCATGGGCGCGGTGATGGGCTCGAAGAACCTGAAGGCGATAGCCATCAGGGGCAGCGGGCCGATCGAGGTCGCCGACCTCGACTCGCTGGTAGAGTTCTGCCGCGACCTCTACAAGCGGTGCCGCGGGCCCGCTACCGAGAAGTACCGCAAGTACGGCACTCCCGTGAACGTGCTGGTCCATAACCGGCTCGGTTGCCTCCCCTCGTACAACTTCCAGAAGGGCACGTTCGAGGACGCAGAGGCGTGCTCGGGCGAGAGGATGTCCGAGACGATGGTGAAGAAAGTCGTCGCCTGCCCGTCATGCCCGATAGCCTGCGACCATATCAACGTGGTCAGAGAAGGTCCTTATACCGGGACGGTGGCGTCGGTCGACTACGAGTCGCTCGAGCTGCTCGGCCCTAACTGCGGCGTGTCTGACCTCGGTGCGATCACCAAGGCGGTAGAGCTTTGCGACACGCTCGGCATAGACACGATATCCGCCGGCGTGACCGTCTCCTGGGCGATGGAGGCCTACGAGCGCGGCCTCATCACCAGGGAAGACTGCGACGGCATCGACCTTCGTTTCGGAAACGCGGAGGGCATGATCGAGGCGGTCCGAAGGATGTGCCTGCGCGAGGGCAACCTCGGCGCGCTGATCGCCGACGGCGCCGCCCGCGCGGCCGAGAAGACCGGCCAGGGCTCCGAGAAGTTCGCGATGGTGAACAAGAAGCTGGAGTGGGGCGCCTACTCGCTCCGCTCGCTGCAGACCGCCACGCTCGGATTCGCCACCAGCGTCCGTGGCGCCTGTTACCTGCGCTCGGGGTCGTACCAGCCCGACGTCAAGGGCACGGTCGACCGGTACATGCTGGACAGGTCTAGAGGGAAGTACGTGTACGACGGCGAGAACATGTACGCCATCATCGACTCGCTCATCATCTGCAAGTTCACCCGCGGCATCTACAAGGACAACGAGGAGTTCACCAAGCTGATCAGGCTGGTCACCGGGTTCGACTGGACCCCGGAGGAGATGATCCGGACCGGCGAGCGGATACATAACCAGGCCAAGCTCTTCAACGTCAGGTTCGGCGCCGGCCGGAAGGACGACTATCCTCCGCCGCGCGCGTTCGAGGAGAAGATGTACGACGACGTCAGCAACGGCGCCATAATAATCCGCGAGCAGTACGACGAGGCGCTTACCGGATACTACGAATCGCGCGGATGGAACGAGGACGGCATCCCCACCAGGGAGCTCCTCGAGAAGCTCGGGCTCGACACGAAGCTGGGGGTGTAGCTGATGAACGGCGAACCCAAGAAGATAATCGTCTGCGACACGGAGAAGTGCTCGGGCTGCGAGCTGTGCGAGTACATGTGCTCGATATTCCACGAGAAAACGGTCAACTGGTCGAAGTCACGCATCAGGCACGTCCGCATCGAGCCGACCTTCGACATCGCCATCGCCTGCCGGAAGTGCGAGGAGCCCCTCTGCATAAAGGCCTGCCCGCGGGACGCCGTTTCGGAGCTCGAGGATGGCTCGGTCAAGATAGACAAGGACAAGTGCAACGGCTGTGGCTGGTGCATAGAGGCCTGCAGTTTCGGGGCGCTCAAGCTCGACTGGGAGAAGAAGACCGTCTTCACCTGCGACTTCTGCGCGGACTTCGATCAGCCTAAGTGCGTGGAGTTCTGCCCCTACGATGCGCTGGAGTTTCAGACTCTGGACGCAGTTGGGCACGAGGCGGGCAAGAAAGCCTTCAAGCGCATAATCGAGGAGATGGACTGAGCGGTCACATATAGCGGCGGAGGAAGGCTGCGGCCTCCGGGACTATCTCGTCCACGTCGTTCGTCATCACCAGGTGCGTCCTGCCGAGGAGCACCATCATCTCTTTGTCGCAGGTCAGCCTGTTGTAGATCGACTCCGTAAACGCGACCGAGAACATCTCGTCGTATTCCGCCTGGATCGCCATCACCGGAACGGTGATCTGTTCGATCGACTTGACAGGTCCGGAGGTCGCGAGCGAGGCGAGAGACCTGAGAGAGATGCTCTTCAGCGCCAGCGGGTCGTACTTGATGAATTCCTTCGCGTTCATGCCCCACTTCGTAGGCTCGGCTTTCAGGTCGAGATAGACCCAGAGAGGGACCGGCATCTCGGGCATTATGTGCGACAGTGCGACGGTCGGACCCTTGAGGAGGCGCCCAAGGCGAGGGATCCGCGTGATACCCGTTGCCGCGGGCTCGCTGAGTACCGCGATGTTGTGGCAGATAGAGCCTGCCAGTGAGTCGTCGGCGGCCGCCGCGTAGAACGCGACCATCCCTCCCTGGCTGCTACCCGCGATGGCAGCCTTCCCGAAGCGGCCGCGCGCGTACTTGACAGTGGCGAGCGCGTCGCTCAGGAGCTCGTCCATCGTGTAGCTCCCGCGCCTGCCTTCGCTCCTGCCGTGCCCCCGCGGGTCCACCCCCACGACGTTGAAGCCCATGAGCCTCATCTTGTGCATGAACTCGGCGTACGCCAGGGCGTACAGCGAGGTGCCGGGGACGAAGACCAGGGCCGGAGCGGACGGGTCGTCGCAGGCCAGCACGTCCAGGTGAAGCTCGAGGCCGTCGTTCGTTATGGAATCTTCCTCGATGGTCTCCATCAGGCCGGGAAGCCCGATCATTGAGACCAGGTATTCGAAATATTCAGGGAGCACTTCCGGGTCCGGCCGCCGATTCGACATGCCCTTCCAGGCCGCAACCGCGGCGAGGCCGCCCGCCGCCACCACCCCTGCCGCTTCGGCGGCTTTCCTCTTTGTGCTGTCCATTCCCGCCTCCCGTATAGCGTGTGTCAGAGGTTCCAGTCGATCAGGAGTGCGCGCTGGAAGTCAGCGTCCGCGAAACCTTCAGCGCGCCACAACGGGCTACTGAGAGTTGCTGACCGCGACACTTCCGGTGGCCGACGTGTTGTGTCCGTCGTGGAAAGTGTAGTTGCCCGCAGTGGGGAACTGGCGCGAAAACTGCTGGCCCGACTGCAGGTCCCCGCTGTCGAACCCCTCGCCGACGACACTGTGGACGCTGGTGTCGGCGTTGGTCCAGGTTACCTGGCCCCCGCTCTTAAGGACTACATAAGGGGTGGAGAACCCTGTTGAAGTTATGTCCACCGCCTGGTTGGCCGTTGCCGCTGGCGCCGACGTGCCGGTCGCCGGCACTTGCGCCGTTCTGCTCACCAGGATAGTCCCGGTGAAGGCCGGATTTGTGTCGTCATGATAGTCGAAGCTTCCTTCGTTGTTGAAAGTGTACTGAAACTGCTTGCCGGGTTCGATCTTACCGCTATCGAACTTTGTGCCGGTCACAGTGTGTGCGACCTTATCCTCGTTGATCCAGACAACGGTAAAACCGATCGGAACGGTGTTGCTCTCGGGCACGTAGCCGCTACTCGTGATGTCGACGTCGAAATCAGAAACCTGCGAACTCGTTGGCGAAGTCGCTGACGTCTTGGTGGTCTTCGTGGTGCTGCTGCAGCCGGCCGTGACGATGACCGCGACGAGGACGGCCGCGAGCGCGTACCAGATCACATTCTTCCTTCTCATGATGCACCCCCAGGGCCGCCTTCTCTGAAGCGCCGCCGCCGCCAGCCGCCCGATGGAGTCTCCTTTGACGGTTGGCGGTCGTTTCCTGCTTTGGTTAAGAGGGTACGCTTCGTGAGGTTCGAATGCCACCAGACGGCCTCCACGCTCCAATAAAACCACGCCCGTTCCTTGTCCTTACGATACGGGCGGAATATGCTATATGTCGCTGCCCGTCCGGCATGCGGGTGATATTGATCGACTCGAAAAGGGGGCGCTATGAAATTCGGGACAATGGATTATCTTCTCGAGATACAGAAGCGGACAAACGAGGACGAGAAGTACAGGAAGCTCGCGAAGAACGAGACCAGCTCATACACCATGGTTATCAAGGCCCAGCCCGACAAGGGCGCGCCTTCAGACATCGTCCTCGGATACAACGAGGTCGAGGGAGAGATCACCGAGGGCTGGGAGGGGCAGAAGCCCACCGAGTTCACGCTCACGGCTCCTTACGGGATATGGGTGGACATCCTGCGGGGCCACCTCAACGCGACGAAGGCACTCTCTCTTCGCAAGCTCAAGGTCAAAGGGCCTTTCCTGAAACTGCTCAAGAACTCCTCGTCGACCGACAGGTGGATAGAAATACTGCAGTCGATCCCGACCGAGTTCGTCGGCGAGTTCGAGAAGTACAACGTCGCCGGCTCCTAGTGGACCGTCCCATATATAGCTTTACATTAGGATGAGAATGTACTATGCTTTCAGCATGGGAAAACAAAGAAGATTAACAGGGGAAGAAAAGC
>Ga0209747_1000051_pt1 | contig 50692 bp, 43 predicted proteins | sample BarGraNGADG00311_FD_184498 | JGI IMG/M metagenome (GOLD analysis project Ga0209747, IMG submission 184498) | Arctic peat soil microbial communities from Barrow, Alaska - Barrow Graham LP Ref core NGADG0011-311 (SPAdes) (version 2) | ecosystem: Environmental > Terrestrial > Soil > Wetlands > Peat...
CAATACAACATGATAATTATTATAGAAAACCGAAACTCACTTATTTTAATTATTTTTGCAAACAATAAAAAAAATGATAAAAGATGAAAAAGTCAATAATTTTAATAGCATTAGTACTTGCTTTTGTAAACTGCAAAGGACCACGCTCGGGGCCATTGGTTAAAGAGAATTTTACTACAACCGGCCAGGTTCAGAGTCAGACTCAAAATCCAGTTGCTGAAGGAAGTGCCCATATGGGTCAGGTTGCATCTGAAAAAGTAAATGTTGTTGTCGAGCCTTGCGCCGGATGTACAACAATTGCAAAACTTATGGAAAATAAAAAATCAGAATCCGGGAAGGTTCTAAGGGTTAAAGGCAGCGTTACAAAGTTTAACCCACAGATTATGGGTAAAAACTGGGTACATATTCAGGATGGATCAGAATTCAGTGGAACATTTGATCTTACTATTACAACCGATTTAGAGGTAGTTGTTGGTCAGATAGTTACCTTCGAAGGAAAGATTGCTCTCGATAAAGATTTTGGTTATGGCTACTCCTATAATGTACTAATGGAAGAAGGCAAAATAGTGCAATAATCTATTTTTGTATTTGGTTCCGAGGTTGAGCTCATAACCTTAAGGATATTAAGAAGGTGTATCTAAAGGTTTAGCAAGCTCCCAACCTGAAATACAGTAAATGATAACAACCACGCAATCCCAGTGGTATAAAATACCGTAAATGCAGCCCATTTCCAGCTTCCTGATTCTCTTTTAATGGCAGCAACTACTCCAATACATGGAAAATAAGTAAGAATAAACAACATAAAGGAAAAGGCTATCAGCGGACTAAATACAGGTTTTCCCCCGGAATCAATCTGAGTATGTATTTTTTCAACAAGCGATGCTTTTCCTGAATCATGATCTGCCTGAAATATAACACCCAAAGTACTAACAACTACCTCTTTTGCAGCCAATCCTGAAAGAATACTTACACTAAGTCGCCAGTCAAACCCAAGTGGCTTCATAACCGGTTCAATTGAATGTCCTATTATACCCATATATGATTTGCCTTGCCTTTCGCTATGCTGTTCCATTGTTAATTTTTTAACAGATTCTTCCTTTACCGATGTGTTTAACCCTGATTTTTCAATCGATTTAATTTCTCCAGCAAAATCCTTTGATAAGTAAACTTTTCGGGGAAAATTAGACAAAACCCAGACGATAATTGATGCAATCAGTATTATACCGCCAATCTTCCTGAGGTATAATCCTGTTCTGAACACAACATGTTTGTATATACTTCTTACTGTTGGAACTCTGTATGGAGGTAATTCCATAACAAAGGGGATCTCTTCCGATTTGAAAAAAATCCACTTTAAAATAAGTGCTGAAAGTATAGCAAAAATCACCCCAAGAACGTACAGAAGAAAAAGGACTGAACCCTGATTTTTTGCAAAAAATGCACTGATAAAGAGAATGTATACTGGTAGTCTGGCGCTGCACGACATAAACGGTGTAATAAGCATTGTAATCAAACGGTCTCTGCGGCTCTCAATAATCCTTGTAGCCATTATTGCCGGCACATTACATCCAAACCCCATGAAAAGAGGAATAAACGATTTACCGTGAAGACCAATCTTATGCATTACCTTATCCATAATAAAGACAGCCCTGGCCATATAGCCGGTATCTTCCATAAATGAGATAAAGAGAAACAGAATAATAATGTTGGGAAGAAAAACAATGACACCTCCTACCCCGCCAATTATTCCTTCAACAAGGAAATCTCTCACAATACCAGTAGGTATCATAGAACTTGTGAACTCAGCTAACTTCCCTGTACCCAGTTCCATCCAGTGCTTAGGATAACCTCCGAGTTTGAATGTGGTAAAAAACGTCAGCCACATGAAAAAAATAAATATAGGAATGCCCAGATACTTGTTTGTAAGATAGTTATCTATGCTTTTTGATTTTTGAAGCCTCTCAACTTTGTTCAGTTTCATGGTTTCCTTAAGAGCACCGGAAATAAACCCGTAACGAAGGTCTGTGATAACTGTCTCTACAGGTTCTGAAAATATCTTTTCAAGTTTAAGATACTCCCTTTTAGCAGTCTCGATAATTTCACCCGAATTGATACATCGCTTTATACTTTTTGAGTACTCTTTATCATTCTCAAGTAACTCAATGGCAAGATACCGCGATGATATAATATTTGTAAATGCTTTGTTGTCGTCAATCTTTATTTTTGATTGAATAGCGCAAATTGAGTTTTCGATTTCCGTTCCATAGTTGATATGGATATGTCTTACTCCCGGCTCTCTGCTTTCGTATACTTCAATTATTTTATCGAAAAGTTCAATAATACCTTTTCCTTTTGAACTTACCGTCGGAATAACCGGCACCCCTAATAGCATTCCAAGTGAGGTATAGTCAAGGATATCTCCCTTTTTCTCCAACTCGTCGTACATGTTAAGTGCAATAACAACCTGAACACCCATATCAATCAACTGGGTTGTCAGATATAGGTTCCTTTCTATATTCGAGGCATCGACTATATTGACAATTATGTCAGGTTTATTATCAAAAATGAAGTTTCTGAGATAAATCTCTTCCGGAGAATAGCTTTTAATAGAGTATGTTCCCGGCAGATCAACTATTGAAAAATTATACCCCGATTGTTTATACGAGGCCTCTTTTGAATCTACTGTAACACCTGCATAATTGCCTACCTTTTCAGTAGAACCCGATGCAAAATTAAACAGTGTGGTCTTTCCGGAATTTGGATTACCTACGAGTGCAATCTGTATGTTTTTGGTTTTCTCAATCCAGGAGCCTGCTTCATTTTCGCTTGTCAGTACCCCATTGGAAGAATGAATCTCTTCAGATAAATTGTCAGTATCTACTTCAATAAGTTGAGCTTCGCTACTCCTTAGCGAAATATGAGATCCCATTATTTTGTATTCAATAGGATCTCTGAGGGGAGCTTTTTTTATTACAGAAACTTTTTTCCCAACAACAAAACCCATCTCTGAAAGACGTTGCCTGAATTGACCTCTGCCCTTGACTTTTAAAATTACCCCCTCTTCTCCCTCATTGAGATCATATAATGTCGTCATCCGAATATTTCAATACACTTAAGAAACCATTAAATGGTAATAATGTTCAAAAGGTGCTGGATGCTGGGTGCCGGTACTGGGTACTACCAGAACCCAGAACCCAGAACCCGGTTATTATTCCACCTTAATCTTTACAACAATCTTCCTTACCTGTGAGTTTTCACCTGCTTTAATTCCCGGGCGATGGGCTTCGGAAGGGAAGAAAATAAAAAACCGATCGGGGGTTGCCTTATATGAAGAGCTTTTTGTAACTGTCATAAATTCGATATCTTTAACCTCATTGTAAGGGGTAACTTCTTCCTTCTTCATAGTCAAAGGTGCAACCTGTTCCATCTCAACTCCATTGATAACATATTGAATATCAATATATTTCCTGTGAGCTTCAAAATTCGCATCTTCTTCATTTTTAGAAAGATAATCAGTAACAGGAGCAAATACATTAACACCATCAATTTCAAATCTTTTGACTTCTAGTTTAGGTAAATCATTGCTTTTCAGAAAAGTAAATGCTTTATCCCATCTCTCTTTATTCTTAAAATAAGAAATGGCAAATTCTTTTCTGTTTATTGAAGCATCTGGCAAAACTGTCCAGCCATTCAGCCATTCGCCTTTTTCAAACCATTTATCAATCTGAGTACTGCTCCATTTTGCTGGATCGGATGAACTCTTGCATCCAAAAAAACCAAGGAAACTTGTCAAAATCATAATTTTTAGTAATAAGTTTTTCATAATTCAGTAATTTTTTAGACTTTTTAATATTTGATAAAAATAATAATTATCGCAATAATAATCACACAAAGACTCATAAAGTTTATGAATTGACCAGGCTTAATACTACCTTTTTTTTGGAATTCAACTTATTAAAATATAAATTTACAGGAATCGGATTTTGAAATTAAAATTTATATCTATGAAAAGGAAAATTTCGTTAATAAGTGTACTAACAGTGCTTGCTATTTTCATTTCAACAGAATCATTTTCTCAGGACTGGCCTCAATTCAGAGGAATTGGACGAGATGCTAAAGTAACGGGGTTTAAAGCTCCTGCTTCATGGCCGGCTGAACTAAAACAGGAATGGAAAATGCAGGTAGGCTTTGGCGATGCTACTCCTGCCCTCTCAGGAAATAAAATTTATCTTAACACACGGCAGGGAGCCGATGAGGTCATTTTATGTCTAGATGCTGCTACAGGTAAAGAATTATGGAAAAACCAATATCCTTCAGTGGCTGTTACAGGTCCTGCAGGTTCTCATCCCGGGCCAAGAAGTACTCCTGCAATTGCCGGTGGAAAGATAGTTACATTTGGCGCTTCTGCTATCCTTTCATGCCTCGATGCTAATACAGGTAAGGTGATCTGGAGAAGAGAGAACCCAACAAATGTGGTTCCCCAGTTTTTTACAGGAATGTCTCCACTTATTGTAGATAATTTATGCATTGCTCATGTTGGCACCAAAGATAATGGAGAAGTTCTTGCGCTTGATCTGAATACAGGTAACGAAAAATGGAAATGGGCTGGTGATGGTCCTGCATATGCTTCTCCTTCTGTTATGACTATTGACGGTAAAAAGCACCTTATCATTCAATCCGAGAAAAACCTTATGGCAATCAATCTTACCGACGGCAAACTCATCTGGCAGATACCGACACCTATACAACAAAGGTTTTATAATAGTGTTAGTCCTTATATTGATGGTCAGATTATATACTATTCGGGCCAGGGTTCCGGAACGAAAGCAATTAAGGTTGAAAAATCAGGAAATGAATATGTTACAAAAGAACTTTGGAGTAATACTGAAGTAAGTTCAAAATGGAATACCCCGGTACTTAAAGATGGATTTCTATATGGCTTTACAGATCAAAAACGGATCTACTGCCTGAATGCTTCAACCGGCAAAACAGCATGGATTGATAATACAGTTAACAGCGACTTTGCTACTATTGTCGATTGCGGATCTGTTATAATCGGATTACCCAGTACTCAAAACCTGATCGTTTTCAAACCTGAATCCACTGCATATACTGAAGTTGTAAAATACAAGGTATCTGAGACGCCAATCTATGCGTTCCCTATTGTGGCTGGAAATCTCATCTATATAAAAGATGCTGAATCACTTACTCTTTATAAAATAAATTAACAATGAAAAATAAAACTCAAATAATCAGTCTGCTAACCGCATTGGCTCTTTTGATTTCAACAGACTCATTTTCTCAGGATTGGCCACAATTCAGAGGAATTGGCCGCGATGCTAAAGTAACTGGTTTTAAAGCTCCTGCTGCATGGCCTGCGGATCTCATTCAACAATGGAAAATTACGGTTGGTAAAGGTGATGCAACACCGGTACTGGTTGAAAAGAAAATCTACCTGAATACACGTCAGGGAGACAATGAGGTAATAATGTGCCTCGATGCAGCAACAGGAAAAGAAATCTGGAAAAACACTTTTCCGGCACCTGTTGTAACGGGTCCTCCGGCATCTCATCCCGGACCACGAAGCACTCCAGCCATTGCCTCAGGCAAAATCGTAACATTAGGTGTTGCCGGATTACTCTCTTGTCTCGACGCTGCAACAGGTAAGGTATTATGGCGCAAAGAAGATGTAACTCATGCAGCTCCTGACAACTGGCCTGGAATGTCGCCATTGATTGCTGATGGATTATGTATTGCAAGCCTTGGTAAGAAAGACACTGGAATAGTTGTTGCTTATGATCTTATTACCGGTAACGAAAAATGGAAATGGGCAGGTGAAGGACCTTCATTTTCATCACCCTCCTTAATGACTATAGAAAAGACAAAACAAGTTGTTCTTCTGACTGAAAAGAACCTTATTGGTTTGGCTTTATCTGATGGTAAACTTCTCTGGCAGGTACCAGCTCCGGCTCAACAAAGGTATTTCAATGCTGTAAGCCCGTACATTGACGGTCAAACTATCTATTATTCAGGATCAGGAAAAGGCACAAAGGCAATAAAAGTGATTAAGCAGGGAGAAAAGTATGTAACTGAAGAACTCTGGAACAACGCTACTATAGGCGGCAAATTTAATACCCCTATACTAAAAGACGGGTTTCTTTATGGATTCTCCGATCAAAAACGGATTTATTGTATCAATGCCTCAACCGGAGAAACAGCATGGGTCGATAATGCAGTAAGTAGTGACTTTGGCTCAATTGTAGACTGTGGTTCGGTCATTATTGGATTAACCAGTACTCAAAACCTGATTGTCCTTAAACCTGATGCAAAAGCATATACCGAGATAGTACGGTATAAAGTTTCGGAGACACCGGTTTATGCATACCCCATTGTTGCCGGAAACGATATTTATGTAAAGGATGCCGAATCATTGATAGTATTTAAATTAAATAAGTAGAATGCCAGGTGATAAACATAAAAACTTCTTTGCTCAAAATTCTTTTTTTACTCTCTTCTCTATTTATTTTAGAAGGATGTGCAAACGGGTTAATATCACAGAAAAAACAAAATAAAGCTTTTTCAAAGGGAGCCGATATTGGCTGGTTGCAGCAAATGGAGGCAACAGGTTATAAGTTTTATAACGATCAGGGTATTGAGCAGGACTGCTTTCAGATACTAAAAGACCATGGCATAAATACAGTCAGGTTAAGAACATGGGTAAATCCTTCAAATAATAAAACAAGTGGACATTGCAGCAAAGAGGAAATGGTTGAATTGGCAGTGCGTGCAAAGAAGTGGGGAATGAGAGTAATGGTCAATTTTCACTATAGCGACACCTGGGCTGATCCCGGAAAACAAAAGAAACCTGCAGCATGGGAAGGACATGATTTTCCTCAATTGCTGAATGATGTTTACAATTACACCTACGATGTAATGACTGCTCTTAAAGAAAAGGGTGTTTATCCTGAATGGGTTCAGGTTGGAAATGAGATACCTGGGGGAATGATTTACCCTGAAGGAAGCACAGCTAACTGGGGCCAGTTAGCTCAGTTAATCAATAAAGGTTATGACGCCATTAAGGCTGTCAGTCCAAAGTCAAAAGTAATTCTGCATGTTGACCAGGGTAATAACAGTGAACGGTTCATAACCTGGTTCGATAATGCAAAATTGAACGGAGCAAAATATGATGTAATTGGTTTCTCTTATTATACATACTGGCTTAAGGGGAAGCCTGATTATACCCTTTCAATTGATGATCTGGGGAATAACCTGAAAGATATGGCTTCCAGATATGGAAAAGAAGTAATGGTAGTTGAAGTAGGTGGTGAAGATACTAAGGTTCAAAACACCTATGACATGCTTGTTGCAGTTCAGAAAAAAGTTAAAGAAGTGCCGGATGGAAAAGGCCTGGGTGTAATATACTGGGAACCTCAGGGAGCAAGAACCTGGAGTCGTTACGCACTAAGCGCCTGGGGCGATGATGGAAGACCGACTAAAGCGATGGATGCCTTTTTAATAGAATAACAAAGATTATATTTTTATGTTTTATAACATATATTGGTAAGAATTCTGGTGCCCGAATCACCAGATCTTTTCCATGAGAAGGATATTTCTTAATTCATTTGTACTTAAATTTTCCCTTATTTCACCAGCATCAACAACAGTAATAAAACCTGATTCCTCGGAAACAACTACAATAAGGGCATCCGTGTGTTCTGACATACCGACTGCCGCTCTGTGTCTCATCCCAAACCTTGTTGGGAGTGTTACCTGCTCGGTGACCGGCAAGGGGCATCTTGCAGCAAAAATAAGTCCGGCTTCAATTAATATTGCACCATCATGCAAGGGTGTATTTTTGAAGAATATAGTTTCGATTAACTCCGCCCTTATCTGGGCATTAATGATTTCACCACCTTCAGAATAGATACCAAGGCTGCTTTTTCTGCCAATAACTATCAGAGCACCGATTTTCTTTTTTGCCATAGATTCACATGCCCTTATAATCTCTTCAGCTTCTTTCGTACTTACCTTTTCATCACTAGCCGATGAGAAAAATCTTCCTAATGATGATCTGCTCCCCGATATATACCTGTTTCCTATAACAAGTAGAAACCTTCTTACTTCCTGTTGGAATACAATTATAATTGCAATTACTCCTACGCCCATCACTTGTCCAAGCAATGAACTAATCATCTCCATATTAAGAGCTTTCACTACAACCCATAACAGGTAAATAAAAAATATGACAATAAAAATACTGAATGCTGCAGTTCCTCTGATAAGTTTATACAACTGAAAAAGAACTATTGCAACCAGGATTATATCTATTATGTCAGGAATGGTTATATGAAATGGCATGTTTAATAATATAATAATCGTAAAAGTAGAGAAAGATTTTTAATATGTAACTTTTAAGTCGAAAGTTGAAAGTCAACACCTAATAAGAATTTACTGATTACTGATTACCGATTACAGTTCCCTAAGTTTCATAATCAACCGAATCGTCTCGACCGCTTCCTTAACATCATGAACCCTAAGAATGTCTGCTCCATTGGTCAGGGCAATTGCGTTTAGTACTGATGTTCCGTTAAGTGCTTCATCAGCAGTAATATCAAGTGTTTTCCAGATCATCGATTTTCTCGATAATCCCACCATTAATGGCAATCCGGCTATCGAAAAATCGCCGAGTCTCCGCAGTAAGTCAAAGTTATGATCAATTGTTTTGCCGAAACCAAATCCCGGATCAATAATAATATCCTTAACTCCTACCGACTGAAGTCTGTAGATCCTTTCTCCAAACCATTTCAGAATGTCGGCAACGACATCATCATAAACAGGATTGTTCTGCATTGAGCGCGAATCTCCTTTCATGTGCATCATTATATAAGGAACGTTCAGCTTTTCAATTACTGAAAACATTTCTTCATCCAGATCGCCTCCCGATATATCATTAATTATATGAGCTCCGCATTCCAGAACAGCTTCACGAGCTATTTCCGCATTAAAAGTATCGACCGATATAATTGCTTCAGGCAGTTCCCTGTTAATAATCTTTATCGCCTTCAGAACCCGTCCGGCTTCCTCTTTTTTCGAAATATCCTGCGCCCCGGGACGAGACGAATAACCTCCTACATCAAGAATATCAGCACCCTCTTCCAGCATTTTTGTAGCTGCTCTAAGTATTTCCTCATCAGTATTATACCGGCTCCCTTTGTAGAAGGAGTCGGGTGTAATATTTAAGATACCCATAACCTTCGGAATCTTCAGATCCAGAAGGTTCCTGCCTGCGTTAATATATCTTGGCTTTTCCAACACAACACTTATATTTATTATACGAAATTAGTGAATTAAATTGTCATTCAGTAGCAAACAACTGAATGACGGCCAAAGGCCAAATGATCTGATAATTTAACTTGTAATTCATTTCCATCTTTGCTCATCGCTTATTACATTTGTACTGAAAGAAATCAATCTGTTAAATGAAACTTTTTGTTATTGAAGGTGTTGACGGTGCAGGAAAATCCACACAGATCAAACTGTTGAAAGATTACTTTTTAAAAAAAGGATATAGTTGTGAATATATGCACTTTCCAAGAACAGATGCTCCATATTTCGGTGAACTTATTGCAAGGTTTCTCAGGGGTGAATTTGGTTCCCTGAATGACGTTGATCCATATATTGTCGCAATGATCTATGCCGGCGACCGAAAAGACGCATCAGAAATGATAGGGAAGTGGTTAAAAGAGGGAAAGATCGTCTTACTCGACAGATATACTTATTCAAATATAGCTTACCAATGTGCCAAGCTGACTGAGATATCTGCTCAGGACAACCTAATGAAATGGATCCTGTCGCTTGAATTTGAACATTTCGCCATTCCACGGCCCGACCTGAATATCTTCCTCGATGTGCCTTTTGCCTTCACAGAGAAAAAGTTATTAAATACCAGAACCGGAACTGACCGGTCGTATCTGAACGGATCGAAGGATATTCATGAAGAGAGTCTGGGATTTCAGAAAAAGGTAAGGGATATTTATCTGAAAGTTGCAAAAACTGACTCCAGATTGGCAGTAGTTGACTGCAGCAATATTAAAGGCGGTATGTTGTCTCCCGATGAAATTTTTAAGCTGATTATGGAAATACTTACTTACAGAAAGCTAATCTGATATGAGAGTGCTAAAAATAGTTAGCAGACTGGTAATTGGATTGACTTTTATCTTTTCCGGAGTAGTAAAAGCAATTGATCCTCTGGGCTCAGCTTACAAGTTTCATGACTATTTTCAGGCATTCAATATTGGTTTTTTGAATTCGCTCAGTCTTCCACTGGCAATTTTATTATGTACTGCCGAATTTACAGCTGGCTTCTCTGTTCTTACAGGCGTGAGACAAAAAACCGGGATTATGGGTGTTTTGATCCTAATGGTGATTTTCACTCCTCTCACTTTTATCCTTGCATTAACTAACCCTGTTTCAGATTGCGGTTGTTTTGGCGATGCCATTCATCTCACCAACTGGCAGACTTTTGGGAAAAATATTATTCTGCTGGCACTTGCAATTGTTCTTATTATCAATAAGAAAAATACTAAACAGCTTTTTGCCACAGCAAAAGAATGGCTCATAATATTGCTCACAATTATCCTTTTTATACTTTTTTCGCTTTACAACCTGAGATATCTTCCGGTAATAGATTTCTTACCATACAAAACCGGAGTAAAAATTGCCGATCAGATGATTATGCCCGAAGGGATGTCTGGCGACGTATACCAGACAACCTTTATTTATGAAAAAGATGGAACCAAAAAGGAGTTTACCTTAAATAACTATCCTGCAAACGACACTAACTGGAAGTTTGTTGAACAGAAATCGGTTCTGGTAAAAAAAGGTTACCAGCCTTCAATACATGGATTCAGCATTTCTTCAATTATTGACGGGGATATTACCCGGAAAGTATTAGATCATAAAGGGTACTCTGTGCTGATGATATCAAAAAAGCTTGCTGATGCCAGGGAGAAAAGTCTTGCGCAGGGATTTGAGCTTGGCAGGTATCTTGTCGAAAAAAGAATTGATTTTTATGTTTTAACATCTTCCGGGGCATTGGAGATGAAAAATTATGTAAATGGACTTGAATTCTGTACGGTTGATGAGACTACCTTGAAAAGCATGGTAAGGGCAAACCCCGGATATATTCTTCTCAAGGATGGCGAAATAATAGAAAAATGGTCGTCAGCAAATCTTCCGGGTAAAGATTGGTTTGCCAAACTATTTCTTGTAACTAAATAATTTTAATATCAACTTTAGGCAATCCAAACTTTAGTTCACTTTAAGTACTGGATTTTTTGTAACTTTAAATATTATTACCTTTTAAAATACTAATTTATATGAGAAAAAAAATTGTTGCCGGAAACTGGAAAATGAATATGGATCTGGCAGAGGGTCTGAAGTTCGCAGGATCGATTGACAAATATTTCAAGGAAAATCCTTCAGGGAAAGCATCTGTTATATTATGTACTCCATTTATTCACCTTGCCGGCGCCCATGAAATATTGAAACATGGTAAGGTGGCTCTGGGAGCACAAAATTGTGCTTCAGAAGCCTCAGGAGCTTATACTGGAGAAGTATCGGCATGGATGGTTAAAAGCACAGGAGCCGAATATGTTATTCTGGGACACTCTGAAAGAAGAAGCTACTACCATGAAGACGATAAGCTGATTAACAAAAAAACTTTACTTGCAATTAATAGCGGACTAAAAGTAATATTCTGTTGCGGAGAAGTACAAAGTGAGAGAGAATCAGGAAGTCATTTCAGAATTGTAAAAAGACAACTGGAAGAGGGATTATTCAATCTTACAGTGGAACAGATGGATATGATCATTGTTGCTTATGAACCGGTTTGGGCTATTGGGACCGGACTAACAGCTTCACCCGATCAGGCGCAGGAAATGCATAAATTCATCCGCGACGAGGTTAAAGAGAAATATGGAAATGACTGTGCAAAAAAACTGCCAATCCTTTACGGTGGAAGTTGTAAACCATCAAACGCCAAAGAGATTTTCTCAAAACCCGATGTAGATGGTGGTCTGATTGGTGGCGCCGCATTGAAGAAAGAAGATTTCGCCGGTATTGTTGAAGCGTTTTAAAGCCCCCCATCCCCCCTAAAGGTGGGCTAAAACGTCCGTTTCTTGGATTTTTTCGCCCCCTTGGGGGAGATGCCGCGCAGCGGGCCTGCCTGCCGGTAGGCAGGGGGCAAAAAAGTTAAAGCAATGGGTTAATATTCAGGTTTAAAATGACGTTGGTAATCTAATTTAACTTCATGATAAAAAAGCTGGTAATTCTTACTTTATACCTTTCGCTCATAACTCCCTGTTTTTTATTAGCACAGTCCAGATCTGCATTTTCAGGTGATCCTGTAAAATTCAGGGCAGAACTTACTTCTTTTATGGGATCAAATCTAAATCCCGAACAGACTGTCAACCTTAATAATTTCCTTGTAAGCTGGGACAGTGCTTCCTTTAGTAAAGAAATAATGGTCAGGATTATTGATATTTCCAGCCAGCTTTCGTCCAGATTAATGAGGCCTGTTCCCCACTTTAATAATTATATCACCACAATTAATAATTTCAAAAGGTACAAGTTTAGTGATGTTGATTTCGACAGCTGGCTAAAGGGACTTGGTGAGGTTATTTTTAGTCCAGGGTTTACCAATGATGTTATCGACAGGTATATAAGGAATACCGGATCAATGGTAAAAGAGAATGTCCTTAATGAATCCGGAAGTGTTAAATGGAAAGTCAAAAATAGTTCACTAAAGTTTTTACACGATACTGTTTTTTATGTGGCAGTTACTGATGCTACACTCACCTGCTATTCGCAGCGTGACAGCACTGAAATATATAATGTATCAGGAGCATATTATCCTGAATTTCAGCAATTCAAGGGTACAAAAGGTATTGTAACATGGGAAAAAGCCGGATATCCCGCTAAAGATGTATACGCTGAAATCGCTAATTTTTCGATTAATACTACAAAAAATAGTTTCACAATCGATTCAGCCAGACTGAGACATATAATTTACTTTAAAGAACCTGTGTTAGGAATCCTTACAGATCAGGCAGTCACGTTTGCAAATAAGGATAAAGCAAATTTCCCTCATTTCGAAACCTATAAAAAGGAGTTCCTGTTAAAGAACATTTACGAAGGTGTTAATTATGAAGGAGGCCTTACTTTTGATGGAGCCAGTGTTAAAGGTACCGGGGCCAAATATTCTCCGGCAAAAATTACTCTCTACAGGAATGATACACTTTATCTCAAAATAAGATCGGGCGATTTCCTCTTTTCAAAAACCGGACTTGTCAGTCAGGAAACATCTATCTCACTTTATCTCGATAAGGATTCAATTTACCATTCTAATCTGGGTTTTTCTTATTTAGCTGCAACCAGACAGGTAAACCTTTTCCGTACTGGAAATCCAATATCAAAGAGCCCCTATTTCGATCCTTTCCACAACCTTGATTTGTATTTTGAATACCTGACATGGAATATGAATGAATCAAAAATTATTCTTACACGTTCCAGAGGATCAACAATTGGAAATGCACAGTTTGAATCTTCCTCCTTCTTCAATTCAGACTATTTTTTACAGCTTATGGGAATGGATGATTACCATCCGTTGAATCGTCTTATTAAATATGCTGAATACTATTATTCTGAAACCTTTCCTGTTGTGGAATTTGCCAAATGGCTGAACAGACCTGTTGAATCTGTTACCGGGTTATGTATTGATATGGCAAATAAGGGTTTTGTATTTTACGATCGTGTAAATAATGAGGTTACAATAAAACAAAAAACAAAGGATTTCCTCGATTCTTATGCCAGAAAAAAAGACTATGATAATTTAAAGATTATCAGTCAAACAAATGCCCCTACTGACAACGCAATACTTGACCTTAAAAACTACAGGTTGAATATAAATGGAGTATCGAGAGTTATACTTAGCGATTCCCAACGGGTAGCAATTTATCCATACCAGCGGCAACTGGTAGTCGGAAAAAACAGAAACATTCAATTTGATGGAGTTGTTGATGCCGGTCTCTTTACGGTATTTGGGCATAATTTCTCTTTCAGTTATGATACTTTTAAAATACGTCTTCAAAAAATCGATTCCATAAAAATTTCTGTAGAAACTGATAAGAAGGATATTTATGGCAATCCAATTATTAGGAATATTGATAATATGATAGAACTTGGTACTGCTGAGCTATATATCGATGATCCAAAGAACAAATCAGGTTTAAAAAGTCTTAAGCAGTACCCTATTATAAATGCCTTAACATTCTCATATATTTTCTATGATAAGATCGCAGGGCTCGAAGGAATTTACAAACAGGCAGACTTCTATTTTAAGGTTGATCCATTCACTTATGAAAATATCGATCACTATTCCAACTCTGACATGAATCTGGCAGGAGAATTCTACGGAGGAGTTATCCTTAAACCAATGAAACAAACCCTTACAATACAGGAGAATAACTCTCTTGGTTTTAATATGATTATTCCAAAAGAAGGTATTGATGTCTATGGCACCAAGGGTAGATTATTCGATGCTTTAAGTATGAGCAATAAAGGATTAATCGGAAGCGGTACTCTAAAACATTTAGCATCCTCTACAAAGTCAGAGGAGTTCAAATTTTTTCCTGACTCAATGATCACGCAGGCCACAACATTTAATATCGACAAAGATGAATCCGGTTCATTTCCGATTCTTAACAGTCAGAATGTTGCAATAAGATGGCTGACTATAAAAGATGAATGGTTTGCAAACAATGCTCCCGGAAAAAGTTTTAATATGTTCGGCAACGGAACAACTCTTGATGGTTCGTTAAAAATGACTCCGTCAAACCTGGATGGTACAGGAATAATCGACATGACCGATTCGAAGATCAATTCAAAGCTATTCAGTTTTACTTCGAATGCAATCAAAGCAGATAAAGCAGATTATAACCTGAAATCTCCAACAACCAATGGATATTCATTTATAGCTGAAAACGCTAAAACCGATATCAATTTTGATCTTAAACTGTCCCGGTTCAATCTGAATACCGATTCCTCAATGGTAAAATTTCCCGAGTTGCAGTATATCTGTACAATGACAGATTTTGTGTACAATATGGGAACCAGGGTTTTGAACATGGAGCAAAAAGGAAAATCAAATACAACTTTATTAACTCCCGACAAACTTCTAAGGTTAGATTTTACCAATCTCGACAAACCTACTTTCTTTGCTACAAATAGTCTCCGCGACACGGTTGCCTTTTCATCCTGGAGAGGCGCATTTCACCTTGATCAGGAATATATTGAAGCGGAGGACATAAACTATATTCGTATTGCGGATGCGCTTATTCAACCTGATAGTGGAAAAATTATCATTATCCGTGGAGCAAAAATCCAACAGATGCAGAATGCTATAATTGCTCTCAATAACAGACATATTTTACATTCTGCCAAGATTAATATCGAATCGAGCAAAAGATATACAGGCAGCGCTATCTACGACTATGTTAATGAAAATAAAGAAATACAGCAAATAAATTTCCCTGAACTTACTGTGGATACTCTTACCACAAGCGCAAAGGGGTATATACCAGCCAGTCAAAATTTCATGCTTAGTCCGGCTTTTACATATGCCGGTGATGTAACACTTTCTTCCAATAAAGACCATCTTTCTTTTACAGGAGCGACAGGAATCACAAATAACTGCAGTGCTATTAAGAGCTATAATATCAAATTCAAATCAGTTATTGACCCAAATAATATATTGATACCAATAAGCGATAAACCGAGGGATGTGAATGACAATCTCATTTTTTCAGGTTCTTATATTAATGCTGATTCAATGCATATCTATCCGGCATTTCTTTCAGCTCAAAAATCATATGCTGATGTTGCACTGATAAGTTCGAAAGGCTACCTCTACTACGATAAGGTTAAAGGGAAATATATAATTACTTCTCTCGAAAAACTTGCTGACCCCAGTCTTCCAGGAAATATGATTACTTATGATAGAAATTTCTGCGTTCTTTCGGGAGAAGGTACTATCGATTTCGGGGCGAAATTAGACCTGGTTAAACTGGCAAGCGCCGGAAATGTGATTCATTCAATTGATTCCGGCAAAGTCAACCTTGAAGCCATACTGGCACTCGACTTTTATTTTTCTTCCGAAGCTCTTAAAATGATGGCAGATGAGTTCAGAATGATGCCCACATTAAAACCTGTAAACCTGAACACAGACTTGAATAAAAAAGGGATGAAGGATCTTATGGGAGTAGCTGCTGCTACTCAGATTAAAGAGGAAATGGACTTGTTTGGTCCTTCTAAAAGCCTTCCTAAAGAGTTCACATATAAGCTATTATTAAACGATGTAAAACTTTTCTGGAATAGTTCTTCATCATCGTTCAGATCTACCGGGAAAATTGGAATCGGATTCATTGGGCCTCAACCCATTAATGTTTATGTTGATGGATATATTGAAATTCAGCGCAGAAGAACAGGTGACATGATTGATATATATCTGAAAGCAGATGAATCTACGTGGTACTATTTCTCATATTTCAGAGGCGTTATGATGACACAGGCCGGAAATAATAACTACAACTCTTTAATTGCTAATATCAAATTGAATGACAGAAAACATCCTGAATCGACTGTAAGGATGCCCTATACATATATGATTGCTTCTGAAGATCGTCTGGGTCGTTTCCTCAGTCGTATGGCAAGCGATAATGCTGTTGCAGAACCTGTTAACCAATAACTGCTTTTCCCCGTTCACCAAGCTCAATCAGTTCCATATCGTGAATTTTTTCCCCATCGATCTGAAAACGAATGGCCGTCATGAATTTATGAAATCCATAATACCCTGCGGCTCCGGGATTTATAAATAAAAAACCTGACTTTTTATCGTACATGACTTTTGCTATATGCGAATGTCCGCAGATAAATAAATCCGGAGGGTCCAGGTGGATCCATGGTTTTACTCTAAGATCATATCGACCAGGTGAACCGCCAATATGAGTCATCCAGACTTTAACCTCATCCACTTTAAATTTAAGTTGTTCCTTATATACAGTTCTTACAAGAGTATCGTCTATATTTCCGTATACAGCCTTAAGCGGTTTAAAAGCAGCCAGAGCATCAGCTGTCTGAATGTTACCGATATCTCCTGCATGCCAGATTTCATCACAACCTGCGAAATGATCAAAAAGCCTTGGATGAATCCATCCATGGGTATCTGAAAGAAGGCCAATTTTCATTTCTATTTATTGTATAGTACTATTACTCAACCTTTCTGCCCCCTGCCCCCTACCTCGTTATTTTCCCCAACTGGTCAAAACTCCATCTTTTTTGCCCCCTGCCCTCCCACTGCGCGGCATCTCCCCCAAGGGGGCGAAAAAATCCAAGAAACGGACGTTTTAGCCCCCCTTCAGGGGGGTTGGGGGGCATTGGGGGCAGATTTCCAAAGTAACTCAAAGGATTTCACAAAGGAACACAAAGGTAAGGTCAAATTATCTAATTTTGTAAAAACTGAATCCCATGCAGATATTTTATGCACCCGATATTAAAAGTGATACTTACACTTTAGACGAAAATGAATCAAAACACTCTGTAAGGGTTTTACGTATGGTGAAGGGAACATTAGTCAGACTGGTTGATGGAAAGGGTAACATGTATGAAGGAGCTATACTGGAACCTGATTCAAAAAAATGTGTTATTTCAATTAACAAAATCATAAAGGATTTTGAAAAACGTAATTATCGCCTCCACATAGCCATATCACCTATTAAGAATCCCGACCGCTTTGAATGGTTTGTTGAAAAAAGTGTTGAGATAGGAATTGATGAAATCACCCCGATTATTTGCAGGAATACTGAAAAGCCCGGAATAAAAGTTGAAAGAATAAATAACCTCATTATCTCAGCAATGAAACAGTCGCTTAAAGCGACAAAAACTGTTTTAAATGAACCTCGCTTTTTCGATGAATTTATCAAATCCCCTTTTAATGGGTACCGCATGATAGCTTATTGTGATAATGCTATTAAAAGAAGCGGAATATCGGAAGTCTATTCGAAATCGGGAAATGCACTTATTCTGATCGGACCGGAAGGTGATTTTTCAAATGATGAAGTATCTGTTGCCTTAAGCTCAGGTTTTCAGCCGGTTCATCTGGGACAAAGCAGATTGAGAACAGAAACGGCAGGAGTAGTTGCCTGCCATTCCATCTATTTTCTGAATCAATAACCGCAGCACTGCCTGGAAATCATTTAAAATATTTCTCCAGGGAATTTTGTGCTATTCATTATCTCAATCATGCTTCCTGATCTCATCAATCAGTCTTTTAGTTAAACGCTTTCCCGGAACAGGTTTCAACAGTTCCAGAATGTTAATCACATCGCCGAATTCAGTGGTTAAACCCCATGCATCTTCAAAAAGATCCAGGTCATTTACTTTGATATCGTGATATGAAATAAAAGGAGTAGAAATTAATCCCATAGGCTTGTTTTTCATTTTATATAAAACGGCCAGGGAGAACTATTATTATGATAAAATATAAATAAATGTAAACTTTTAAAAAATGAACACTAGCTGCCAATCCTGCCTTAAGCCCCCCTTAGGGGGTTGGGGGGTTGTGGAGTTTAAGGAGCGACTTCTAATTCAGAGTAAGGCTAATTTTTTTCTCTTCCATTAATTTCCTCATATTAATAAGGGCATACCTCATACGACCAAGTGCAGTGTTAATGCTAACATCAGTAATTTCGGCTATCTCCTTAAAGCTAAGTCCAGCGTAATGTCTGAGAATAACCACCTCTCTCTGGTCATCTGGCAGACTGCTGATCATATTCCGGATATCCTTGTGTATCTGCTGTTTAATCATATCATCTTCGATATTATCTTCAGCAAAGCTTTTTGAATTAAACAGGTCAGATTCATAGTTATCGTTAGAAATAGTGTTCATCTGCTTTATCCTTCTGAAATGGTCGATAATGAGATTATGAGCAATCCGCATTACCCACGATAGAAACTTCCCGTTATCGGAATATTTTCCGGCCTTTACTGATTGGATTACCTTAAGTACGGTATCCTGAAAAATATCTTCAGCTAAAGCCTGATCGCGTATATAAAGACTTATATATGCGAAAATTTTATTTTTATGTCTGTGGATTAATTGTTCAAAGCACAACTGCTCACCTCCTATAAACCTCAGAATCAGGTCATAATCGGAAATCATTATTTTCATAACTCACTCTTTAAATTAACAGAGTAGAGATTTTCTATAGGCAGTTATTCTTTATAGGTTAATATTCGTAGTACAAAGAAAAGGATTTTTTTTGATATGAAAGTATTACTTTTGAGCTTTAACAGAATTTTAATAGATTCTTAATGAATCTAAATTTAATCTTAATATATCATTTATAGAATCACAGATGCAGGGGAGTATTGAAATTAAGGGGGCACGGGTGCATAATCTGAAGAATGTGAGTCTGAAAATTCCGAGGAATAAACTTGTCGTAATTACAGGAGTATCAGGTTCCGGGAAATCTTCTTTGGCTTTCGACACTATTTATGCTGAAGGGCAAAGAAGATATGTTGAGAGTCTCTCCTCGTACGCCCGTCAATTTTTGGGAAGGATGAACAAGCCTGAGGTTGATTTCATTAACGGAATTCCCCCTGCAATAGCTATTGAGCAAAGAGTAAATTCACGCAATCCAAGATCAACGGTCGGCACTTCGACTGAAATATACGACTATATGCGGCTTCTGTTCGCCAGAGTGGGCAGAACCTATTCACCCATCTCCGGGAAGGAGGTAAAAAAACACTCTGTTGACGATCTGGTAAATTTCCTAACTAATCTTTCTGAAGGAACAAAGGTCATAATTACCGCTCCTGGTGAGGTGCCGGCTAATGTAGAAACTTCAGAGTATATCTCATTTCTTAATAAGCAGGGGTATACAAGACTAGAATTGAATGGCGAACTTATCAAGATTGATGAGTCGGAGGTAGTAAAGAAATTAAAACCCGGCCAATTAATCAATATAGTTATTGACAGGCTCGTTATCAGTCATTCTGAAGATAGCCTCAGCAGGGCTGCCGACTCTGCACAAACAGCGTTTCAATCTGGAAAAGGCTATTGCCAGTTAGTTATTCTTAATGAAAACGAAATACTGCGAGAAAATTTCTCAAATAGATTTGAAGAGGATGGGATTGTATTTCAAGAACCATCTGAATACCTCTTCAGCTTCAACAACCCATTAGGCGCATGTCCGGTTTGTGAAGGCTATAGCAAAATAATCGGTATCGATGAAAACCTTGTTATACCAAATCAAAACCTCTCCGTTTACGAGGATGCAATAGTATGTTGGAAAGGTGAAACGATGAAGAAATGGAAAGAAAGACTCATCGCTAATGCAGAATCATTTGATTTTCCGATACATAAGCCAATCTACCAGCTTACAGAAGAACAAAAAGCGCTCCTCTGGAGCGGAAATAAATATTTCTACGGATTAAACCGGTTCTTTCAGCATCTGGAAGAGAAAAAATTCAAAATCCAATATAGAGTGATGTTAAGCCGCTACCGTGGAAAAACTACCTGTCCTGAATGTAAAGGGTCGAGACTTAGAAAAGAGGCAGGTTACGTAAAAATTGACGGTAAGACTATTCAGGAACTGGTTTCAATTCCTGTAGGAAACCTTGTTGATAAATTTTCTGATATTCATCTTAATGATACTGATGCCAAAGTGGCTGAAAGGCTCATGAAAGAAATCTCAGTCCGTTTGAGATTTCTTGTGGAAGTTGGTCTTCCATATCTTACACTCGACAGACTTTCTTCAACATTATCAGGTGGAGAATCTCAGAGAATAAATCTTTCAACTTCATTGGGCAGTAACCTGGTAGGATCGATGTATATTCTTGATGAACCAAGTATTGGCCTTCATCCTCGCGACACTAATCTGTTAATTGGAGTATTGAAAGAACTCCGTGATATGGGTAATTCGGTTATTGTTGTTGAACACGAAGAAGAAATAATCAGAGCTGCCGATGAAATAATCGATATGGGACCTGAGGCAGGCAGGCTTGGCGGGGAGGTAGTTTACCAGGGTGGTCTCGATATAAGTACAGCCAATAAATCTCTTACAGCTGGGTATCTGAGTGGACGTTTAATTGTTCCGGTTCCAAAGACAAGAAGAAAATGGAACAGCTATATAGAAATTAAGGGCGCAAGAGAAAATAACCTGAAAGGATTTGATGTAAAATTTCCGCTTCATACTATAACTGCAGTTACCGGTGTAAGCGGATCAGGAAAGTCGAGCCTGGTATCAGATATTTTATACAGAGTTTTGTCGAACAGAATAAATGGCAGTAACTTAAAACCCGGACAGTACAAAGATATTTCGGGTGATATTTCTTCATTAAACGGCATCGAACTGGTCGATCAGAATCCAATTGGCAAGTCAAGCCGGTCAAATCCTGTCACATATCTGAAAGCATACGATGAGATTCGCAAACTATATTCCGAACAGCAAGCTTCTGTTCAGAATAATTTCAAACCTTCGCATTTTTCGTTTAATATAGAAGGCGGACGCTGTGAAGAGTGCCAGGGCGAGGGTATTATCAGAGTCGAGATGCAGTTCATGGCCGACGTGGAGCTGACTTGCGAGAATTGTAAAGGAATGCGGTTCAGGAAAGATATCCTCGATGTAAGATATCATGGAAAAAATATTTATGATATGCTTGAGGTGACAATTGATGATGCGATTGATTTTTTCAATAGTCATCCGGGCAAAAATGAAAAGAGAATAGTTGAGAAGCTTAAACCGCTTTCAGATGTGGGATTGGGATATATAAAAATGGGGCAATCTTCCAGTACACTCTCAGGAGGTGAAAGCCAGCGCGTCAAACTAGCCTATTTTCTAAGCCAGGAACGCAGTAACAGTCATATTCTTTTCATCTTCGACGAGCCCACAACCGGCTTACACTTTCATGACATCAATAAACTGCTAAAGTCTATAAACTCGCTGGTCGATCATGGTCACTCTGTGGTACTTATAGAGCACAACATGGAGGTAATAAAGAGTTCCGACTGGGTTATTGACCTTGGACCAGAGGGAGGTGAGAATGGAGGTCTGATTGTTTTTGAGGGGAAACCGGAAGAACTTGCTAAATGCAAAACATCATATACCGGGAAATATCTTGCAGCAAAACTATTATAAAATATGTAGGGCAGTGTCGCGACACTGCCCTACAATAATCTTCAATATCAAGATCAGGTTTTACTTTTTCATTTTAAAGCCAAACATAATTGATACACAACCACTTGCAGGAGTATCGCCGGGTTGATTAAATGATGAGACCTTAACTACAAGCTTAAGTTGCTGACTCGACTGAAGCTTAAAATCCCAGGTTTTAGCATAATTCGCATCCTTGTTTGAATAAAGTACGTTTTTACTTGCATCGAGTACTTTAAACTCCACATTTGGCAGTTTATCTTCACCATAGATAGCGACCCGGTATTCCATATCTGAGTAAAATGTTTTATAAAGTTCTGCCTCTTCTCCTTCAACAAGTACAGCAGCATGATAATTACCGTCATGAATATACGGAGCCAGTTCAGGGAGACAAACCTTTTTGGCGAACGCTTTGCATTGAGCATTTACGTTAATTGTAATTACAGTTAAAAACAAAACCAGGGCCGGAATTATTCTATAGATTCTCATATCTTTCATTATTTTACGAATGTACTTCTTATCTCACCAACTTTAGCCGATAGCTCTTTGAATACCTCGGGAGTCATATCAGTCTTTACATCTGATTTCAGGATTGTTGAATTGGTAGTCTTATCAAACTCTGGTCTTACAGGGGATGTGGTTATTTTAATCTTGTCAAAAACTACCTTCAGACTTTGAACCTGGGCTATCAGCTCATCAACAGCAGGGTTCCCTTTACTTCTTTCAAGCAAACTAAGAAGAATATCGATTGACAATTTCTGGTCAATAATTCTGCCAACAAGTTTATTTCCATTAAAGTCTTTCATATCAACAAGTTGAGTAGATATATATAATCCTTCCAGCCAACCTCCCAGTAATACCATTGCTGCGATTGAAGGCTGACCATTATCTTCGAGATAGGAACTTGAATTCATAAAGGTCTCACTAACAATCTCCATAATTTTTTCGGTATTGTTTATATTCTCTTCAAGTTCATCGATTTTTGACTGTTCAATGGCTTTAAGTATCCCTAGTCCGTCTGCCATTTTTTTGGCTGCGTTCATGCAATCAATAATCAGTTGTGTCTGCTCGTACAAACTTGCAAAACTCAGATCGCAGGTATAGATACCTAAATTCAATGCCATGCTCTTGCTCGAAACATAATTATTGACATTTCCGACCGGGTTTAAAAGAGCATTGTCAAACCTGGCTCCGGCTGATTTAATAAGCATTGCTGATTCAAGAGGGGAAGGAAGTGCATCAAATATTTTTTTTGCCTGCGTAACATCCTGAATTGCTGCTGAATTATCCTTAGGAATAACTTTTGTCAGATCATCTTTAGGTGCTTGTTTACTTCCACCAGACTTACAGCCCTCAAGCACACTGGATATAAGTAAAATAACGACCAGAATCCCTGTACTAATTCCATATTTTTTATTCATGATTATATCATTTAAGTGTGAAACCTAATTCCCGACTAAATTACACTATTATTTTTATTTTTCAAAATGGAATGAAGTAATTGACACTAATTCTAACTTTGTCGCAAATAATTAAAAGATGCTTAAATCCGAAAAGAAGAATAAAGAACTGCAGTCTCTCTTGAATAAGAATAATAATTTCCTGATTTCAGAAGCTATCGGATTACTTCGGGAGGAAGTACCATTCGAGGGTGCTATTGGCCTACTCATAGAATTAAATGATAAAACTGAGGATAATGAAATCAAAAAATCAATTGAGGGATTTATGTCTGATCTCAAGGATCAGTCGGCCAGTTCAGAGGTAATAAATGAAATCAGAAAAGAATGGAAAGTCGAGACAATAAACATGTTAGTATCTTCATGCTGGCAATCGGGACTCGACTATTCAGAATACTCTGTTGATCTGGCTAAGGCTTTCCTAAAAGGAAATTATATCACAGCATTTGAATGCCTTACAGTCATTGAGGAATCTGTTTCTGATTTAAGCCGTGAGGAAAAAGAAAATATTCTCAATGTATTTGAAAAAGATCCTCTCCCCTCCTCAAATGAAAAAAACATACTATTACAGGAGTTGTTAACAATCCTGAAGAAATAAGAAATAAGAAATAAGAAATAAGGAAATAAGAGACTGCTGTTATTAATATTTGCCTTCGGTGGAAAAATATTTCATAAACTGAGTTCTTTCAAATATAGCTGGTTTTTCATAATTCTTCCAGTTAAGCTTTCCCCTGAAGTCGTTTATGTTTTTGAAATTATGCTTTGTCATCCAATCTGTTAACTCTTTATTCATTGTCTTCAAAAATGGCATTCCTTTTTGATATAATACGGAACATACCTGTACTGTATCAGCTCCTGCAAGAAGGTATCTTATAACATCTTCTCCACTATGAACTCCTGTTGATGCTGAAATGTCAATATTGATATCCTGAGCACTGGCCATTGCAACCGATCTGAGAACGTACCTTCTTTCATTGGCACTACTGAATATTGCTGCTGGTACTACTTCCATCTTGTTTATATCAATATCAGGTTCATAAAATCTGTTAAACAGCACAACACCTTTAATTCCTCTGTTATAAAACTGATCGATCATATACAAAATATTGGAGAACCTGAAACCAATCTTTAGAGCAATAGGAATTGTAATTATTTTAGTAAGTTTTTCAATTAATTCAAAATATATCTTTTCAGAATCAGCTGCTGATTGTTTCCTGTCGAGAGGCATAAAGAATACATTTATCTCTATGGCATCAGCTCCGGAGTCTGCAATATTCCTGGCAAAATCAGTCCATCCCTTCGATGAAAAACAGTTGATACTGGGTATTACAGGTATTCCCAGACTTTTTTTAGCACTTCTAATCAGAGCAAGATATTCGTCTACTGATTGTGACTTTGTATAATAAGCAATATAATCATCAGCTTCCGGAAAGCCTGGTGAAGAAGGCACGGAGCTGATATGGTGAGTTATCTGCTCTTCAAAAAGCGATTTAAGAACTACTGCCCCGGCTCCATTTGATTCGGCTTCTTTAAGGTTCTCTAATGTTGATGTCAACCTGCTGCTGCTAACAATAATTGGACTTTTTAATGTAAGACCCAGGTAATTTGTGGTGAGTTTTTTCATTTAATGTTTCATTAATTTTTGTTCCTTTCGCCAAAGATCAGACTTCCGATTCTGATTATGGTACTTCCTTTTTCAATTGCAATTTTATAATCACCCGACATTCCCATTGAGATATCCTTAAACTGAGGGGTCCCTTTGAAATAGCTGTCTTTTAGAACATTAAAACATTCTTTTAGATATCCGAATTCCTTTTTAAGCTGAATGGTGTCAGAAGTGAAAGTTGCCATACCCATAACACCACAGATATTAACAGATTTCAATTCTGAATAACCTTGTGTTTCAAAAACATCATGCAGTTCATTCATGCTGAAACCGAATTTGGTCTCTTCCTCTGCTATATGAATCTGTAAAAGGCAATCAATAACCCTGTCAATTTTTGAAGCCTCACCATTAATAGATTTTAATAGTTTATAGGAATCAACAGACTGTATCATGTTGATGAATGGAACAACTGATTTCACTTTATTGCTCTGAAGATGGCCGATAAGGTGCCATTCTATATCCTTTGGAAGCTTACCTTTCTTATCTAGTATTTCCTGCACCCTGTTCTCTCCAAAGCATCTCTGACCGGTATTATACGCAATAAGAATATCACTTACAGGTCTTGTCTTCGATACTGCAACAAGTTTAACAGAAGGTGGGATCTGTTCAAGGAGTATTGAAATATTTGCTGCTATATCTACCATCTTTTTTGCCTCTGGGGGCAATTAATCCAGTAGATGAATCACCAACCCACTTCTTAACTTTGGTTCAAACCATGTAGATTTGGGAGGCATTATATTGCCGGAATCAGCTATCGTAATGAGCTGTTTCATTGATACCGGGAATAATGCGAATGCTACCTTCATTTCGCCACTATCAACCCTCTTCTTAAGTTCGGCAAGTCCTCTTATTCCTCCAATAAAATCAATTCTTTTCGACCTGCGAAGATCCTGAATATCAAGAATCGGACTAAGAATGTGTTTGGTCAGAATTGTTACATCAAGTACATCTATTGGGTCATTGTCATTAAAAGTTCCCTCTTTAGCAGTCAGGCTGTACCAGTTCCCATCAATGTACATTGAAAAGTTATGAAGCTTTTTAGGTTTATAAACCCGGTTCCCTTTTTCTTCGATTATAAAGCTTTTTTCAAGCTTCGACTTAAGTTCGCCGGGAGTAAGACCGTTTAAATCTTTAATAGTCCGGTTGTAATCAATGATCTTTAGTTGGTTATCAGGAAAATGAACGGCAAGGAAAAAATTGTACTCTTCTGTTCCATTATGTGCCGGATTGGCGTCTCGTTTTTCCTTTCCTACCAGTGCTGCTGCTGCCGTTCTGTGATGTCCATCTGCTACGTATGTAAAAGGAACCTTTTCTTCAAATAATTTCTCAATGCGTTTATTTGTTTCCTGTTTCTTTACAAGCCAGAAATGGTGACCAAACCCATCACTAGATATAAAATCATATTCCGGTTTCTCAGTAGTTACAATTTTATTTACAATATCATCAATCTCTTTTACAGCAGGATAAGCGAAAAAAACCGGTTCTATATTTGCGTTATTAACCCGAACGTGTATCATACGATCCTGTTCTTTATCGGTACGGGTAAGTTCATGTTTTTTAATAATCCCATTCAGATAATCATCGATTGATGCGCATCCGACTATTCCATATTGTGTTCTCCCTTTCATCGTCTGGGCATAGATATAAAACATAGGTTTTTTGTCTTGTACCAGCCATCCTCGTTTCTGCCAATTAATGAAGTTTTCAACCGATTTATTATAAACCTGATCCGAATGTGTATCAGTGTCTGCCGGTAAATCTATTTCTGATCTTGTAATATGAAGTAAGGAACACTCTTTCCCTTTAGCCATTTTCAAAGCCTCATCCGTGTTCATAACATCATATGGTAAACACGAAAGATCCTTTACCAGAGCACGCGGAGGCCTTAGCCCCCTGAATGGTTTAACTATTGCCATTTCTCTATATTAGAATAAGTATTACTTGTTCAGTTTATATTTCTCAATGCCTTTTCTAAAGTAACTAATAATTTGTCTGGCAGCGGCCACCCCGGCATTTATGTTAGCTTCTTCGGTCTGTGCCCCCATTTTTTTTGCAGTAAAAAGATATCTGCCTTTATATTTTTCTTCGAATACAGCCTTGCAGTCTGGTTCAATATCCGACAGATAACAAAAATCAGTACGCTCTTCAAAGATTTTAAGCAAGTCAGCTTCATTGATAACCTCTTTTCTGGCTGTATTTACAATAACAGCGTTTTGGGGCATTTTCTTCATGAGATCATAACTGATCAATTTATTTGTCCGCTCATTATACGGCATGTGAATTGAGATATACTGACACTTTAAATACATCTCATCCAGGGTTATACATTGCTTGGCTCCATTATTCTTCATTACCCGTTCACTTACAAATGGATCGTAAGTATAGGTATCCATACCAAAACCTCTGGCAATATCTGCAACGTATTTCCCAACGTTTCCAAAACCATGTAATCCTAAGGTTTTCATTCTGAGTTCACTTCCTGACGTCTTCCCGCTGAATCCTCCTCTTATCTGATATAGTAACAATTCGAATACCAGTTCGGCAACTGCATTTGAATTTTGCCCTGGAGTATTCATTGCAATAACATTGTGGTCAGTACATGATTTAATATCAATATTATCATATCCTGCTCCTGCCCTGACAACAATTTTTAACTGTTTTGCTGCATCCAGTACTTCAGCTGTAATCAAATCACTTCTAACTATTAAAGCGTCAGCATCGGCCACTGCAGCGAGTAGTTCTGAATTATTTTTATAGTTCTCAAGTAACTCAAGTTTGTAACCAGCTGCCTCCATAACTTCACGAATCTGTCTGATCGCAAGCGGAGCAAATGCTTTTTCTGTTGCAAGAAGGACTTTCATACACTTTATTTATTTGAATTAGACTAAAGGTGTTACTAAAGTCATTATTGAAAATTTAACTTTTGGCCTCAAACTCTTTCATTGCAGCTACCAGTGCTTCGACGCTCTCTTTTGGAAGAGCATTATAAGTAGACGCTCTGAAACCACCTGTAGTTCTGTGACCTTCAATACCTAATATACCTTTTGATTTTGCAAAGTCCGCAAATGGCTTTTCAAGGTCCTTAAATTTTTCTGCCATCACAAAACAGATATTCATTATCGACCTGTCTTCAGGATCTGCTATTGTAGGAACAAATAATTTATTCCTTTCAATCTCGTCGTAGAGGATTTTTGCTTTTTCAACATTCTTTTTGTTCATTGCTTTTACCCCCCCCTGCTGCTTCAGCCATGTCAGGGTCTGTTGTGCTGCAAAAATAGCAAACACCGGTGGTGTATTGAACATTGACTCACCTTTTATATGCACTCTGTAGTCGAGCATGGATGGTATAGGTCTTGTAACTTTACCCAGAACATCCTCTTTTACAATTACAAATGCTACACCCGCTGGTGCAAGATTCTTCTGGGCGCCACCATAAATAATTGAATATTTTGAAATATCGACGGGACGACTGAAGATGTCTGATGACATATCTGCAACCAATGGAATTTTAACATCTATATCTTTTTTGAGTTCCGTTCCATAAATTGTATTGTTGGTTGTTATATGGAAGTAGTCTGCATCAGAAGGTATAGTATAATTCTTTGGTATATAATTAAATAACTTTTCCTTGGATGATGCAACTTCTACCACTTCACCAAATAATTTAGCTTCTTTAAGAGCTTTACCTGCCCACTCACCTGTATTCAGATATGCAGCTTTTTTATTTAACATATTCATGGGAACCATTGCAAACTGCAAGCTTGCCCCGCCACCCATAAATAAAACCTGATAACCGGCTGGTATGTCAAGCAATTCTTTAAAAAGAGCAATAGTGTCGTTAATGCAAGCTACAAATTCCTTGCTGCGATGCGAAATCTCAAGAATCGATAATCCGGTTCCGGCAAAATCTTTTATTCCTTCAATTGTTTTGTCTATTGTGTATTGAGGAAGAATTGAAGGACCTGCATAAAAGTTGTGTTTTTTCATAGAGGACATTTAATATTAGTGACTGATAAATCTGAGTTTTTTATAATACAAAACTATATAAATAACGATATCCATTGTTAAATAAATAACACTTCTCCTGATTTTATTAATAAATGTTTTCAACAAGAACTCCATCTTTCATTACAGGAATCTTATTTGTTGTATCGAATGTAAGACAGTATTCAATACATTCATCCAGTTTTTTATCTCTCAACCGGATTCTTTGTGCACTTTTTTCAATATACCCTGAAAGATCTCTGCTTGCAACGGACCATATATCCATTGCGCCGTTAGTTGAATCACAGATAGTTGAGTATAAATTACTTTCTATAAGTTTTTCTGCTATTGCTCCTGCACAGACAGTATCCTCCAGATTGAACTTATTTTTCCATCCTGCGCAAAACAACAAAACATTCCTGTCCTGTTTAAGAAGGAACCCGGTAATCGCTCCAATATTAAGGAATGACCCGATTAAAGTCCTATAAGATCCTGAGGCAAGATTTATTATACCAGTTCCATTTGTAGTACTGTAAACAATTGTTTTCCCTTCAACTTTGTCTCGTGTGAAATTAAACGGCGAGTTTCCAAAGTCTGCAAAATCCAAGACATAACCATCGCGCTCAGCTGCAACCAGATACCCCTTTGATTTGTACACTTTTGCCTCATTGGCGTCAGCAACAGGGATAATTTTGGCTGCTCCGTTTGCAAAAGCAGTCACAATAGCTGAGGATGCGCGAAGAATATCAATTATCACAACTATTGAATCAACATGATTCTCCGGTTCGTAAAGGGCAGGTGAAAAACAGGTCTCAAGTTTTCTTTTCGTCATAACATTTCTTCCCTTTGAGTTCCTTAATTAAGGGAATTCACAAAGGACACAAAGTAGTTTTAATTTTTTCAGGATTTGTTATAAATTGGCAGACTTACAACTTTCGCTTTAAGATCTTTGTTTCTGATACGGATGAATATCTCAGATCCTGTTGTCCAATAACCTTTATTAAGATATGCCATGCCTATCCCCTGTTTCATCATGGGTGACATGGTGCCTGAAGTAACCTCACCAATCAACTCACCTTTTGCATTAACCACCTCATAATGCTGTCTGGGTATTCCCCTCTCCTCCATCACAAATCCTTTAAGTCTTTTATCGACGCCCTCCTCTTTTTGTTTTAATAAAAGATTTTTATCAATAAAGTCTTTCTCCTTTGTAAATTTTGTTATCCATCCCAATCCGGCTTCAATTGGTGATGTTTCATCGTTTATATCGTTTCCATAAAGACAAAAACCCATCTCAAGTCGTAAAGTATCTCTGGCTCCGAGTCCTATTGCCTTTATGCCAAACTCTTTACCAGCTTCAAAAACAGCATTCCATAATTTCGCTCCATCTTCATTTTTAACATATATCTCGCAACCTCCTGCTCCGGTGTAACCCGTTGTTGAGAATATTACATTGCTGATTCCGGCAAATTCCAAAACCTTGAAAGTGTAATATTCCATATCTTCAACAGGAGTACCGGTTAGTTTCTGCATCGCTTTTAGTGCAAGGGGACCCTGAACTGCAAGTTGGGCATAATCATCAGAAACATTAATTAGGTCCTTCCCTACGGTAAGTCCGAAGTTTGCTGAATTTTTAACACACCAATTCCAGTCTTTTTCGATGTTTGAAGCATTTACAACCAAAAGATATTTTTCCTGATTATATCTATATACCAGAAGGTCGTCAACTATACCTCCTTTACCATTCGGGAAACAGGAGTATTGGATCTTTCCATCAAAAAGAGCAGATACATCGTTTGATGTTACACACTGAAGAAATTTCAGTGCCGACGGACCGGTTACCCAAAATTCACCCATGTGCGAAACGTCGAAAACCCCCACTTTTTCCCGAACGGTCAGGTGTTCATCTGTTATCCCGAAGTATTCAACTGGCATATTATATCCGGCAAAAGGGACCATTTTGGCTCCAGCTTCCTGATGAAATTTAGTAAAAGCAGTATTTTTCATTAATATCTTTATTTATTCTATTATAAGAAAACTCATTTGACAGAAGATTTTTGCAAAGTAAGCAAAGTCCTTCTTCTAAATAGGTGACGATTATCAGAATTCAAGGATTTTAAACTCTACTCTTCTGTTTTTGGTCCGTCCGGATGCGGTGGTATTATCGGCAATGGCCTGAAGGGAGCCAAATCCCTTATATTCCATTCGTGACGGATCAATACCTTTTTTTATAAGATAATCCATAACAGATTTTGCTCTGTTTTCCGAAAGTTTAAAATTTAATGGCTCGCTGCCTGTTTTATCTGTATGGCCTGATATTTCGATTCTCATCTTTGTATTCTCCTGCATAAGGCTTAACAGTTTATCAACTTCCTCGTATGAACCAGGAGTGAGTATTGATTTACCGGTCTCAAACAAGATGTTATTTAAAACTACTTTTTTGCCAACCTTAACCTTAATCAATTCAGTATTAAAGTTATATACATCTTTTGGCCAGTTTTCCGGGACATCGATGCGTTTTACATCTGAAAGAAAGCCGGAGGCACGCAAATCGATCATATATGTTTTTTTTGCAGGAAGTTTTACCCTGTAACTTCCATCTAAATCTGAACTTGCAGTGGTTGCTACAACAAGATTGTTACTTCGGTCTATGATATCAATTTTTGCCATCACCGGGTCACCTGTTTCTGAGTCCTTGACACTCCCTACCAGGAATAATTCCATTTCTTTCAGAGTATCCGGATTGGCAACCGGTGGTACAATAACCTGCACCGGCTCTTTCACCACAAAAATTGTATCCCTGATAATAATTGTATCAGGTTTAAGAGCAGGCGGTGGCGGTGCAGGTGGTTCGGGGGGAATAATTACAGGTAATTGTTCAGGTGGTAATTTTCTTCCTTTATATATGTCTAATCCACCCATACCTCCGCTTCGGTTTGAAACAAAATAGAAAGAGCTGTCATCATCAGGCGCCGGTCTATAAAAAATTTCATCCCAGGGAGTATTTAAAGGGTAGCCGTAATTAACGGCTGCTCCCCATTCTCCTTTCTTGTCTTTAGCGCTATAAAAGATATCAAATCCTCCAATAGTATTATGCCCCTTCGAACTAAACCAAAGAGTATCTCCTTCTTTTGAAAAACTTACAGATTCCTCGTCGTAAAAAGAATTGATAACAGAACCGGCATTTTGAGGTTTTGACCACCTGCGTTTATTAAGTTTCTTAATGAAATAAATATCCTTCCCGCCAAAGCTTTCCTTACCATTATCGCTCACAAAATATATCTCATTGCCTGAAGGATGGATAGCAAAAGATGTTTCAGAACCTTTACTGTTAATGCGGTACGAAACAGGTTCCGGAGTTTTCCATTTACCTTTTCTATTGAGTGAGACTTTTATATCTCCACCATATTCATATCCTGTATAAATGTAAAGTCTGTCGCCGGTTGAAGAAACAAAAAGAGGCGCTTCACTATATTTTGTTGTCAGATTCTTCCCAGCAGTTACAGCAGGCTCCCATACACTATTTAAAAGTTTGGAAACAAAAATGTTCTCGTCAAATTTTGAGTCGGGGTAATGGGAACTCGATCCTGACTGTTCACGTCTTGAAGCAAAGTACATTGTTTTACCATCATTAGTGAGGACTTCGGAGAAATCATCGGCGTCCGAATTTATATTTGCTCCCAGGTTTTTGATGTCCATTCTTAAAGTATCTTTTGTTACAATTAAAGCAGAATTACATTCTTCAATTGACTTCTTTGCAAAAGAGATATTTTCTTTCGACTTCTTTCCCTCAGAATTCAGATACCCATTAAGTTTTTCAATTGCCTCAGAATATCTGCCGGAGTATTTGAGGGCCGTGCCTGTCAGGAGAAGAATATCATCAGTAATATTCTTTTTAACTTCCAGTGCTTTGAGAAGAAATCCTGAAGCTTCTTCCTTTTTATCAGATAAAAGTGCGGATACACCAATTTTATAATTTAACTCAGGATTTGAATTATTATATACAACAGCTTTTAAATATTCATCGAATGCCCTTCCATACCAGATACCTTTGGAAGAATAATAAGCATCCCCGTTTTTGATATGCTTCCACGCTTCTTTAAACCCTGCCTTTCCGCCTTTAAAATCTTTCCTCCGTACGGATATATCAGTCTGAGCTTCCAAACCTATAGAAAGCAATAAAAACATTACAATTAATAAATGGAGATAATATCGCATAAAACCTTTATTTATCACTATAAAAGTAGTACTTATTTCGCTTAAATAAAAACCTGAAGTATAATTTAAGAGGAGCTGCTTTTCTGAGTGATATAATAAAAAATGACTATCGGGAATCAAGAATAAGAAATTATAAATCGCTTAAAAATCAATTTATTTACCCCAGTCCGCCAGCTGGCGGAGAGTAAATTGATTTTTATTCTTGATTCCCAAGAGTCAGATAATAATATTGCTATATTTGTTTCTGATTCATTTTTTGCTGTTTAACTCATATTCTTGCGATAATATTATGGATTACAAATTCATAAACATTGAATACCTGAATACAGTATCAGGCGGAGATCCTGATATTATAAGTGAAATCGTAGTGATGTTTAAGGAACAGTCCATTGAAATCTATAATGAGATGAAATCCCATCTTATGGGAAAGAAATATGATTTACTTGGATCACTTGCACACAAGGCTAAATCGTCTGTATTAATAATGGGGATGAATGATCTTGCTTTAATGCTTAAAACCTTAGAACTTCAGGCAAAAGATGGCAAGGAATATGAACTTTATGAGTCTTATATAGAAAGGTTTAAAGTTGAGACTGATGCAGCTGTAACAGAGTTGGAAGATTTAGTCAATAACAACCTAAAAAAGAATTGAATGATCAACATTGAAAAAAGAGACAAGGTTGATATTATATCTTTCAGTGTTAGTAACATCAATGCTTTAATTACGGATGAAATAAGAGAAAGGATTACAAAAGTATTTGATATTTCAAATTCAAAAGTAATTATTGATCTGAAAGGTGTTGAATATATTGATAGTTCCGGTTTTGGTTGTTTCCTTACGGTAATGAAAGCTGCCCGTAACAACTACGGTGTTCTAAAATTCGTAAATCCGGAACCACGGGTTGCCGAGCTCATTAAAATACTTCACCTTCATACGGTTTTCCAGATATTCGACAATGTTGATAATTGCCTGAGTTCATTCAAATAATCCTGATACTGACATGAGCAAGATTTTATGGAAGCCCGGCACAATGATCTACCCTCTGCCAGCAGTAATGGTAACCTGCGGTTCTATCCCTGATGAGTATAATATTATAACAATATCCTGGACAGGAACAATTTGCACTGATCCTGCTATGTGTTATATATCGGTCAGACCCGGACGCCATTCCTACAATATAATAAAGAAAAATGGTGAGTTTGTAATAAATCTGACTACTAAAGCTCTCGCTTTTGCAACCGACTGGTGCGGAGTAAAATCCGGTAAGGATTTTAATAAGTTTAATGAAATGAAGCTGACACCTCTTCCCGGATCCAGAGTGAGAGCCCCTCTGATAAAAGAATCTCCTGTGAATATTGAGTGTATAGTAAAAGAGATTAAGGAGTTGGGGTCTCATCATATGTTTATTTCAGAAGTAGTAGCCGTACATGCTGAAGAGGATTATATTGATGAAAAAACAGGCCTGTTTATGCTGAATAATGCAGTTCCAATCTGCTATTCGCATGGAAAATATTATGAAACGGGGCAGCTGATAGGAAAGTTTGGTTTCTCCGTAGAAAAGAAGAAGAAGATATCTTAATTTAAAGGGAAAACATTAATTAGGATTTTTTGTAGCGAATAACTAATTTCATATCTTCAAAGCCGGAATTAAAAAGTGATTTACCATGAGTGAGAAGATCCTGGAAACCCTGATGCAGTTGTTTGCAATTATTGCCAAACCTCAAAGTAACGATAGTGAACGAAGAGGCGTGGTTGAGGCATTTCTGAAGCGGCTGCTAAACCTGGAACTGGTGCAGAAATATCTCTCTATTTATGATAAAGAATACGATGAAGCCAGGAAAAAGCTTGAGAAGAGCAGCGCTGAAAGACGTGAGGGAGCCATAGCAATAAGAATCAGGAAACTTTGTAAAGAAATTAACGAACAGGGCCAACTAGATCAGGAACAAAGGATTGTAGTAGTAATTCAGGTACTTGAATTCTGTAAATCAGGTGGTCAGGATGTAAGTCAGCTTGAATTAGGTTTTATTAATGCACTTGCTGAAGGATTAAATATTACGACCGAGGAATACGATATTATTGAACGCTTTGTTCTTAATCCATTTACAAAGATTCCTGCCACTCCGGACCTTCTCATAATTAATGGTATTAAAGATTTCGATCATAAGAAGGCCAAGCATGTTTTTAAGGACTTACTTAAGGGGAACATCTGGATTCTGTTTGTACCATCTGTTAAAATGTATTTTCTCAGGTTTACCGGATCGGGTGAACTTTCCATGAATGGTCAGTTACTGCATGAGGATAAGATCTATCCTTTCAGTCAGGGCTCATCTGTAAAGGCATATAAGATATCTCCAATTTATTACTGGGATGTAACAATGCAGTTCCTCAAAGAGGAGTTTAAAGCGTCCAGAGTTGTATATGAAGTAAATAATATTGAATATCGGTTTAAGAACGGTAAGGTTGGAATTCATCATATGAGTTTCAAAGAGGAGTCCGGAAGGATGGTAGGTATTATGGGTGCAAGTGGCGCTGGAAAATCAACTCTTCTGAGCGTATTAAATGGCATTAATCCTCCCTGCGATGGTGAAGTTCTGATAAATGGAGCAAGTATTCATAAAGATAAAGAAAAAGTTAAGGGGCTTATAGGTTATGTTTCTCAGGATGATTTGCTTATTGAAGAGCTTACTGTTTTTGAAAACCTTTATTATAATGCTAAACTTTGTTTCGACAATTTAACTGAAGATGAAATTGTTACAAGAGTAGACAGTACATTAAAGAATCTTGGACTTAATGAGATAAGAGATATCCAGGTTGGTAGTCCCCTAAATAAAAAGATCAGCGGAGGGCAGAGAAAGCGGCTTAATATTTCGCTTGAACTTATACGCGAACCGGCAATAATGTTTCTCGATGAACCAACTTCAGGATTGTCTTCACGTGACTCTGAAAATATTCTTGATCTCTTGAAAGAATTGGCTCGAAAGGGAAAATTGCTTTTCATTGTAATCCATCAGCCATCGTCGGAAATATTTAAGATGTTTGATAAGCTCATTATTCTCGATACCGGAGGATACCTTATATATAACGGAAATCCGGTTGAATCTATCGAGTATTTTAAAAAGAAAATTGAACAGGCAAATTATAATGAAAGTGAATGCTATGTTTGCGGTAATGTGAATCCGGAACAGATATTCAATATCGTAGAAACCAAAGTATTTACTGAAAGTGGTCAACCTACAGAAACAAGAAGGATTTCTCCGGCCGACTGGTGCAATCATTATAAACTTGAAAAAAAGGAAGAACAGTATCAGAGTGGCACAACAATTCCGGAAATTAATTTTAAAACTCCAAATAAATTAAAACAATTCTTTGTCTTTACCAAGCGCGATGTAAAGTCTAAAGTTGCCGACACCCAATATCTGCTTATCACCCTTCTGGAAGCACCTATTCTTGCATTTTTTCTTGCGTTCCTTATCAGATATTATGATGAAAGCATCAGAGATGCACATTATACCCTGTATGATAACAGTAACCTGCCTGTATATATATTTATGTCAGTGATTGTTGCTATCTTCATGGGTCTTACCGTCAGTGCTGAAGAAATAATAAAGGATAGAAAAATACTTAAAAGGGAAGCGTTCCTAAACCTCAGCTGGAACAGTTATCTTACTTCCAAAGTATTTGTTCAGTTTGTTATATCTGCAATTCAGGCTTTAACTTTTGTGATTGTCGGAAATGGAATTTCAGGAATCAAGGGAATGATGTTTGAATACTGGCTTGTTCTCTTCTCCTGCTGGGCTGGTGCAAATATGCTTGGCCTGGTTATTTCTGACAGCTTTAAAGCTGTAGTAACCATATATATACTAATACCCTTCCTTGTAATACCCCAGATTATTTTAAGCGGTGTTATGGTCAAGTTCGAAAAACTCAATCCGGATATCTCCTCTCCCGTTGCTATACCTTTTTATGGAGAGTTTATAACTGCCAGATGGGGATATGAGGCGCTCGCTGTAAATCAGTACATTAATAATAAATACGAAAGGCAATTCTATATCTACGATAAGGCTATGAGTAAAGCCAAATTCAAGAAGGATTACTGGAATGTTGAAATAAAAGGAAAGCTCGATAATATACTTAACGATCTTAAAAAGGGCACCAAAAGTGACGATTTTAATGAAAAACTTATTGTAATCAGCAATGAGTTTAAGAAAGAGCTGGCCTTAATTCCTGAATTGAAATTTGAGTATATGGATTCACTTACAGCTGATAAGATCACTCCGGAAATTGTAAATTCTGCTCTTGGTTATGTAGAGTCGCTCAGAAAATACTACATAGCGTATTCAAATAATGCAAAAAACCGGAAAGACTCCATCATAACTAAATTACAGGCGGAAGATGGTGGAAATTTCCTGAAACTAAGAGACGACTATGCAAATGAATCGCTTGAAGAGTTTGTAACCAACAAAAATGAAATAGTAAAAACAGTTGAATATAAAGGGGAAATTCTTCAGAAACTTGAACCAATTTATATGGAGCCTGAGTTCAGATTTATAAGGGCGCATTTTTACTCACCAACAAAGCAGGTCTTTGGCGTTTATGTTGATACTTTAATAGTTAATGTGGTTGTTCTCTGGATAATGACTCTGATTCTGTATCTTGTCCTTTATTTCAGGCTTCTTAAGAAACTACTTGATTCAGGGGAAATTGTGCTGGGGAAAAGGCATAAAGGTTCTTCTGACTAGGCTCGATAGTACACAAAATAAGAGGCTGCCTCAGAGAGACAGCCTCTTATGCTTTTTAAACAACCGATCTGATTAAAAAAGACTTATGAAATGTATTATTCTACAATTTCAATCATTTTAAACGGAACTCTGATTATTGATTCATAATCTTCCCCTGCTTCCAGCATATCCTCGTCATCTTCCTCATAATACCAGTTCACTTCAACTTCATTTTTAGCTTTGTGTATTGCTTCGAGTTTCTTAAATACATCAAGTATACACTTTGATGAACTTGTATTGAAATATTCGAGACGAATATTAACAATAGTTTTTGTCAGAGGCGACTCTTTATAACCTTCCAGCCAGTCAACCAAAGGTTTGTAAAATTCTACCGAGTTTTCAGGAATTGAACGTCCTTTGATTTCAAATATACCTTCCGCGGAGTCAAACTTAACTGTTGGAGTTTTTGGGGTTCCTTCGATAATGATCGGTTCCATATTTGTCAGATTTAAAAGTTTATGTTAATTTTCTTCATTAACTAAAATATCAAGATAGAAAAAAGAGTATTTGTCATTATACTCTTTAATCGTATATTCAAGTTTATTGCCTGTTTTTCTTGCTATATCAACGAGACCAAGTCCTCCTCCACCTTTTGCAGATATTCGCTGGTGATTCAGGATAAATTTATATAATTCCTTAATCTCTTCATGACTCGACCTGTTAATACGCTTAATTTTTTCTTCGAGTTTCTCTATGTTTTCAGAATTCACAAAGTTCCCTGTAATTATTTTATACCCGCCTTCAACCTTTTTCACAACGAGTAAACCAAACTTTTCTGAGGTCTGATCTTCAAAATCTTCAGGTACTTTATCAACATGGTGATACAGATTCTGAAGGCTCTCAACCAGAATGTTATATACTTTCTTTCTAAGTTTGGATTGTTCATTCGCCTCAACCATCTTGTCCTCAACCGTATCAAGAACATTATTGATAACATCCGAATCCACATTACCCTTATAAAAAAGGATAACATAGCCATTCGTCTGGTCTGAAAGATAATTCTCTACATTAAAGCTCATTTAAGCTTTCTTTTAGATATAGTCATGAATTTTTCCGATAACAAATATAATAAAAATATGAAGTTACCAAATTATAACTCATACACTTTCCCGTTTTTTAATAAATACAATTCTTTTTGATAAAAGTATGAAAATATTGTGATGAACTACACATTTATGATGATTTCATCGCTTCTCTGGTTTCCTTGTTCCCTGATACATTTCATATTTCAAAAGAATACATTCCAATGCTCCGTTAAAAAGAGTATGTTTTTCCTTAGGTTTCAATCCGACTTTTTTTAAAGATTCCTTATTGGAAGTAATTAACCATGCTGTATTTCCCTGGAAATTATGTTTCAGGGTTGTTCCTATCATTCCATATAACTGGTCAGTTTCATCAGGCATCAATCTTTGTCCATACGGAGGGTTTAGAAACACAAATCCCTGAGAATCAACAGCTTTAAGATCTTTGAAATCAAATACTTCCAGAGTGACAATATCGCTTAATCCGGCTCCTGCCACATTTGCTTTGGCCTGTTGAATTGCCTCGGCTGAGATATCGCTTGCAAATATTTTAACAGAAGTGGGTATTATCTTATTGTCTGAATCCGCTTTAGTTTTTTCGAATAATTCTTCATCAAAGTCTTTCCATTTTTGAAAGCCGAACGATTTTCGGAACTTCCCGGGCGGGATGTTACAGGCAATCATGCCTGCCTCTATCGGTATTGTTCCGGAACCGCACATCGGATCTGTAAGTGTAACTGAGGCTTTCCATCCCGATAGCAAAAGGATTCCGGCAGCAAGTACCTCATTTAATGGTGCTGTAGCCTGTTCCTTTCTGTATCCGCGTTTGAATAAAGGGACAACCGTTGAGTCGATGGATATTGTTACAAGATCATTGCTTATGTGAAGATTTATAAGTATTACCGGATCATTTGTATCAACGGAAGGTCGTCTTCCTGTCTTCTTTCTGAAATAATCTGCAATTGAATCCTTGAGGATCAGCCCGGCATATCCTGTATGTGTAAAATGAGGAGAATTTATAACCGGAACAATAGAGAAAGTATCATCCGGATCCATGTATTTTTCCCATTCAATCTTTGAACCTCCATTATAAAGATCATCTTTTGTCCTGATTCTGAAATCGGCTACAGGCATAAGAATCGACAAGGCTGTCCTTGAACAATAGTTAACACGGTATAATAGATTTAAGTCACCCTCAAACAATACTGCCCGGTTAACTTCCTGAACATTATCTGCACCAAGACTAATAAGCTCATCTGCAAGTACTTTTTCAAGTCCATAAAGGGTTTTCGCAACAAATTTCATATTTAAATTTTTGCCATTCATTATTTGTACCCCAGTAGAGTGTTGTACACTTTTTTATCATTAATCACTTTAAGCGCTTTTTCGAGAGTCTTATCGTTTTCGTTTATAATTTCAAAGTATTCGTTTGATTTCCACATATTTGTGGCCACAAGACCTTTCAGAATTAACAAAATTTCATCCTTCGATATGTTGAACTCTTTGTCGTCGTACTTTACTCCTTCTACTTCTCCTTTGGCAATAAAGGTCTTAATATCTTCAGGATCAAACTGAAATTTATTCTTAAAATCCTCGAATGATTTATAGTCGTTTTTAAGTCTGACCCTGTTTTTATCATAATATTCCAGGGTAAATGTATTAAGAACGTTTTTTGCATATAGCTTTCTGAAATAGACAGTGTTATAAGCGGTATCTACAGGTACAAACACATCGGGCATTATCCCACCACCACCATAAACTATACGCTTATTAACCAATGTATTATATTTTAGAGAATCAGGAAAATGAGTACTGTCTGCAGTTATGAGCTCGCCATCGTAATATCTCTTATAAAAGCTCTCCATATATTTATCGTATCCTTCTTTGTACGAAGTTTGTATTGACCTGCCGGCAGGTGTATAATAACGTGCTATAGTCAGCCTGATCATAGAGCCGTCGGTAAGATAAAATCCATTCTGAACCAGTCCTTTTCCGAATGTTCGTCTGCCTATAACTACTCCGCGATCCCAATCCTGCATAGCTCCTGTGAAAATCTCACTTGCCGATGCTGATCCTTCATCAGTGAGAACTATAACTCTTGCTGACGATAAGCTCCCTTTGCCTGATGATTTATAATCCTGGCGTGGTGTCTTTCTGCCTTGCAAGTAAACCAATAGCTTCTGATCGGGGAAAAATTTTTCAGCGAGAGCAGTAGCTGCCAGCATATAACCACCACCGTTACCTCTCAGGTCGATAATAATATTTTTCATATTACTTTTTTTCAAACTGTCTACAGCAACAGAAAATTCTTTATCAGTTGTTGCAGCAAACTTATTCAGTTTTATATAACCAGTCTCTTTATCAAGCATATATGAGGCATCAAGACTGTAAATCGGAATCTTATCGCGTACAATAGTAAAATCGAGAATATCCTTTTCACCATTTCTGAATATTGTTATATTTACTTTCGTTCCCTTTGGACCCATCAATCTGGTTCTTACTCCTGCAGTTGTCATTTTAATACCTGTCACTTTCTCCTGGTTAATAGTCAGAATCCTGTCACCTGACCTTATACCAATTTTCTCGGATGGTCCGCCCGGAATAGTTTCAATTATTATAATGGAATCGCGCAGAAGGTTAAACTGAACCCCGATGCCGTCAAAATTACCATTCAGTGGCTCATTCATATCTTTTACATCCTTTGCGGAGATATATGTTGAGTGCGGGTCGAGATTTTTCAAGATTTCAATGATAGCTTTTTCAGTAAGCATATCCATATCTGCCGAATCAACATAAAATTGATCTATCAGACCAAAAGTTCTGCCTATTTTAATGGTACCTTCATTAAAAAACTGCGCATTTGCTGAAAGGGTAATCAGGAATAATGCTGCTGCAAGGACTATCTTACCGGAAATTTTTCTTTTCATCATTTTGTATTTTAAACTTATATCATTTTAACAACTTATATCACTGAATGTTCTCACTGTTAAGGAGACGCAAAATCTTGCGTCTCTACGTTTGCCGATTAGGGAGACGCGAAGCATCGCATCTCTACCGTATTGAGACGCAAAATTTTGCGTCTCTACTCCCACTCGATTGTTGACGGTGGTTTAGAACTGATATCATATACAACTCTGTTTATGCCTTTAACCTTGTTTATTATTTCATTCGATATAGCTCCCAGAAATTCATAAGGAAGATGACTCCAGTCAGCTGTCATGCCATCAGTTGATACAACGGCTCTCAGTACTACAGCATTTTCATAAGTCCGTTCATCACCCATAACTCCTACCGATTGCACAGGGAGCAATATTACGCCTGCCTGCCATACGGAATCGTACAAATTTTGTTTTTTCAGACCTTCAATGAAAATATCATCAGCCTCCTTCAATATTTCAAGTTTTTCTTTTGTCATTTTCCCGAGTATACGAATTGCTAATCCCGGACCAGGGAAAGGGTGCCGTTTTAGAATGAAATCAGGAAGACCCAGCGACTGCCCAACTCTGCGCACCTCATCTTTAAAAAGCAGACGAAGAGGTTCAACCACTTTCAGATGCATTTTCTCAGGAAGACCTCCAACATTATGATGTGACTTAATTGTTGCTGAAGGGCCATTAACTGATACAGATTCAATAACATCGGGGTAAATTGTTCCCTGCGCAAGCCATTTTACATCTTTTACTTTTCTGGCTTCAATATCGAAAACCTCTATAAAAACACGACCTATAATCTTTCTCTTGGTTTCCGGATCACTTACACCTTCAAGCTGATCGAGGAAATTGGCAGATGCATCTACTCCTGTAACATTAAGTCCAAGACCAAGATACGATTCAAGTACTTTGCTAAACTCATTCTTTCTAAGCAATCCGTTATCTACAAAAATACATGTAAGATTCTTACCTATTGCCTTGTGCAGAAGGAATGCGGCGACGGATGAGTCAACGCCACCTGAGAGACCTAAAATAACTTTATCATCACCTAATTGCTTTTTCAAGCCGTCTATTGTTGATCCGGCAAATGAATCGGGAGTCCAGTTCTGTGCACATTTGCATATACCAACAACAAAATTTTTAAGAATCTGAGATCCGTCAGTTGTATGATACACTTCCGGATGGAACTGAATTCCCCAGGTATTTTCCCCTTTTATATGATATGCGCCTGCATTAACATCCAGAGTTGAACCCGTTATTTCATAGCCATCAGGAATTCTTGTTATAGTATCTGCGTGTGACATCCAGACCTGAGTGCCTGATTCTATCTTTGCAAAAAGCGGATCCTCACTGTTAACGGAAATAAGCTTAGCCCTGCCATATTCCCGGTTATTGGAAGGCAATACCTCTCCTCCGAAATTATGAACTAGATGCTGGGCTCCATAGCAGACTCCGAGTAATGGGATCAAGCCTTTAATTTTCGAAAGATCAGGTGAGGGGGCGTTTTTGTCACGAACTGATGCCGGACTCCCCGATAATATTACACCTTTAACACTTTCATCAGGAACAGGAAAATGGTTAAAAGGATGTATTTCACAATAAACATTAAGTTCTCTTATCCTCCTGGCTATCAACTGAGTATACTGAGAACCGAAATCGAGTATTAAAATTTTTTCCTGCAAGACTGTATCACTTAATTTTTTATGGTCTCAAAGATAGATATTCTTTCTTATAGATTTTTAATATTTCCAACCTCATAACTCTCACCATCAATAGCAGGGAGCGTATTTGGGAATAACGATCTTGCCTCCTCAACAAGGCTTGAGATACTCCTGTATCGGGAAGAGAAATGTCCAATAAGAAGGCACCCCGCCTTAGCATTCAATGCAGTTTTAGCAGCATCGAGAGTTGTCGAATGGCCGGTAACAGCAGCAAGTTCAGCTTTGTTTTTATCGAAAGTAGTCTCATGGTAAAGGAGGCTTACTCCGCTTACATACGAAGCCAGGCGTTCGAAGTACATTGTATCGCTGCAATAGGCATAAGATAATGGTTCTCTGGGGGGAAGTGTAATATCTTCATTTTTTATTACAATACCATCTGAAGTAATAAAGTCTTCACCTTTCTTTATTGCTGCTATTCTTACAGGAGGAATTTTATATTTTGCAATACATTCTTTAATAATATTTCGCTCCAAAAATTTTTCCCTGAAGAGAAAACCGTAGGCCGGAACCCTGTGATTAAGTGGAAATGAAGTAACTGTCAGATATTTATCGTCAAGAATCTTAATTGGATCCTTTGAGGTAAGAGGAATAAAAACAATTTCAAAACGAAGATGAATATCGAAATCCTTCAAATGAGAATGAATAATATTACCGAGACTTTCGGGGGCATAAAGATGAAGAGGGTTCTCTCTGCCCATAAGGCTGAACGTCGACAACAAACCATAAAGCCCAAAGACGTGATCGCCATGAAGATGGCTAATGAAGATATGATTTATCCTTCTGAACCTTATTCTGTTTTTTCTGAGTTGCAACTGCGTTCCCTCTCCACAGTCTATTAAAAATAACCGCTCATGTACCTGAAGCACATGAGCGGAGGGAAATCTTTCTGATGTCGGCAATGCAGAACTTGTACCCAGTACGGTCAGTTTCATCACGCTCTGCAAAGCGATTTTTTTAAGAAATCATTTTTTCAGCATCTTCAACTGTTCCTGTTATTGTGAGGACGGTGTCGAGCTGAGAAATCGTGATAAGACGTTCAACTGCTTCATTAAGTCCACACAGAACGAATGTACCACCGGCATTTTTACATAATCTGTTGGCTACCAGGATAGCACTCAGACCAGAAGAGTCGCAGTACAGACATTTAACAAGGTCAAGAATAATATTCTTTTCACCCTTGCCTGAGACAAGCACAAGTTCCGACTTAAGAGCGGGTGCAATATGCGTGTCAAGTTTTTCTGACTGAATCTGAATAACTGTGCTGTTATTCCGGCTTTCAATATTGAAATCCATAGTTCTTAATTTTTGATAGCCTAAATTTAAGCAATATTTCTATTTCTTAGATGCTTTATTCTCTTTTTCTTCCATTTCTTCTTTCAAAGCAGCAAGCTGAGAGATATCACCAAGAGTTGTTTTTTCAGAACTTGACTTCGGTTTCCTTGTTGTTTTCTTAGTGGAAGAAGGCTCTGATTTTGTTACTTTAACCTCGGCTGCTTTCTTTTCATCTTCAAAAACTCTGCTATGAGAAACTATGATTTTCTTTGCTGACTTATTAAATTCGATTACTTTGAATAATAATTTTTCGTCAACTTTTGCAATCATTCCGTCTTCTTTAATAAGATTTTTTGGAGTTACAAATCCCTCAACACCATAAGGAAGAGCAATTACAGCGCCTTTGTCGAATACTTCAACTACTGTACCTTCATGAACGGAGTCAAGTACGAATAAATTCTCAAATACATCCCATGGATTCTCTTCAAGCTGTTTGTGACCAAGACTGAGACGTCTGTTTTCTTTATCAATTTCAAGAACAACTACCTCAATCTCTGAATCTATAGCTGTGAATTCAGCAGGATGTTTAATCTTCTTGGTCCATGAAAGATCAGAAATATGAATAAGTCCGTCTACCCCCTCTTCAATCTCAACAAAAACCCCAAAGTTGGTAAAGTTTCTCACCTTAGCTGTGTGCTTTGATCCAACAGTATATTTCTCATCAATCTTCTGCCATGGATCAGATTTCAGTTGTTTGATACCCAGCGACATCTTTCTTTCGGTCCTGTCGAGAGTAAGAATAACAGCGTCAATTTCGTCGCCTACTTTCAGGAATTCCTGAGCGCTTCGAAGATGCTGCGACCACGACATTTCAGATACGTGTATAAGACCCTCTACCCCTGGTGCAATTTCAACAAATGCACCGTAGTCAGCCATTACAACTACTTTTCCTTTTACTTTATCGCCGATATTCATGTTTGGATCAACCGAATCCCATGGATGTGAAGTAAGCTGTTTCAGACCAAGAGCAATTCTCTTTTTGTCATCATCAAAATCGAGAATAACCACATTGAGTTTCTGATCGAGTTTTACAATCTCTTCCGGGTGATTTACTCTACCCCATGAAAGATCGGTGATGTGAATAAGACCATCAACTCCACCAAGATCTATGAACACACCATACGATGTAATATTCTTAACGGTTCCTTCAAGAACCTGTCCTTTTTCAAGTTTAGCAATAATCTCTTTTTTCTGCTGTTCAAGTTCAGCCTCAATAAGAGCTTTATGTGACACAACAACGTTCTTGAATTCCTGGTTGATCTTAACAACCTTGAATTCCATTGTTTTTCCCACGAAAACATCATAGTCGCGAATAGGTTTCACATCGATCTGCGATCCCGGAAGGAATGCTTCGATACCGAAAACATCCACAATCATTCCGCCTTTTGTACGGCACTTGATGTAACCGGTAATGATCTCGTCTTTTTCAAGCGATGCATTAACCCGATCCCATGAATTAATTGCGCGGGCTTTTTTATGCGAAAGAAGAAGTTGTCCTTTCTTATCTTCCTGGCTTTCTACATAAACTTCAACTTTATCGCCAACCTTCAGATTAGGGTTATACCTGAATTCGTTTAAGCTGACAACACCTTCCGATTTGTAGCCGATATTTATTACTACTTCACGCAATGTCATCTGAATAACAGTTCCAATGACAACTTCATCAACTGCTACCGTTGACAGTGTCTCATCATAAAGAGATTCATACTCTTTATACTTTGGGGAACTACGTAACTCTTCAGTTTCAAAACTTTCCCAGTCAAAATCTTCAGCCGATGCAACACTTTTGGTCTCAGATTTTGCTTTAATTTCGTGTACCGGTTCAGGTTCGGTAACTGCGTGAGCTTTCTTTGGTTTTTTTTCCTTTATTACATCTGATTCTGCTGCAATAACATCAACTGCTTCAGGTGTAACAATTTCTTCCATCTTTACTTCTTCTGTCGGTACTGCTTCAGTCTCAACTTCTTTATTTTCATTGGACTCAATAGCCATTGAATTATCTGCAGATACTTCAGGGGCTTCACTTTTTTCCACAACCTCACTTTTGGTTGTTTTTTTCTTGCTTTCAGTCATGATTTTAATTTAAAAGAACTAATAATTAATAAGTTAGACATTATCTTGATAAAAAATTGGTTGCAAAGATATGACTTTTTTTAAATCCGACATAATATATGGTGTAATTTAACAGGGCACAAAGGTGAAAAGGCGCAACCTTAACCTCAACCTTTACCCCAACCCATATTTTCAAATTTGACTTGTTATGTTATCTTTGTACTTGTGAAGTAAAAATGATTAAAATCTATTACTATATATGAAAATTATTGTTGTAGGTTCAGGTTATGTAGGATTAGTTACAGGTGCCTGTTTTGCTGAAAGTGGCGTAAATGTAGTCTGTGTCGATGTTGACGCAGAAAAAATTCAAAATCTGAAAAATGGGATTATACCCATCTATGAACCCGGACTTGAAGATATTGTAAAAAGGAATGTTGAAAAGAAGAGACTTTTCTTTACTACAGATTTAAAAGAAGGAATTGTGGGTGCAGAGGTGATTTTTATTGCAGTAGGCACACCACCAGGGGAAGACGGTTCTGCAGATCTTAAACACGTTTTGGGTGTAGCAAAAGAGATAGGACAGGTTTTTACTAATCATATTGTAGTTGTAACTAAAAGTACCGTACCTGTCGGAACATCTGAAAAGATACGTAAAGCAATTGTAAATGAGCTTGATAAACGAAAAACTACCCTGGCGTTCGATATGGCTTCCAACCCCGAGTTTCTGAAAGAGGGAGCTGCCGTTGAAGATTTTCTGAAACCTGAAAGAATCGTAATCGGTATTGATAATGAAAAAACAGCTGAGATAATGAAAAGGCTGTATATGCCTTTCGTACTGAATAATCATCCCATTCTGTTCATGGATATAGCTTCAGCAGAGATAACCAAATATGCTGCAAATGCGATGCTGGCAACAAGAATTAGTTTTATTAATGAAATAGCAAACCTCTGTGATATTCTCGGAGCCGATATAAACCATGTAAGAAAAGGAATAGGCAGTGATTCCAGAATCGGAAGTAAATTCATCTATCCCGGAACCGGCTATGGTGGATCATGTTTCCCGAAAGATGTAAAAGCCATAATTAAAACTGCCCACGATAACGGATACGAGCTTAATGTAGTTCAGGCAGTTGAAAAAGCAAATGAATACCAGAAGAACATTCTCTTCAATAAAATGTCTCTCTTTTTTAACAATAAGCTTAAGAACAAAGTAATCGGCATCTGGGGGTTATCATTCAAGCCAAAAACTGACGATATAAGAGACGCATCTTCGCTTGTACTTATTGAGAAACTTTTGAAGGCCGGGGCCAAAATTAAGGCCTACGACCCGGCAGCGATGAATGAGACTAAAAAACATCTAGGAAATATAATTGAATATTGTTCCGATCCTTACGAGGCAGTAATTGGTGTCGATGCAATGGCTCTCATGACAGAATGGTCGGAGTTTCACCTTCCCGATTTTAAAAAAATGGCAGACGTTATGAAGGGCAGGGTTATTTTCGATGGACGGAATATTTATGATCCTGCCGAAATTAAAAAACAGGGATTTGTTTATTTCGGTATCGGCAGACGATAATAAAATTACAATATTAACGTAGAGACGCGATGCATCGCGTCTCTACATTTACGACGCAAAATTTTGCGTTACATTAATAATATAGATTATGAAAGGAATAATTCTTGCAGGCGGTTCAGGGACAAGACTTTACCCGATAACAAGCACAATATCAAAACAGATGTTACCGGTTTATGACAAGCCGATGATATATTATCCTCTATCGGTGCTTATGCTGGCCGGAATTCGTGAGATACTCATAATTTCTACCCCCCGCGACCTGCCCGGATTCCGCGATCTTCTGGGAGATGGCAAATCGCTCGGAATGACTTTCAGTTATGTAGAACAGCCATCTCCTGATGGTCTGGCACAAGCATTCATCCTTGGAGAACAGTTTATTGGAAACGATTCCGTTTGTATGATTCTTGGCGATAATATATTTTATGGACACGGATTTGGAGAGGCTCTTGTAAAAACTGCTCAGTTAAATAAAGGGGCTTGTGTTTTTGGATATTATGTTACTGATCCGGAGCGTTATGGTGTTGTTGAATTTGACAAAGATAAAAAGGTTATTAGTATCGAGGAGAAACCTGCTAAACCAAAATCTAACTATGCAGTTACAGGGCTCTATTTCTATGATAATTCAGTAGTGAAAAAAGCAAAAGCCCTCAAACCTTCTCCAAGAGGTGAGCTTGAAATAACTGATCTTAACAGGGTTTATCTGGAAGAAGGATCGCTTGAAATAAAACTTATGGGCAGAGGAATGGCATGGCTCGATACCGGTACTTATGAGAGTTTATTGCAGGCAGCTAACTTTATTGCCACACTTGAGCAGAGACAAGGATTAAAAGCCTCATGCATTGAAGAGATAGCTTTTAAAAGAGGATTTATTAATAAAAAACAACTGTTGGAATTGGCAGCACCTATAAAAAACAGTCAGTATGGGAAGTACCTTTTAAGAATTGCCGAGGAAGAGTTTAATTTGTTTGAGGAAATTAAATAATAAGATATTAGGAATGAAGATTTTTGAAACCGGATTTGAAGGCCTGGTGGTTATTAAACCAACAGTCTATACTGATAGCAGAGGCTACTTTTTTGAAAACTTTAATCAGTCTGTCTTTCAGAGTGCAGGCATTGTGTTTACTCCGGTTCAGGATAATGAATCAAAATCTTCGAAAGGAGTAATAAGAGGCCTCCATTACCAGTTAAAACCCAACGCTCAGTCAAAGCTCATAAGAGTTATTGAAGGTAAAATTTTTGATGTGGCACTCGACATACGCAAGGACTCCAGAACATTCGGACAATGGTTTGGAGTTGAGCTTGACGGAGAAACAAAAGACCAGGTTTTAATACCAAAGGGTTTTGCACATGGATTTTCAGTTCTCAGCGATATAGCAATTATTCAGTACAAATGTGATAATTTCTATGCTCCTCAAAGTGAGAGGGGCATCTCGGTTAATGATCCCGATCTGGATATAAACTGGAAACTTGGGTCGACAACTCCGATAATCAGTGATAAAGATTTGAAACATCCGAATCTCAAGGATGTGGAAAACAATTTCTAAATGAAGAAGAAATTATGTAAAGAAGAGTTAGTTATTATTATTGAAACCCCCTTCCCTGGGGGCTGTTGAAAAAGTCCTTCTCGGGGTTCTTACCCCTAAATCCCCCAAGGGGGACTTATTGATTTATAGAAAGTTAGAAA
>Ga0209747_1000052_pt1 | contig 50068 bp, 51 predicted proteins | sample BarGraNGADG00311_FD_184498 | JGI IMG/M metagenome (GOLD analysis project Ga0209747, IMG submission 184498) | Arctic peat soil microbial communities from Barrow, Alaska - Barrow Graham LP Ref core NGADG0011-311 (SPAdes) (version 2) | ecosystem: Environmental > Terrestrial > Soil > Wetlands > Peat...
TATATCAGGAGCACGGCCTGCCGTTGGCTGTGGCCCATGTTGAGGAGCCGGTGGTGTATGTGCTCCTTATCGGCGTGCGTCACCGGGATGCCCTTCCTCAGCCTCCGGGTGATTGCCATCCCGGTGTCCAGGATGGGGATCGCGAGCGCTATCAAGGGTACAACCAGGGCGGCGGCGGCGATGCTCTTGAGCACGCCCTGTATCGTCACTGCCCCCAGCATGAAGCCCAGCAGCATGCTTCCCGAGTCCCCCATGAAGACGCTCGCCGGGTTGAAGTTGTATCTGAGAAACCCCAGGGTCGCACCCGCCATGATGATAGAGATCAGGGCCGCGTCCACGAACGTCGCTCCCACGCCCGTCTGCGTCGCGTAATAAAACATCGAGAACGAAGCGATGCATGTTATCCCGGCGGCCAGTCCGTCCAGCCCGTCGATGAGATTGATGATGTTGATGAACGCCACGACCCAGAGCAGGGAGATTACGACCGACAGCTCCGGCGAGAGCGAGACCACCGTGAGCCCGGGGATATGTATGTTCTGTATCTGGACGCCCATGATGACCAGCACGCCCGCGGCCAGGACCTGTCCGAAGAGCTTCGATATGGGAGAGAGGCCCCTGACGTCGTCTATGGCTCCGAAGATCACGATAATGGTGGCGCCGATGAGTATGCCGGCGATGTCGCCGGAGACCCTGTTGTGCCCGAAGATGAGGAACACCCCGGCCCCGATCATCATGCTCAGATAGATCGCGACGCCGCCCAGCGTCGGCGTGGGCTTGTCGTGGACCTTGCGGTCCTCCGGCACGTCGACCGCGCCCAGGCGGGCGGCCAGCCAGCGCACGATGGGTGTGAGGACGAGCACGCTTACGAGCGCCGCCCCGAAAGAAACAAAATATAATCTCATATCAGCACCGGCGCATCCTGGCGCCGCTCAACCTTCCAGGCTCATTTTCTCCGACATCACGCCCGCCTCCTCCAAGAGCTTTCCCGCTAGGAGGTCGGGGTAAGGCTCAAGGTAGTATATAGCCCAGAGCCCGGCGTTGATGATCATCTTGGAGCACAGTACGCACGGCTGGTGGGTGCTGTACATCACGCCACCTTCGATCGATACGCCGTGCATGGCGGCCTGGATGATCGAGTTCTGTTCGGCGTGCAGGCCGCGGCAGAGCTCGTGCGTCGTCCCCGATTCTGCGCCGGCCTCGTTACGCAGGCAGCCCGTGTCCAGGCAGTGCGCAAGGCCGCGCGGCGCGCCGTTGTACCCGGTAGTGAGGATGCGCTTATCCTTAACGATCAGGGCCCCGACCTCCCTGCGCAGGCAGGTCGACCGCCCGGCGATCACCCTCGCGATGCTCAAGAAGTACTGGTCCCAGGTCGGCCTCATCCGCGCTCCCATCCTATGTTGTTCATTAATACGGTCGGGTCCCGCCACGCGCGACATGCGGGTGGTCATGTAATTCTACGAGATAGGCACGGTGACAGTGAAGGTGGTCCCACTGCCCAACGTACTCTTGACGCTGATGGTCCCTCCCAGGGTCCACACCAGCTCCTTGGAGATCGAGAGACCGAGGCCTGAGCCGCCGTGCTTCTTAGAGCGAGATTTCTCGACGCGGTAGAAGCGGTCGAAGATCCTGGGCAGGGCTTCCGGCGCGATGCCGGGCCCGGTGTCAGCGACGGAGATCTCGACCGCGTCCTCTCTTGCTGTGGCACAGAGCGTCACGGCACCTTCGTCGCCCGAGTACTTCAGCGCGTTGTCCAGAAGGTTCGTGAGGACCCGCTCGAGCCTGTCGGGATCGGTGAATATCGAGAGCGACGGTCCGGGTGGCTCCACCCGGAGCGAGATGCCCTCGACCTCGGCGCGGGGAATGTAGATGCTCTCGAGCTTGCGCATGATGTCGACCAGGTCCACCGGCCGCCTGTCCGGCCGCAGGTCGCCGGCGTCTATCTGCGACAGTAGCAGGAGGTCGCGCAACACCCGTACGAGCTCTTGCTCTCCACATTGATGATCTGAAGTGAGCGGCGCCTCTCCTCCTCGCTCCTGGACACACCGTCAAGCAACGCCTGGCTGAACCCCTCTATGCTCGTGAGCGGGGTCCGCAGCTCGTGCGAGACGTTCCCGACGAAGTTGCGCTGCTGCTGGTACGCGCTCCGCACGCGGCCGGCCATGTCGTTGAAGTCCCGTGCCAGCTCGGCGGTCTCGTCGGATCCCCGCACCGGCACCTCGACCCCGTAATCCCCCGCGGACATCTTGCGCGCGGCAGCCGTGACCTCGCGGATCGGGCGGCTGAGTGCGCCGGAAAGATACAGAGCGAGCAACATCGAGGCGGCCAGCGCTATGAGGCCGGCGATCACCAGGTAGCCGACCAGCGACCCCGCGACCGACCCGACCTGCTCCACCGGCTTCAATGCCATGAGGTAACCCTGGCCGACACCCACCTGGGTGGGCGCCGTAGCGAACAGGTAGTCCCTGCCCAACCCCTTGAAATAGTGCTCCGTGATGAGGGGGCCTTTGCTGAACACGCCCGCCGGGAGGTCGACAGAACTCCCCAGGTCCGGCCCCGCTCTGGACTGGAGGACAACCGTCCCGTCCGGCACAACGACAAGGAGCTTGGCGGCAAGGACGTCGCCCGCGGCGTTTACGACTCCCTGGGTCACGCTGCTCGCGGGCTTCGCCTGCCGACCCGGCGCCTGGGAGACCGACGCGGTCCCGCGCTCCAGGTCCTTCACGTCTTTGGCCAGCGTCGTTACCTCGCGAAGAAGGTCATGCTTGTCGCGGTTCCTCGTATATCGGGTGAGGAAGAACAGGAAGAAGACGCTTGCAAGGAGCAGGGAGATGATGACGACTATGAAGTAAGTGACGATGACCCGGCCACGGAGGGTCCTGAACATTTTATGCGCCCTTGAAGCGGTACCCTACGCCTCTCACGGTCTCGATGAAGCGCGGGTTTTCGACGTTGTCGGCGAGCTTCTCGCGAAGGTGGCGTATGTAGACGTCGACCGTTCGCGTGTCGCCGATGTACTCGTATCCCCACACCTTCTCCATGAGCCGCTCCCGCGACAGGACGATCCCCGGATTGGAAGCCAGGACGAAGAGCAGGTCGAACTCCTTGGCGGTCAGCTCGACGCCCTCAGGGCCAACGACCTCGACCCGGCGCTTCCGCGTGTCTATGGTTATGCCGTCGCGCTCGAGCACTTCCTCGGACGTCTCGGCCGGCGGCTTTGAGCGCCTGAGAACCGCCTTCACTCGGGCGACCAGCTCTCGCGGGCTGAAAGGCTTCGTCAGGTAATCGTCCGCCCCGAGCTCCAGCCCGACGACCTTGTCCACCTCCGACTCTCTGGCGGTCAGCATGATGACCGGGACCTGGGACGTCTTGCGTATCTCGCGCAGAACGTCGAGGCCGTCTTTTCCCGGGATCATGATGTCGAGGACCAGCAGGTCGGGCTTCTCCGAGTTGAACCTCTGGAGCGCCGCGTCGCCGTCGAGGGCGTGCATGACCCTGTAGCCTTCCTTGCCGAGGTAGAGCTCGACGAGCTCGATGATGTGCTCCTCGTCGTCGACTATGAGGATCTTTTCCTGCCTTGTCTCCACGGGACTCTCCCCGAAGTTCCGGATGCGGGACGGCCAGTTCGGTGCCGTCCATCAATGATAGCCTTATCCCGCTCGAGATGTCGCCGCTCGGAGCCGTCGACTTTAGAGCGTCCGCCCGAGCTCAAAACCCTCGTATATGGCTTCGAGCGCCTTGCGCGGGCTCACGCAGTCGCCGATCTTGTGGAGCTCGATCTTTCCCCTCGTGCCTTCCTTCTCTAGAAAGCCTTCGAGGTCGTCGTCGGCGACCGCACCCACCGCTATGACGACGGTGTCCGCCAGCAGCTCACGGGTGCCACCGTCGATCTCGGCTACGACGCCAACGGGCGTGATCTTTTTCACGCAGCAGGACTCCATGAAGCGGACGCCCAGGTTCGACGCGTCCTGGAGGATCGTCCAGCGGGTCGAGATGCCTATGTCCGCGCCGCACCTTTCCTGCATCTCCAGAACGGTGACGCTCTTTCCCTTCTCCGCGAGGAACGACCCCGTCTCGATGCCGACCGCGCCCCCGCCCACGACCACGACTGCTTTACCTGTCTCGGCCTTTTCCTCCAGCACGTCCCACGCCATGACGACGTTGTCCCCGTCGATGCCGTCGATCGGCGGCACCATCTGGTGGGCCCCGGTCGCCATGACGAGGACGTCCGGGTTTAGCTCCTCCACCAGCTCGGGAGTGACCAGCTCATTGAGCCTGACTTCCACACCTTTATTACCGACCTGCCGCACCAGGTAGTTGACCATCTCCGCGAACTCCTCGCGCCCCGGAGGTATCGCCGCCAGGTTGCCCTGTCCTCCCAGTTCGCCAGTCTCCTCGCAGAGGATTACCTCGTGGCCCCGGTGCGCCGCGACCCACGCGCACTCCATCCCGGCCGGCCCACCTCCCGCTACCAGCACCGTCTTCTTCACGGCGGCGCCTGACAGCTCGGTCTCGCGCTCGCGGTTGACGCGCGGATTGACCAGGCACGTGATCGGCTGGAGCATGAATACGTGGTCGAAACATCCCTGGTTGCAGGCTATACAGTGACGTATGTTCTCGGGCTTTCCTTCTGCCGCCTTGTGCAGGATCCCCGGGTCGGCTATGAAAGCCCTGGCCATGGCGACGAGATCGGCCCGACCCTCCTCGAGTATCTCCTCGGCGAGGGCGGGATCGTTGATGCGGTTGCAGCAGGCGACCGGCACTTTGTCGACGGCCTCGCGGATCCCCTGCGCGAGATAGACGTAAGCACCGCGCGGTACGTTCATCGGTATCTGCGGGATGCGGGTCTCGTGCCAGCCGCCCGTCACGCTGATCAGGTCTACGCCACACCTCTCCATCTCCGCGGCGACCACTTTCGTCTCCTCGAGGGTATGGCTGCCCTCCATGAAGTCCGAGCCGGAGATCCTGCACACAAGCGGGTAATCGGGCCCGGTCGCTCTTTTGATGGCTGCTATCGTCTCGCGCATGAACGTCATCCGCGAGTCGATCTCGCCGCCATAGCGATCGGTGCGCTTGTTGGTGAGAGGAGACAGGAACTGGTTGACCAGGTAGCCCGCGGCGACGATAAGCTCGCTCGCGTCGAAGCCCGCGTCCCGGGCGCGCCTGGCGGCCTCGCCGTAGTGCTTCTGCACTTCGGCGATCTCCTCCTCGGAAAGCTCGTGGGGCACCTCGCGGGTGAACTCGGAGCGCACCGCCGAAGACGACACGGAGGTCTCGCCGGTCAGGAAGCTGGCCGAGTACCTTCCCCCGTGATAGAGCTGCGCGACGACCGGCTGCCCGTGCCTGTGCATCGTGTCAGTCAGCTCTTTGAGACGGGGGATGAACTTGTCGTCGTCGATGCCCACGAAGTTGGGCGCGCCCATACCCCGCTTCTCCACGTAGCACCCGCCGACGATCATGAGCCCCGGGCCCGGCCCGGCTTTGGCCCTCTCTTCGTAGAAATCGATGAAGCCGTCGAGGATGAAGCCGTCCTTCGCCATGCCGATGTGCATCGCGGGCATGACCACGTGGTTCTTCATGGTGATCCCCGAGAACTCGAATGGCTCGAGCAGGCGCTTGAACTCAGGCATGTCAGACCTTTCCTTTCAACCCCCGTGGGCACCTCTTGTGCGACTGGTAAGTCCGGTTCGCTGCCGACAACCTTCCGCCTGCCCGTTTCCAGGTCATCCGCATCAGTTGGGGCGGGCACCGGTCCCGGCGCGCGCAATGCTTCGTCAATGGCATAGTATTCTAACCGATTCAAGTGTGATTCAGGGACAGGCGGCACTCACCGACGGTCCCGAAACGCGCAGGCGTCGACTCTCTGATGACCTGATTCACGCCCTGTGATAATCTTGCCTTCTGTGGATCACTCGCAACGCCGTAAAGGAGCCTCTTGTGATAATCGACGTTCATACTCACGTCTTTCCGCCGGACGTCATCGAGCGCAGGGAGATGTACGCCAAGCGGGACTCTTCGTTCGACTTCATATACGGGAACCCAAAATCGAAGATGGTGACCTACGAAGCCCTGATCGAGGAGATGGACTCTGCGGGCGTCGACATGTCGGTAGTCTGCGGGTTCCCCTGGCGCAGCATCGACATGTGCCGGCAGCACAATACTTACATGATGGAGGCGGTCGCGTCCTTCCCGGAGAGGCTCGTCGGCCTCGCGACCGTGAACCCCGTGGCCGGCAAGGCTTGTGACGCTGAGCTCGAGCGCGCCTTCGCCGGCGGACTGAAGGGGGTCGGAGAGATCTCGGCCGATGCGCAGGGATTCAAGCTTAATGACACGGGCACTACCGGCCGGATAGCGGGCGCGGTGCAGGAGGCGGGCCTGTTCCTCCTGCTGCACGTGAACGAGGACGTAGGCCACTTCTATCCCGGCAAGACTCCGACGACCCCCACGGCTGTGTACGGTTTCCTGGAGAAGTTCCCTGACGTGACGACCATACTGGCTCACTGGGGCGGGGGGCTGTGCTTCTACGAGCTCATGCCGGAGGTGGCGAAGGTCACCTCCTCCGTCTACTACGACACCGCCGCCTCGCCGTTCCTTTACAAGCCCGAGGTCTACAAGGTCGTCATCGAGATCGTGGGGTCGGGACGCATACTCTTCGGCACCGATTACCCTCTGTTGAAGATGCGCAGGCACATGGACGAGCTCTCGACGGCCGGGCTGCCGGCGGAGGCCTTGGAGTCGATCCTGGGACGCAACGCACAGGCGCTGCTGGGGCACTCTTTCAGTTGAGGCGGGCGATGTAGTTCAAAGTTGCAGATCGAGCAGCGGCAGCAGGCCGTAGAGGTCCTTGATGATGGGCACGTCCGCGGGATTGTCGTGGCCGAACCTGTCGATCATCACGGGGTTGATACCCACACTTCGCGATCCGAGCACGTCCGCGTAATAGTGGTCGCCCACGTGAACCGCGTGACCCGGCTCGACCTTCAGCCGCTCGCAGGCCACCTGGTAGATGACGGGGTTAGGCTTGATCAGACCTATGCTGGCGGACGAGAGCACCGAGTCCAGGTAGCGGTCCAGGCCCATGTCGAAGCACAGCTTGGCGAGCCTCGAGTCCCAGTTGGAGACGAGGGCCATGCGGTAGCCTTCCCTCTTCAGAGTCTCAAAGACGGGCACGACGTCGGGATACGTCCTCCACCTGTCGCCGTCGCCGAAATGGTCGTAGATGGCCCGGCCTATGACCTGGTAGTCGCCATCGACGCCGATCTCCTCGAGGACCAGAGCGTAGAGCTCGGACCACATCTCTGAGGCGTCTTCCTCGTTGGCCCAGAAAGAGTCGTCCGTCCAGTACCTCGACTCGTAGAAGCGGTCGGCAGCGTCTATGCCGCGGCGAAGTTCCTCGTCCGTCGGGTCGATGCCGAAGCGCAGTAGCACCTCGCGGCACACGGCCTCCATTGACGGGTACGGCTTGAACAACGTATTACCGACATCGAAGAAGACAGCCTCTATAGCACCAGGATCAAATGTTCTCATGACCCTAGTATCTTGCATTAAGGGTCAAACCTGAAAGTGTTGCATATTTATTGCAGAAGGGGTCTGGCCTCCGTGCCGCATCGCCGGTGCGCTGCGTCGATGCCTCGCGCCTCCCCGACGTTTATAATGTCAGCATGAAAAGCCCGAAAAACTTCTGGTGGAAGATGCGCAAGAAGCTAGGCGCGCCGAAGCTCCTTTGCGACACATGCAAGTACGATTACCACACCGTCTGCCTGAACCCGCAGCGGCCGAACGCCACCGAGTGTTCGGAGTACAGGAAGCGCTGAGAAGGGAATCTCAAAGCGAGGTTATCACGCGTGGCCCGAGCATCGGGTTGTCAGGATGCGCAAGCGCCTCGTCGATGGCGGCAAGCATAATGTCTCTGTCCTGCGGAAGCCTCCCGTAGATGGGAAGATAGTTGGAAACGTGGTCGCTCAAGAACCTTGCATCCTCGAGTTCGAGGTTCTCCAGCAGCAGCCGCGTCTCCTCTGCGACCTCGCGGCCCGAGCATTCTACGAAATCGCCTTTCTGAAGGTCCTCGTACATGGGAAAGCCGGGCATGAGGGCAAGCGTCCTTATCCTCACGAAGTCGGGCTTCATCCTGTTCAGGGTCGCCGCCGAGCCGAGCGCGTGCTCCCGCCACCTGTCGCGCCCTCCCAGGCCGGCAAGGACGTAAGTCGACAGCTCGATTCCGGCCGCGCGCAGCTTTCCGGCAGCCCGCACGTAATCGTCCACCGTGGCACCTTTTCTGACCGTCTCGAGGATCTCGTCGTCACCGCTCTCGAGCCCCATGTACACGATCTTCAGCCCGTGCTCCGCAAGCCGCGACAGGTCTTCGACCTTGCGGCCGCGTATGAACCTCGCGCCGCCGTAGCAGGAAATGCGCCCCACGTCCGGGAACGCCTCGCGGACGTAGTCGAGCACCTGAACCAGGTCGTCGGTGCGCATCGCTATCGTGTTTCCATCCGCCAGGAAGACCGATTCCGGCCTGTGCCAGACGCGCTTTGCCATCTCCAGGTCTTCGCGGACCTCCTCCAGGGGCCGCACCCTGTACTTTTTCATCTTGTACATCCCGCAGAAGGTGCACTTGTTGTGGGGGCAGCCGATAGTGGCCTGGATGATGAGGCTGCCCGCCTCGCACGGCGGCCTGAAGACCGGCTCTTCGTACCTCACGCGTCCACTCCCTGGAGCAGATCCACGGTCAGGTCGGTCAGCGCGACCCGGTAGCGCAAGAGCCCCCAGCCGGTCTCGAGAAGCGAGGCACGGAGGGGTCCTTGCAGCTCGCTCAGAGTCGCCCAGCGGGCCTCGGCGATCTCGTGGGTATCGACAGGGTCGATCTCGCCCGACACCTGGCCGGCCTCGAGAATGTGAGAAGTCCATTCGATGACGCGGCCGTCCGCCGTGAACTTCACGTTGATCCTCGCCACGTAGCGGGTCAGCTCGACGTCGAGGCCGGTCTCCTCTTTGGACTCGCGCACCGCCCCACTCTCAAGCGATTCGCCGTTGTTCGCGGCGCCGCTGGGGGCACGGAAAACTCGTGGCGGAAAGAATGGTTTGCGGATCACGACGATGCTGGACGGGTCGTCCTTCTTACGGATGAACATCGTAACGTCGTGGGCGCGGCCTTTGTACATGCTGCTTTCGACCATGTCGAACTCGGAAGGATCGATCTCGTACGTCATGTCGCGGACGGCCGGCTTGCCGAGCCGCGCCTCCATCTCCGCTACATCGTCCTGTCTGGTGTACATTCCGCAATCCTCGCCGGCTTCTTGTTCGTCACCCTAGCCTGATATATCCGATGATCAATTTCCTCATTTTGGCCGAACCGATCAGCCTGACCGACCCGTCGGCAGCCGGGGCCCTGAACTCCGGAAACAGGTCTACTATCTGTCGCGCGACCTGCTCGGTCTGCGGTGAGCCCGCGGGATACTGCTGGATGAGCGTGTCATACTGGTTAAGGAGCGGCAGGGCCTGCGTGGCGCGCATCGCGTTCTCCTGGTCCATCTCCCTTACCGAGTTCCATGCGGACTGGTCCTTCCTGTCCTCATATTTCAACTTGAAGATCATGCCTCCTGCGATCAGGACCACGAGCGACATGATCACAATGATGGGGACTATACCCTTTAAACGCAGGCGCATTTGCCACCCGTTTCAGCCGGAAGAAGATCCGGGCCGGCCATGAAATCCAGAGAAAAATTCTCGAGACGGACTGTTACTATGATGTATTCACGAGATGCATGCGGGCATCCTCTATCGCGCGCTGGAACTCGTCTGAAAGTCGTTGCCGGCGCCCGGCACTATGTGAGGCTCGATGCCGGCCCTGACCAGCGCGTCGAATCCCCAGAGCCCTGCAGCAGGAAACATCCACTGTTCATTTGGTTGCCTCACGGTGACCTCGCCGGGAGTGACGGGGCAAGATGATTGAAGCATTTCGAGTGTTATACTTTGCGACCATAAGGACCTTGCCTCCCGGGACTGAGACTAAGGCGGTTGAGTTGGCAGCGACTCTCCTGGATAAGTTCAAAGGCACGCTTATAGGATGCGCCGTCGGGAACGCTCTCGGCATGCCGGTAGAAGGCCTGGGGCGCGACGACATCGCCCGGAAATACGGCAGTGTCACCGATTTCATCGACGAGCGCTTCGGCGCCGGCCGCGTCACCGACGATACCCAGATGACCGTCACCCTGGCGCAGTCCATCATCGAGCTCGGCAAGTTCGACAAAGGACACGCGGGCTTCAAGTTCGGGCGATGGATCGACGCGTCGGACCGGGGCGTGAAAGAGGCACGTGGGGCAGGAGAAGCCTGCGAGACCGCCTCGCGGCGCCTGTTTGAGGGGGTCAGCCATGACGAGAGCGGCCTGACCTCGGCGGGCTGCGGAGCGGCGATGCGCGCGGCGCCGATCGGCCTGCGGTACTACGCCGACCGAGTCTCCCTCTACCGTTGCAGCGTAGACCAGGCTCTCATCACACACACCGACCCGGGGGCCGTCGCGGGGAGCGCCGCAATGGCCTTCGCCGTCGCCGCCGGCATAGGGGACGGCGGAGACCTCGACAGGTCACGGCTCGCGGCCGCCGTTGGGGCTTACGTCTCCAGGATCGACAGCGCGATGTCCTCTAAGATAGCGGGGCTCGCGGATTACCTCGATGCCAGCCCGGAGGAAGGCTTCGCATACACGGGCACGGGCTGCGTCGCGGTCGAGACCGTTCCCGGAGCACTCTTCGCTTTCCTGCGGAGCCCCTACGATATCGAGGAGACGATCGTCGCGGCTGTGAACGCGGGCGGTGACACAGATTCACTTGGAGCCATGGCGGGTGCGGTCGCCGGCGCCTTCAACGGGGCATCCGCGATCCCCGAGAGGTGGAAGAACGGAGTAGAAGGCCGCGATTACCTCGAGAGCATTGCTTACAGGTTGTACACCCTGACGCCCGCGTGGAAGCCCAGGTCTCGGCCGCTGGTCTGAGCCGACGCCGAGGGGCCCTTTCAATCGAGCAGGCCCAGCAGGGTCTCGACGACCTCGGCCCAGCCGTTACCCATCCGGCCCTCCGTCACGAAGACGTTTTCCGCCGAATCGATCGTCTCGGCCAGGTGCGGGTTGGCGTAGAGGCCGTTCCTGACCATGAAGAAAGCGCCCGCTGAGCCGGCAAGGGGCAGGTCCGCCCCCGCGTCTCCCACCGCGACAGTCTCCTCGCGCCGGATGTCCCTGTGCTCCTGGTCCCTTGCAACGGCCTGGTCCTTGGAGACGCCGCGGGGCACCAGGTGATAGGCGCGCGTCTCGGGGACGTCCAGGGTCGGGCTCTTCCTCGGGATGACGCCGTTGTCGATCAGGACGAACTGCTCGAAGCCGTGCTCGCTCAGAAGGCCCTCCACCTCTTCGAGGTCCACATACCCGCGGAGCAGGGGCGTGCAGTCGCGGTCGTTGGACCAGGGCGTGTGCATCTCGAGCTTGCGCAGGTAGGTCTCGAGCAGGAGGTCGAGCACGCCGGTGTCCAGTATCCCCTGGTAGACCGACGGGCAGGTGGTCTCGAACTCGCCGGTGTTCATCACTACCTCGAGGCCGAGATTGTAGACCAGCTCCGTCCCCAGCTCGGCGATATAGTTCATGCAACCCAGCAGGCGCGCGGTCTCGCGCAGCTGGGACTTGTGCCTGCCAGACACCAGCATTATGTCGACGTTGCGCGCGTGCGCCGCCATTAACGCCCGCGCGGGCCGGAGGGTGAGCTCGAAGTCGCTGTCGCGGAAGAAGCAGCCCAGCGGGCCCATCATCGTCCCGTCAAGGTCGGTGTAAATGACCTTGAGAGGCAGCAGATTCGCTCTCAACCAGTCGAGGTTGTTGCGGATGCTCTTGCGCCGGGCGACCTCTTCGAGAAAGCGCTTTTCATCGGCGGACGCCCCGGCCGTCACGACGCGGCACCCTGGGAGAGCATGCGCGGCTTGCTCGCGAGGCGAAGGGCTCCTCCCGCCATGATCAGGATGCCGGCGGGGATCATCAGCCAGAAGCCCGCGGCCACGTGCACCGAGAGCAGCTCCTTGGTGAGCATGGTAAGGGCCTGGCCCAGGAACTGTCCTATGACCGGGACAGATTTCGCGAGCCCCACGACGTCGCCGATGATTCCGTTGATCTTCTTCCACGCGCCTATGAAGAAAATGATGTTGAAGAGGATGCAGAACACTCCCACGCCGAGCGTCACTCCTCCCCGGGTCTGGACGAAGTAGATCCCGAACACGAGCACGACCAGCACGCCCACCATCACCCAGGCCCACGGGCTCGCGAACAGCCCGTACCGCGCCTGCGGCCCCTGGACGCCAAGCGCTTTTCCTATCCCCAGCACGTCATTCACTCCAACTTTGATCCACTTGAGAGCGAACACGGAGATGACGAAGAGGATCAATCCCATTGCCGCGATGCAATCGCCGACGTGTGTCATCGGCGGCGGGTACTTGTTCCTGAACGGGGAGATGAGAAAACCGATAAACCTGTTGCGCTTTTTGCCTTGCTGGTCGGCTTCCATCCTCATCCCCTGATGTCTGACGATCCGCTGTCAGAGGCGACTGCCCCTGACCTTCCTGTATTCGGCGATGCTGTCCATCGGCGGGCGCTCTATGACGTCGACATTCACCTCTTCGAGCGAGTAGCCTGCGGCATTGTGCCTCACCATATTGTAGACCGGTCGGAGCTCGGTTTTAAGCTCGAGCTTACCGTCGCCCTCGAGCCTGCTGAACAGCGCCTGCATGATCCCGAAAGACATCTTCGACAGCGCGTCGATCGGCTGGTTGTTATGGACCCGCACCTCGAGGTCTACCTGCGCCAGCGCGTCCAGCCCGAAGCGCCTCATAATATCCAGCAGCAGGCCCGACTCGACGCCGTACCCGGTGAAGAACGGCACACTCTCCAGGACGTCGCGGCGCCCGGCGTACTCGCCCGACAGCGGCTGTATGAGGCCCGAAAGCTCCGGGTAGAAGAGGTTCAGCATCGGCCTGACCGTGAGCTCTGTCACCCGGCCGCCTCCGGACGGTCTGCTGACGCCGTCCTGCTTCAGGGGCCTCTCGTAAAAGGCCTTCACATAGCCCGTCCGGGGCTCCTCGAGGAGGGGCCCGACCAGCCCGTAGACGAACCTCGGGTGTATGTTCTCGATGTCCGAATCGACCCAGGCGATGATATCGCCGTCCATCGCGAACAGGCTCTTCCACAACGCCTCGCCCTTGCCGACGGCGTGCGGCATGCCGGGAAGTATCTCGTCGTCGAAAAATATCTCCGCGCCCTCACGCCGTGCGATGTCCAGGGTTCCATCGCTGCTGCGCGAATCGATGATGCAGAGCTGGTCTATCAGAGGAAACCTCTCGACCAGCTCGGTCCTGAAGACGCGCAGGATCTCACCGACGGTCCCTGCCACGTTGAGTGTCGGGAGGCAGACGGTGATCGTCCGTCCCTGCTGTCTCTTGAGCTCGACGAGCCTTGCGACGTCCGCGAACCGCGAATGGTGAAAGGTGTGGGTGTCGAACCATGCTCCGGCCGCCGCGTTGTCGCTCATCTGTCAGACCTCACGCTTGTCAACTATATGTTTCGCCTTGCCTGCCCCGCGCTCGAGCGTGTTCGGCTCTTTCAAGCTCACGTGCGACCCTATGTTGAGCGTGCTCTTGAGGTGGCTCTCGACCTTCTGCGCGAACTGCCTCATGACTCGCGTATCGTCGCTGAAGACGCCCTCGGATACTTCGACCCAGATGTCGAGCGCGTCCAGCTCACCCTTGCGGTCGAGCAGGATGAGAAAATGCGGCTCGATGCCTTGGATCTCCAGCAGCGCCTTCTCCACCTGCGTGGGGTAGACATTGACGCCCCTTATTATAAGCATGTCGTCCGTACGACCGAGCACCTTGCTCATACGCGCGTTGCGCCTCCCGCACTCACACGGCCCCCTCTCGATGACACTGAGGTCGCCGGTCCTGAAGCGCACGACGGGCATCGCCTCGCGCGTCAGCGTCGTCAGTACCAGCTCGCCTTGCTGCCCGTCAGGCAACCGCCTGCCGGTTGCCGGGTCGATTATCTCGGCGGCGAAGTGGTCCTCGGCGATGTGCATGCCGTGCTTGCGCTCACACTCCCCTGAGACCCCAGGGCCGACGACCTCCGAGAGCCCGTAGTTGTCCGTAGCCGAAATGCCCGTCGAGGACTCAATCTTCTTCCGGATACCTTCGCTCCATGGCTCCGCCCCGAACAGCCCCACCCTGAGCGACGAGGCCTCAAAGTCGAACCCATGGGCCGCGCCTACCTCCGCGATGTGGAGCGCGTAAGTAGGCGTTGCGACCAGGACGCTGGTGGACAGGTCGTTGATGAGCGACAGTTGCATCTCGGTGTTGCCCCCCGAGGCGGGGATCACCGTCGCGCCCACGCGTTCGAGCCCGTAGTGAAGGCCGAAGCCCCCGGTGAAGAGCCCGTAGGTAAAAGAGATCTGCGCCACGTCGCTCGCGACCACGCCGGCGGCGGTGGCGAAGCGCGCGACCAGCTCGGCCCACGTGTCAAGGTCGCCGGCAGTGTATCCGACGATGGTCCGGCTCCCGGTCGTCCCGGAGGACGCGTGCAGCCGGACGACCTTCTCCATGGGCACTACCAGCATGCCCAGGGGATAGCTGTCACGAAAATCCTTCTTGCGCGAGAAGGGGAGCTTGTCCAGGTCCTCGATGCCACCGATGTCCTGCGGGACGAGGCCTGCTTCTTCCATGCGGGCGCGGTACGGCGTTCCGGCGGCCCAGATGCGCTCGACCGTCTCCTTGAGCCGCGCCGACTGGACGGCGTTGAGCTCCGCCCCCGTGAGTGTCTCAGCTTTTTCGTTCCAGATCTTCATGGGTGAACTGCTTGCCTCGTCTGTTCGCGCGGCCGGACCGTTTCAGCGCGATTCCGCGATCTTGCGCCCCGCGAGGAACGCATTCCTGTTCGCGTCGACCGCCTTTTCTTTGACCAGCTTCTCGATGGTGGCCAGCCACTCGTCCTCGCCGACCGGCAGCAGCGGGCTGAGGATGCCGAGCAGCACCGTGTTCGCCGCCCTCGCGTTACCTGCCTCCGCCGCGATAGCCGCGGCGTCGACGATGATGCTGCCGGGCGCTATCTTCCCGATGCGCTCCTCGGCGTCGGCGGGATACTCCACCGCTCCCTGCAGGACTGGTAGGGGGTCCACCCTCGTGCGCGACGCGATGACCTTGCCTCCCGGTGCCAGGAACTCGATGTTCCTCAGCGTCTCAAGCAGCTCGGTCACGACCAGCGCGTCCGCCTCGCCGAGCGGCACGAGCGGGCTTGCCACAGCACTGCCGAATCGCACCATGCTGATCACGCTTCCGCCGCGCTGCGCCATGCCGTGGACCTCGCTGGTCTTCACGTCGTAGCCGTGCAGGACGAGAGCGTTGGCGAGCATGTTGGCCGCCAGTATCGTCCCCTGGCCGCCTACGCCCGCGAGCACCACGGAGCGCGTAGCCTCGTCTTCAATATTTTTGTAATCCGCGTTATCTTTCAGCTTGATCACCCGTCAGACTTTGATGGCTTCGCGCCTGCAGACCTGGGCGCAGACCCCGCACCCGACACAGGCGTCCTCGAGTATCGTCACTTCTCCCTCTCGCTTGACGAGGGCCGGGCACGCGAGCCCAAGGCAGAGGCCGCAGTCATTGCATTCTTCTCGAAGGACCTTCAGAGCCTCGCGCTGTGAGGCCTTGTCGCGAAGGACGCACGCGCGCCTCGAGATCACGACCGAGGGCGCGTCCCGTTTCATCTCCTCGGATAGGACTCGCTTGCATTCGTCCAGGTCCCAGGGGTCGACGACCCGCACGTTCTCGATGCCCAGCGAACGCGCCAGCATCTCTATGTCGACAGACGACGACTGCTGGCGCTGGAGTGTCACGCCTGTCCCGGGATGGTCCTGGAAGCCGGTCATCGCCGTGGTGCGGTTGTCGAGGATCACGACCGTGAACCTGCCGTTGTTGTACGCCATCTCCATGAGGCCGGTCACGCCGCTGTGGAAGAAAGTCGAGTCGCCCAGGACCGAGACCACCCTGTGGCTGCCTGCGGCCTCGCCTTTACCCGACGCGAGCTCGAGAGCCTTCTCGATGCCGTGTCCCATGTTGATGCTTGCTCCCATGCACACCTGGCAATCGTGCGCCGACAGCGGCGGCAGGACGCTCAGCGTGTAACAGCCGATGTCGCCGGCAATGATCGCCTTGAGCCTGGCGAGCGAGTACATGATCCCCCTGTGGGGACAGCCCGCACACAGTATCGGAGGTCTTGCCGGCAGGCCCTCGACGTGCGCGATGTGCATCCGCGGCGCCGCGCCCTTGCTCCAGGCGAGCTCCGGGAAAGCTTCTCTGACGTTGTCGACGTTCAGCTCTCCGACGCGCGGTACGCTGTCCTTTCCTTTAGGATAAAGACCGAGACCGGCGACAGTCTCCTCGAGGTATGGCTCGAGCTCCTCGACAACATACACGTCTTTGAACTGCTCGCAGAACTCGCTTATCAGGCGGCGCGGGAGCGGGTTGGTCATCGCAAGCTTCAGTATGCTGACGCCCGGGAAAGCTTCCTTCACGTACTGGTACGCGACCCCGCACGTGACGACTACGGCGTCTCCCGAGCCCAGCTCCTTCTTCTGGAACGGGCTGTCGTTGGAAAGCTCCTCGAGCTCGGCGAGCCTTTCCACCATCACGGGATGGCGCAGGCGAGCGTGGCCCGGGATCATTACGCGCTTGACCTCGTTCTTCTCGTAGGGCATCGGCTTCGGCGCCTCCGCGTCGGCTGCCTCGACCAGGCTCCTCGAGTGGCAGACGCGCGTGGTCAGCCGCAGCATCACCGGCGTGTCGTAGCGCTCGCTCATCCTGTAGGCCTCGCGGGTGAGGTCGTAGGCCTCCTGGCTGTCCGCGGGCTCCAGCATCGGGACCTTTGCGGCCTTGGCGTAGTACCTGTTGTCCTGCTCGTTCTGGCTCGAGTGCATGCCGGGGTCGTCCGCGCTCGCAATGACGAGCCCCCCTGAGACGCCGATGTAAGGCAATGTGAACCAGGGGTCGGCGGCGACGTTCAGCCCTACGTGCTTCATCGCGGCAAGCGATCTCACGCCGCCGAGCGACGCTCCGATTGCGGCCTCGAGGGCGACTTTCTCGTTCGGGGCCCACTCGGCGTAGACGCCGTCGAACTTCGAGAACTGCTCAAGTATCTCGGTCGAGGGAGTTCCGGGGTATGCCGAGGCGAAGAGCGCTCCCGCGTGGAATGCGGCCAGCGCGACGGCCTCGTTTCCGGTCATAAGTCTTGGCTCAGGCATGAATCCTCCGTATCAAACATCAAAGGCCCACCTAGAGGGCCCAACAAATATTAGCCCAACGCTTCGAGGCGTAGCAAACTTGACCGATGAGCATGCCCGATGAGAAAAAGAACTGCATGTTATAATCCCTGCCATGAGTGAACCGGAGGAGAACGGGCGCCAGGGCCAGGATGAAGCACTCGTCGCCCGCGCGAAAGAGGGCGACCTCACGGCCCTCGAAGAACTTTTCAACCGCTACCGCAACCAGGTCTTCTCGCTTGCCTACCGCATGACGGGAAGCCCCTCGGATGCCGAAGACCTATGCCAGGAGATATTCCTGCAGGTCATGCGGAAGGTGGGGTCCTTCGAGGGACGCTCGTCGTTCTCGACATGGCTGTACCGGGTCTCGATGAACCGCTCCAGGGACTACCTGCGTCGAAAGAAGAGGAGCCCGGAGATGTTGAGCCAGGAGGGCGACCCTCCGGAACAGCACGATCAGAACGCCGGGACGTCAGGCGGACTGGAGAGCGTGGCGATCGCTTCAGAGGCGCAGAGGCTGGTCCAGGGAGCCCTCATGGAACTGCCGGTCTCCCTGCGCGCGCCGCTCGTGCTCCACGAGCTGGAAGGCATGCAGTACCACGAAGTGGCAAGTCTTTTGAAGCTCCCGGTGGGTACCGTCAAGTCACGGATCTTCAGGGCGAGGATCAAGCTCGCCGAGATACTCGAGCCACATAAGGAACAATGGCGATGAGCTCTCCGTCTAACCGGTGGTGGAGGTAAGAAATGAGTTGTCGCCGGCTGAGAAAATCGCTTGTCGAATACGCTGATGGAAGCCTTGAAGGCGCTCGAGCCGAGAAGGTCGAGGCGCACCTGGAGTCATGTGCGGAATGTCGTCAGGCCGTGGAAAAGCTGGCTTTCTCGCGTTCGGCGCTCTCGGGCCTGCAGACCTTCGAGATGTCCGACGAGGCGAGCGCGCGCGTCTTCGGCACACTCCGATCGGCCGCCAGGGGCGATGAGGTACCGGCTCCATCCGAGAGCAGGCTCGGCTTCCTGTGGTCGCCGCGGACCGTTGCGGTCGCCGGGACCGCCGTTGCCGTGATACTGGGACTCGTCATCGTCGTCGTCACGTTCACGGGGGGCAAGACCACGAGGACAGGCCTGAACCCGACCGCGGGAGGGCCGACTACCTCGCCGCTGAGCAAGACCTCCAGCCCGGCCACGCTGAACAACTCTGAGCAAAAAACGGCGGCGGACCTCATCCCGAAGGCCGCGGCCGCCATCATGCCCGTCGCCAGGGTCAGCCAGACCAACTACGACGAGAACAGCCTCAAGGGCACCTTCGACAAGATGGACCTCAAGAAGCAGATCGAGACCAGTTGCACGATGACGAGCGCGGTCAGCATGAGAGACCTCTTTTGCAGGAAGCTCGCCGACATGATGGTCGATCAGGGGGGAGACGGGGCGATGGTTGAGGCCATGATCGTCTACCTCACCAACACCGAACCCGTCCTGCTGCCTTACTACGCCGAGAAGGCGATGTACACCGGCCAGCCCGTGTTGATCCTCGGCCTTGCCGGGCCGCGCAGGATGAGCAATGACACCAAGCTCACACGGACTGAGGTCTGGGTGATGAACCCGGCGAAGTTCGCCGCCAGCCCGGACTCGAGCATCGTCTATTTCCTCGAGGAAAAGAGCCAGTAGCTACTTTCCCGACACCCGCCGCTTCAGCCACGCGGTCCAGTCCGAGACTCCCTCTCCGGTTCTGCACGACATCTTGAAGATCGCGATCTTAGGGTTCATCTTGAGGACCGTGTCCTCGAGGGTGTCCATCTCGAAGTCGGTGTGCGGGATGAGGTCTATCTTGTTCACTATGAGGACGTCGCTCTCCGAGAACATCAAAGGGTACTTGAGCGGCTTGTCGTGGCCCTCCGCAACCGAGAGGATCATGACCTTCAGGTCTTCGCCGAGCTTGAACTCCGCCGGGCAGACGAGGTTGCCTACGTTCTCGACGATGACCAGCTCGACGCCTTCCATGTCGAGGCGCTCCAGCGCCGTGTTGATCTGCTTCGCCTCCAGGTGGCACGAGCCGCCGGTGTTTATCTGGATCGCCTGAACGCCCGTCGCCGCTATCTTCTCCGAATCCACCTTGCCGGCTATGTCGCCTTCGATGACGGCGCACTGCAGGTCGCCTGACACGCCACTGAGCGTCCGCATGATGAACGAGGTCTTGCCGGCCCCGGGGCTCGCCATCAGGTTGACCATGAAAGCGCCGCACTCGTCCAGCATCGCGCGGTTCTTCCTGGCGATGATCTCGTTAGCGTCAAAAATTCCTTCGAGGACCTCGATCTCCATGCCGTCTGCCTCCTAGTTGATCTCTATCGATTCCACCTGGAACTCGCGTCCGGAGATTATCTCCGTATCGTTGGCTTCGCAATCCGGACACCTGAAGTCGAACTCGACGACCTCGAACTCCTTGCCGCAACCGCCGCAGCGTCCTATGAGCTTCCTGCGCTCGAAGTTGAGCTCGGCTTTTTCGGCGATCGTGCCCTTTGCGATTATCTCGAAGTAGAAGCGGACCGACTCTTCCATGACCGTGCTCATCTCGCCCAGCACTATGTTGATGCGGGTCACCTCCGTCGCTTTGTTCATCTCGGCATGGCGCAGCACCACTGACACCAGACTCTCCGTCACTGATAATTCATGCATAGTGCCTTCCAGTGAAACAGAATGCCAAATGGGAATCAAACATTGTCCTGAGCCGGCAACCTCTATCCGCGGCCGCCAGCGGGTCGACGGTGCCACGTTCGGTCGAGGGCCATGCCCTACTGCCCACCGTTCGCCAGCCGGCTCGCGACGGCGTCGCGGATCTGTTTGCCGCTGAAGAGTTCGACCTCGTTGTTGAACGTCACAACCGGTTTTGTCAGGGCCCGGCAGACGGTCCTGGCCTCCTCGACATTATCGAGCTGCCTGGCCGGTCCCCAGGCCCTCGTGAACAGGATCACGTAGTCGGGCGCCAGGTAATAAGCGTCCATCAGGGCATCCATCGCCGTCTGGTCAGAGTAGACCAGGTAAACGGACCTGTTGGTCAAGGCGCTCGAAGCCTTTGTGGGGTCGCCCGTCAGGAGCACCATGTTGTCGGGCTCATAGGAGTCCAGGTAGAACATCAAGGTGGGGCTCACGTCGCACGAGTAGATCATCACGACCCCGTTGCCCCCCTTGCGAGCATTGATGTACCCGGCGATCTTCTTGTCCAGAAGCGCCCTTTCCGTCAGCCATGCGGGACCCTGCAAGTAACTGCCGGGCGCAAGCGTAAACGTCAGGACGAGCGCTGCCGTCACGAGCGCGGCAAACGCGATGCGCGTCGCCGGTGCGCGCGCCAGCGGAAGCTCGAGCGCCTCGGCGAGCCCCCATCCCGCAAAGAGTGCGACGGCCGGCAGAGCGGTGTAGGTCATGTACGACGACTTGCCGTAAGAGATCGACAGGAGGACGTAGACGACCGCTATCCAGATGACCATGAAGAAGAGCATGTCCCTGCGCGAATAGCCGCTCCGGCCGCCCCCTCTTTCGAGAGCGCGCGGTAGCGCCAGGCCAAAAGCCCCGCGGCAAGCGCCGCGCAGACCAGCGCGAGCAGACCGAGGTCCTGCGGCGACCTGCCCAGGTAGTACTGCCAGCCCTGGTGCCAGATCTGCGACTCCTGTCCCCTTCCGAGGAAGACCGCGGCGAACGAGCCCTTGCTGTGGGAGAAGAATATGTACCACCAGCCGCACATGATCGCTGCAATCCCGCCGGCGATCGCAAGGCCCCGGATCATCTTCGGGCGCCTGAACGCGACCACGAACGTGGCGAGGGCGATCGCGACGAAGATGGCCGTCTCTTTGGTCAATAGCGCGAGGCCGAAGAACAGGCCGGCGATGATGAACTGCTTTCGGAAGAAGAAGAAAAGTAACATCAAGCAGAAGAATAATACCATCGACTCCTGTTTGATCCAGGTGTCAAAAGTCCTCGCGGCCGGCATCACCGCCAGGATGAATGCCGCGGCAAGCGCCGCCTCGACCCCGAACCAGTCACGCCCGCAAATGTATACCGCGAACACGAGGCCGAGGCCGAAGAGGATCGAGATCACCTCCATGGCTATGTCGAGCCCGTGGCGCGAGGCGCCGGTCATCCAGCCGAGGGCTATCCCGAGTCCGTCATATGCCGGGGGGTGCTGGTAGAAGTTGTCGAAGAGAGGGTCCGCGGTCTGGCCGGTCGAGCCATCGACGATGGTACCGACGTTCCAGGCCTCGTCCCAGGTGAGAACGTGCCCGATGTTGACTACCCGGAGCAGGCATGCCAGCCCCAGGATCCCGATGAGCATAATGGTCGCCGCGCGTCGCCGCTTCCGCGGCCCTTTGCCCCGCTCGTTCAGAATAACCACCGGTCCGTCCGTTTTCCGCGGGCCCGGGGCCCGCCAGGCTATGCGAACGCCAGGACGATGAAGACCAGCACCGCCAGCGCGATCCTGTAAATGATGAAAGGCTTGAGGGTGTGTTTCTTCATGAAGTTCATCATCCAGTTGATCGCGAGGAAGCCCGCGACAGCGGAGGTGATGAAGCCGGCTGCGAAGACCCCTGGACCGTGCGCGGGGAACCCGTCTCTTGCGATCTTGACCGCCTCATACAGTCCCGAGCCGGCGATGATGGGTGCCGACATCAGGAAGGCGAAGTGCGTCGCGGCCTCGCGGTCGAGGTTGTCCAGCATCCCGGCGGAGATCGTGATGCCGGAGCGGGAGACGCCCGGGGCCAGCGCAAGCACCTGGGCGAACCCGACGACGGTCGCGTCTTTCGCGTTCAACTGCTTGAACTCCCGTGACCTGGAGCCGAGCGTCTCGGCGGCGATCATCACCCCCGCGCCAAACAGCAGAAAGATCGCAACGGTGAGCGGCGCGCGCAGATGGCCCTCAATAACGTTGTTCAGAAGTGCGCCGGCGATGGCGGCGGGAATGCTGGCGAGCACGAGCATCCAGGCGACCCTCATAGGCCTGCTCCAATCCGCCGGCCTGTGCCTGAACGAGCGGAAGAAAGCCTTGATGAGCGAGACCCACTCGTGGCGGAAGAAGACCAGCAGAGCGAGGAGCGTCCCCATGTGCAGGGCGACGTCGAAAGCCGTGGTCATGCCTTTCGTCGTCACGAACGTGTTCCACCCGAAGAGCTTGGGCACCAGGACCAGGTGCCCGCTCGAGCTTATAGGTATGAACTCGGTCAGGCCCTGGATTATGCCCAGGAACGCAGCCTGCAGGGCGAGTATCACCTGCTACCTCCGGGAGATCGGCGTGTATCAATAGCGTTAGACGGAAGCGGCTGCTTCCCCTTCCAGATTCCTCTACGACCTGACGCGGGCCCTCCGGTCGAGGAACTGCTGGTATTCGTAGAGCGCCGCCAGGGTCTTGGCTCCCCTTTCGGGAGACGGGTAGATGACGACCTCGCTCTGCCTGGCAAGCATCGGCATGATCGAGCCCGACGTCGGGAAAGACACCGCGATTATCGGCTTGGCCGTCTCTTCCATGAGCCTGATGACCTCGTCGCGATAGGCCTCGTCGGTCTTCTGCAGCTGCTGCAGGAACTCGCTGGTCACCACTTTCGGCTTGATCCTCTCCCGCTGGATCTCGTCCATGATCGGCCCCTCAAGGACGAACGACTGGAACGACGAGGTCGCGCCCATGGTGCCGAGGCTGATGATGGAGTCGACGCACCCGCAGCGCGCGATTATCTCCAGGCAGCGAAAGTGCATTGAGAGGTCGAGCGTTCCGACCAGGTCGACCGGGTTCCCACGGCTCCAGTACGGGGGCAGCACCGAGTCGAGCTCAGCCAAGGTCTCCTCCGGGAAGTCGACCAGCTCCAGGCCGTACTTGGCGAGCGCGTCCGCGGTGACGACGCCCCATCCGCCGCCCCAGGTGAGTACGCCTACCCTGCGACCCTTTGGCATCGGTATGGCGGCAAAGGCCTTGGCGATGTCCAGCATCTCCTCGGTCGTGTCGGCCTCTATCATCCCCGTCTGCTTCATGACGCCCTCGAAGATGGTCTCGTCGGCTGCCAGCGCCGCGCTGTGCGATGCGGCAGCTTTGGCGCCCGCGCCGGTCTTGCCCGCCTTGAGGACGACTATCGGTTTCCTGGGTGAGGTCCTGGCAGCCACCTCGATGAACCGGCGCGCGGCGCGAAGGCCCTCGATGTAAAGGAGTATGACCTCGGTCGCCGGGTCATCGGCGAAGTACTCCAGGTAGTCTGCCGCCTTGAGGTCGGCCTCGTTGCCAATGCACACGAAGCGTGAGAAGCCCACTCCGAGGGCTTTGCCCAGGGAAAGCATCTGGGTTCCCAGGTTACCGCTCTGCGCCGCAAAGGCGATCTTGCCGGCCACCGGGCGGACCGGGGGCATCAAGGCGTGGAGCTGATTGGGGCCCGAGTAGATGCCCATCGTGTTGGGACCCACCAGCCTCATGCCGGCGTCTCGCGCTATCTTCCCCATCTCGTCCTCGTTCTTCCTGCCTTCAGCCCCGGTCTCGCTGAAGCCGCCAGAGATGACGATGCAGGTCTTCACGTTCTTCTCGACGCACTCGATCACGGCCGCTTTAACGTGCTGTGCCGGGATGGTGATGACGGCCAGGTCGACCTCGCCCGGGATGTCCTTCACGGACTTGAATACGGGCCTTTCAAGTATCTCGGTCTCGCGCGGGTTCACAGGATACAGGTCCCCCTGCCATCCGCCGGCAAGGATGTTCGCCGGAACGATGTAACCCCACTTCATCTTGGTAGCGCTCGCCCCGACGACGGCTATCGATCTCGGCTCGAACAGGTGGGTCAGTTGTTCGGTCAGTGTCTCGCTCACTTCAACCTCCAGTGGCAGTAGACCCCGTCCCGAGAAGCGGCCTTCCCGCATAGCTTCCCCTCAGCATTCCTCTCTCGCTGAGGGGTCCGGGCGATTCGCCCGTCGCGGGCAACGAGCACCGGTTGGCGCCCGGCTCCTCAATCAGGACCTGGGGATCTTGTTTGTATCGCGGTACTTGCGCTTCAGGCCGCCGACGAGCAACATCGCCTCCCAGACGATGCCCTTGCTCATCTTGGATGTACCCTCAACGCGATCGGCGAATATTATCGGAAGCTCGTATACGTCAAATCCTTTTATCGTGTAGATGTAGGAGAGCTCGACCTGGAACCCGTATCCGGAGGCCGAGATCTTCGAGAAATCTATCGCCCTGATGACCTCGGAGCGATGGCACCGGAACCCCGCCGTGGGGTCCATTATCTTCATGCCGGTCATGGCCCTGGTGTACACTCCGCCGCCGCGGCTGATGACCTTGCGGGTCCATCCCCAGTTCTTCGTGCCGCCCCCCGGCACGTACCGCGAGCCGTAGACCACGTCGTGGTCGTTGATGGCTGCAAGCATCTGCGGGACATACTTCGGGTCGTGGGAGAAATCGGCGTCCATCTCGATGATGTAGTCCGCCCCCATCTCGAGGGCTACCTCGAAGCCCCGCTTGTAGGCCGGGCCAAGGCCTTCCTTCCCTGCGCGGTGCTCGACCTTGACCTGCGGGAACTCGCTCGCGAGCCGGTCTGCGATCTCTCCAGTCCCATCGGGCGAGTTGTCGTCCACGATGAGCACGGAGACGCCAGCGTCCAGGTCCATAAGCGCCCTGACCATGCGCTCTATGTTCTCTTTCTCGTTGTACGTCGGCATCACTATTACGGGAAGCACTTCTTACCTTCCTCAATTGAACAGGACTAAATCACGATATTTCATGCTCGGTGCAGGGTCAAGCGGAGCCGCTAACGCTCCCATCCGTACATCCCGACAAGTGGCACGAACACGCAAGAGCCCACTTCCTCGGGCACCGCGACGCCGTCCTTCTTCTCGACCACTGTCAGCATCTGCATGGACGGAGGCCCGACCGGGATGACCAGCCTGCCACCCTCATCGAGCTGCTCGACAAGCGTCTCCGGGATCGAGGGAGACCCCGCCGCCACCAGTATTGCCCGGTAAGGCGCGTGCTCCTCGAGCCCTTTGCTGCCGTCGCCCACCACGACTTCGACGTTTGTGAGGCCGAGCTCGCTCAGAAGCTTGCGGGCCGATTCCGCGAGTGACGGGATTCGCTCGATCGTGTAGACCTTCTTCGCGATGACGCCGAGTATCGCAGCCTGGTATCCGCTGCCGGTGCCCACTTCGAGGACCGTACCGTCGCCTCTGATCTGAAGCAGCTCCGTCATCCAGGCGACTATGTACGGCTGGGAGATCGTCTGCCCCTCGCCGAGGGGCAACGGTGTGTCTTCGTACGCCCTGTCTCTGCGCGCCGGCGGGACGAAAAGGTGGCGCGGCACCCTGCGCATGGCCTCGAGGACCCGACTGTCGGATATGCCTCGAGCCTCGAGCTGCTGGTCCACCATCATGTCCCGCAACATCTGATAATGATCGCTGTTGAGTGTCCCTGCCATAAGACCTGCTCACAGAATACGAGGCGGACCTCGGGTCCGCCCCTACCGCTGACTGACTATCCTTCAGGCGTTCGAAGCGCTAGGCTTCGGCGCCCTCGAGCTCATTGACGCTCTTGTACATCTTGAAGATCTTCGTAAGGCCCGTGATCTTGAAGATGCGCAGGATCTTCTCCTGGTTACAGATTATCCCGAGCTCGCCTTCATGTTGCTTGACCCTCTTGAGGCCCCCGACGAGTACACCCAGACCGGTGCTGTCGAGGAAGTCGACCTCGTCGAGGTCCACCGCTATCTTGTAGCGACCCTTCTCCACCGCGTCCACTATGGTCTCCCGCAGTGACGGCGCGGTGTAGATGTCGACCTCTCCTTTGAGCTTGATCACTGTGTGATCCGCGACTTCCCTTGTCGATACTTCCAGTTCCAAGTTACCCTCCTGGTTCGATCCCCGGCCCCGGGGTCTTGCAGGGTCAGCGTGCAGAAGCCCTCCTGCAGCCTACTTGTTCTTGGGCTTCTTCACGAGGTTGCCGCAATGCGGGCACTTCTTCTCTTCTTCCCCGGCGTCAAAGGCAACGCGGTTTCCACAGTTGCCGCAGCGAATTCGATCGATTTCTTCTCCGACGATCTCGTGTCCGTGGGGTCCGTACCTGGCCACTAGGCGCCACCTCCATTCGGTGTATAGGGTCTTAGTTTCTAGACGCCTGACCATTTTCCTTTTTACAAAACAATTATACTACAGAGCTAGCTTTGCATAGAGATGTGTGCTGGTTCACTACATCGCGGACACTTGCTCCCTATCCTTGCTCCCTTCACTCCACCTCGAAAGGAACTCGATGGGCGTGAGATAGTCGAGGGACTGATGTGGCCTCACGTGATTGTACGTGTAGTTCCATCCATCGACCAGCTCGTTGAGATCGGCAGCAGTGTAGGCCTCCCTGTAAGCCCAAAGCTCGTACTTGGTCGTCTGTATCTTGCGCTCCACGTGGGAGTTCTCTTTGGGGCAGTGCGGGTGGGAGAAGTAATGCGTGATGAGCTCCTCTTCGATCGCCTTATCGAAGTGCTTCAGGAACTCTGAACCGTTGTCGGTCTGCAGCGCCACCAGGGGAAAGGGCATGTACCTCTTGAGCTCCTCCAGGAACATCTGAGCGCACTTCGAGCTCCCCGAGGAGAACACCCGGCAGTAGGCGATCCGTGAGAAGCAGTCGATAGCGGTGAACTGGTAGAACTTTATGCCGCCGAAGCGGAGGTGCTTGGTATCCACCTGGATGATGCACCCCGGGAACGCGTTCTTCATCCACCACTCGGCGCGAAGCCTCTGCTGGCGCCTCTTGGCGGCCTTTGACCTCTTGCGGGACTTGCGCACGTCGTAGAGCCCCTTGCGCTTCAGGACACGCCCCACGGTGGAGGCGGACAGGATGATGCCGTGGTCTCGCGCGAGGATGACCGCGATCTTGTGCTTGCTCCAGGCAGGCTGCTCGGCCCGGATCGAGCAGATGAGGTCGACCGTCTGCCGGGGAATGGTTGGGGTCCTGCGGTTGTGAGGCGCCCGGACCCTGGCCTCCCTGGAAAGATCCATGTTGCGTGCGATCTTCTCCATCTTTCGCTGATGTGGAAGCCTCGTGTGGTAGAAACTCGCGGTTCCAACTGTTACTGTCATTTCGGACGCCTCCTTTTTCTTGCCTTTTGCTCAAAAGCAAGTATAGGGGGTGTCCTTTATGTATCTGAACCTGGACAGGCGTCGTAGAGCCTCGCCCTGTAGCGGCCAATAATGCCGGGACGCGCGATGCGGTGCGCTCTCGAGTTCAGGGAGTGCCCTCCGAGACCTGTCGCGCAAGGTCATTCGCGGGCTTGACCGAGCCGGTCTTTGTATTCACCCGCCAGGAAGCCCAGTGAGACTGGCGACCGACCTCGAAAACATACGACACGACCCACTCGTGGTCGCCGACCTGCTCGGCGCCCCATGTAGGCTTGAAGCCTTCGCTGACAAGCTTGATGCCCCTCGACTTGATGAAGTCCAGAATGCCTTGACCGATAGTGACGTCTGTTCCGTGGATCGCCTGCGTCTTTACCTTGTCGATCGGAGCTCTTACCCGCGTACCGAACTGGTAGGCCCCGATACCGACGACGAGCGCCAGCGCGATCACGGCACCTGCTATCAGAAGCGGAAGGCGCCATCGAGACGCCGGCTTCCCGGCAGTGGAATCTTTCTCTTCAGGCTCGCTCGACGACAATACAGGCCTCCGTTGTCATGTACTGGAACAAAGAGATTATAGCGCCGGCGGGTTGAGCGCGCTTTTTGAAGTGCCCGCGGCCATACGCTAGAATAGCGGTTCAGTGGGGCCGTAGCTCAGTTGGGAGAGCGCATCCCTCGCACGGATGAGGTCAGGGGTTCGAGTCCCCTCGGCTCCACCACTTCCAAAAAGCAACCACGATTAAGCCGAGGGTACTCGAACAGGGGGGTTAGCCATATTTTCATGGGGGTAACAGGCAAACCGCAGGTTTGCCGCCCCAGGGGGACAGCGTCCCCCTTGGGGATCGCGGAATCCTGGTCAGCAGCAGCGCGATTGTAGCTAGCAGGATTGGATGCATCCTTGTAGACCGCCGGTGGACGTGCCGTTCAGATGCGCCTAAAGGAACTCACCTCCGGGTGAAGCGATCGTTCGAGTTCCCCTCGGCTCCACTATGCCACACTCGGAATTCACGTTTGGGGTCAAACCTGAAAGGTGAATTGCGCTTATCGTTAATTTCTTCAAACCAGAAATTCACGTTTCAGGTTTGACCCCAAACGTGAATTCGAACGTGCTTTCCTTAGCGCGTTATCGCCGCCTCAATAACCGCCCGCAACTCCCCCTTCACCGGCACCCCCGCCACATTCGAGACAACAGTTCCCGAAGGGCTGAGCACCGCGACGGTCGGAGTGCTCTGAACGTTATACTTCTGCAGCGCGGCAGTTTCCTCGGACACGTCTACGTCCTTGAAAACAAATTCTCCCGGCATCTCTTTCTGCAGCTCCTCCACGAGGCGCCTGGCGTCAACGCAGGCTGCTCACCCTGGCTGAGAGAAAAGCAGGACGGTCGGCTTACCGGTGACAGGAGTTGTCCCGGGCGAAGTGGCAGGCTTCGGTTGGGTGGCTACGGTGCCGGTGCCACATCCCACCGACCCTGCGCATGCGGCGATGGCCAACGCTGTCAGAACGAAGACTGTTGCGCGCATCGCCTTCACGGCGCACCCCCAATCGATATCAGGTACCGTCTTTAACAAAGATAACACGAGTGACCCATCGGTTGCGGTCGCCCTGGAGCCCTCCCGCCCCATGCACGGACACGGGTATGATAATATAACGTCCGCTTAAGTTACCTTAAGTATCGGTAGGTCGTTTGGGAAGCCCGGAGACAGGCCTGTCATGTTGACGCATCGGTTTATATAATATAGCGGCCGTCTAGGAGCCTGGGGGCAAGAATTGGCGCAAACCGCGCTTTCTGTTGCAAACCTTGTTGACCGCGCCGCGATGAAGTTCGGCGATAAAACCCTTGCCACTCGCGAGGAGCGTGTCACTTACAAGAACCTCGGCTACGACGAAACGACGTCGGAGCTCACGTTCAACCAGGCTTTCGGGTCCGGCAATACCGTGGCGGCGGCGCTCCGCGACAAGCTCGGCGTTAAGCGCGGCGACAGGATCGCGATAGTCCTCACCAACGTTCCCGAGATAGGCCTTCTCTTCACGGCCGCCACGCGCATCGGCGCCATCATCGTGCCGTTCAACTACATGCTCAAGGCCGACGAACTGCACGGCGCTATAGCCGACTGCGGGGCGAAGGTGCTCGTGACCGAGCCCGAGCTCTTCGCGATGAACATCCGGGACAAGGCAAGGGTGCCCGGCATCGAGCACTGGATCATGATCGGCGACGCCGACAAGGTCCCGGAGGGCTTCATCTCCGTCGACGACCTGACTGACGGCTTCAGCGACGCGAAGGTGGACCCGATCGACCTCGACAAGAACGAGCCGATAGCGATCTTCTATACCTCGGGCACGACCGGCTTCCCCAAGGGCGCGGTCCTGACGAGCAAGAACCTGCTGTCTACGGCCACGATGTCGGTCCGCCTGCTTCGCATCGGGAAGAACGATATTGGAGTGACGGGCCTTCCACTGGCACATATCTTCGGGTTTACCACCAGCATCATCGGGGCGTTCTACTCGGGCTGCGGCGGCGTGCTGCTCCGGTTCTTCGACCCGGTCAAGACCCTCGAGTACATACAGGAATACAAGGCGACCGTCGTCACTGGAGTGCCGGCGATGTGGAACATGATCCTTCTGTCCCATCCTGAGAAGTACGACCTGTCCAGCATCAGGTACTGGATCTCGGGCGCCGACGCTATGCCCGCTGACCAGATAAAGCAACTCGAGTCTTACGGCGGAAGGTTCATCGAGGGCTACGGGCTCGTCGAGACCTCGCCCATCATCTCGGTCAACTCCTTTATCAAGAGGAAAGGGACGGTCGGCTTCCCGGTACCCGGCGTGCGCGTCAAGGTCATGGACGAGGGCGGCAAGAAGCTGGGGAGGACCAAGATCGGCGAGTTCGTCGTGAAGGGCCCGAACGTCATGAAGGGCTACTGGAACGACGACGACCGCACGGCCGAGGCCTTCAAGTACGGCTGGTTCCACACCGGCGACATGGGGTTCCGCGACCGCCTGGGTTTCCTTCACTTCGTTGACAGGGAGAAAGACGTCGTCAAGCACGGCGGATACTCCGTCTTCTCCCGGGAGGTCGAGGAAGAGATACTGCGCAACCCGAAGGTCTTCGAGGTCGCGCTCGTCGGCGCGCCGCATCCCACCAAGGGCGAGATACCCGTCGCGTTCATCCAGCTCAAGGACGATGAGGAAGCTTCCGAAGACGAGATGCTCGAGTGGTGCAGAGAGCACATAGCCCGCTACAAGGCACCGCGCATGGTGCGTATCATCGACGACATGCCGCTCACCATGACGCTCAAGGTAATGAAAAGGGAACTAAGGAGCCGCATCCTGAAAGACGCGGCGTTCACGGGGTCCGACAACGAGCCCCTGCGAAAGGAGGAGTAGCCTATGCTGTCGTTCGAACCCAGCGAAGAACAAGCGATGGTGAAAGAGACCATTGCCGGCTTCGCGACCGACCAGATCGAGCCACTCATGAGGGAGATGGACGAGGCCGGTGCGGTCTCGCCGGACCTTGTGAAGACCGGCTGGGAGCTTGAGATCATCTCCTCGAGCGTCCCGGAGGAGTATGGCGGATTCGGCGAAGGGCCGTCCGCGCTGACCGGGGCAATGGCCTACGAGGAGCTTGCGCACGGCGACCTTTCAACCGCCCTGCATCTATGCTCGCCCACGGTCGCAGCCTATACGGTCCTGCTGGAGGGGACGGAGGAGCAGAAGAAGCAGTTCCTGCCCGTGGCCACCGGCGACGAGTTCGTTGCCATCGGGGCGGCGCTTGTCGAGCCGCGCTTCGGCTTCGACGCTTCCGCGCCCGCGACCCGCGCGGTCAGGGACGGCGAAGAGTACGTGATCAAAGGCAAGAAGTGCATGGTGCCCCTTGCCGCTGACTCAGACACCCTGCTCGTCTTCGCGACGACCGAGCCCGGCGCGGGTTTCTCCGGCGTCCAGGCATTTCTGGTCCCGAAGGCGACCGAGAACGTGGTCGTGAGCGAAGAGCCCGAGAAGTACATGGGGCTCAAGGCGCTCAAGGTCTACGAGGTCGAGTTCAACAACGCCCGCGTGCCGCTGTCGGCGAAAGTCGGCGGGCTCGAGGGCATCGATTACCTGAGCCTGCTCTCTCGCTCGCGCCTCGCGCTGGCCGCGATGGCCATCGGGATGGCCAAGCGCGCCGCCGAGCACTCCCGCGACTACGCGAAGGAGCGCATCGCGTTCGGCGATCCCATCGGGTCGCGGCAGGCTATAGCCTTCATGATCGCGGAGATGTTCATGGAGGTCGACGCGATGAGGATGCTCGTGTGGGAGGCCGCATGGAAGTGCGACCGCGGCGAGGAGTTCGCAAAGGATGCGGCGCTCGCGAAGAACTACGCGGCTGACAAGTGCATGAAGGTCTGTGACGGTGCAGTGCAGGTGATGGGCGGGCACGGGTACGTGCGCGACAACATGCCGGAGCTTTGGTTCCGCAACGCGCGCGCATTCTCCACGCTCGAAGGCATGGTAATGATTTAGGAGGTGACAGGAGTGACGATAGATTTCGAACTTTCGCCAAAGATCAAGGGCACGCAGAAGATGCTTGGCATGTTCGCCGAGCAGGCTGTCCGCCCGCAGGCGAGGAAGTACGACGAAGAAGAGCACGAGAAGCCCTGGGACCTCCTTAACATGGTCCACGGCTTCATGAAAGGCGGCGTCGGCGGCGCGATGAGCGGCGGCGACAAGAAAGAGGGCGGCGAGAAGAAGCGCTCTGAGCGCCAGCTCACCACGGCCGTCACGGTCGAGGAGATCTTCTGGGGCGACGCGGGCATAGCCCTCGCGTTCCCGGGACAGGGCCTCGGCGGCGCGGCGGTCCAGGCGACCGGCTCGCCAGAGCAGAAGGAGCAGTTCCTCGCCCGCTTCTCCGGCGAGAAGCCCGTGTGGGGCGCGATGGCGATCACCGAGCCCGAGGCGGGGAGCGATACCGCCAACCTGCGCACCACCGCCGTTAAGGACGGCAACGAGTGGGTGCTGAACGGCGAGAAGATCTTCGTGACGAGCGGCAAGAGCGCGCTCGAAGATTCCGATGGCTTCGTAGTGGTCTGGGCGACCGTCGACCCCAAAGCGGGGCGCGCAGGCATCAAGCCGTTCATCGTCGAGCACGGAGCGCCCGGCATGGAGATCACTAAGATCGAGGACAAGATGGGCATCCGTTGCTCGGACACCGTCTCGCTCTCGTTCATGGACTGCCGGATCCCCGAGGCGAACATCCTCGGGAGCGCCGAGGTCGTCGACCCCAAGAAGGCCGGAGAGAAAGGCTTCAAGGGCGTCCTGGCGACGTTCGACGCGACGCGTCCCATGGTCGCGGCTATGGCGATAGGCGTCGGCCGCGCGGCGCTCGATTACGTGAAGCAGGCGCTGGCGGACGAGGGCGTCGAGGTCCGTTACGGGATCTCCCCCGCCAACATGACCGCCATAGAGCGCGATGTCTGCGACATGGAAGCCAACCTGAAGGCCGCACGCCTGCTTACGTGGCGCGCTGTGTGGATGCTCGATGGCGGGGTGCGCAACAGCCTCGAGGCTTCAATGGCGAAGGCAAAGGCCGGCCTGGCCGTCACCCAGATCACGGCGAAGTGCGTGGAGCTCATGGGACCCCTGGGCTACTCGCGCCAGCTTCTACTCGAGAAGTGGATGCGCGACGCGAAGATCAACGACATCTTCGAAGGCACGGGGCAGATCCAGATGCTCATTACCGCACGCAACGTCCTGGGCTTCGGCAGGGACAAGCTGAAGTAAGAAACTGACATCCTGAAACAACAGAGCCGGGGCTATCCAGCCCCGGCTCTTGCGTTAAGGGTCAAACCTGAAAGTCTTGCATCTTTATTGCGAAAGTCGCCTGACCCTTTGCGCAATCCATTGTTAGGAGGAGGAAATTCACCTTTCAGGTTTGACCCCGAAGGTGAATTCAGTCTTTGAAGATCTCTGCGGGGGCGTCGGGCAGTTCTTCCTGTGTGAGCCCCGACCCGGTCTGAACGACTTCCCATGAGCCCGGCGTCTTCTGCCGCAGGTAGACCCCGAAGCTCACCGCTTCGTCGAGGGGAACGTCTGTCTCGCTGACCGTGATCATGGCCCAGCCGCCCGAGGACTTCACTTTCGTAGCCTTGAAAGTCGAACCACAGTTTGCGTCCTCCGCGCACCTCAAAGCCTCCTGCGCGGCCGAGACCTCGTCGGCGGAAAGCGCGGCGTACCCCGTGATCACGGAAGACATGCTGCGGCCGTCGGGAGCAGTGGCGGGCTTGGAAGGGGCCGTTGTGGTCGCAGCCGGCTTGGCCGCTCCGCCGCAGCCGGATACGAGAACGAGCAGTGCCAGGCAGCTTATCATCAAGACGGAGACTATCAGCCCCGTCCATCTTTGCGACGTCTTTCTACTCTCAGTCATCTTCCCGGATTATAACAGACGAGCGTCTCCGGGCCGCTCGCCACGACCCCACGGCTTGCTTCGGCGACCTTCTCGCGCGACTATTATCCTGGAGGTGCAATATTGAAAGTAGTGCTCATCGCACTGGAAGGGATCGCGGACAGGCCGCAGGAGGCGCTGGGAGGAAAGACCCCTCTACAGTCGGCTGATGTCCCACATCTCGACGCTCTTGCGAAAGGCGGCGCCTGCGGCCAGCTGTACGCTGTCGCCCCGGGGGTCTGCCCATCCGCCGACACCGCTCTCTGGCACCTGCTCGGCTACGGCGCCCTTCCCTACCCCGGCAGGGCGGCCTTTGAAGCCATCGGCGCCGGCATCAGTCTCAACGACGACGATGTCGTGTTCCTGGTGTCACTGGCCTCTACCCGCCTCGAGCACGGCGAGCGCTATGTCCAGGCGGCCCCGGCACACCTTCCCGCCGACCAGGTCCTCGACATCGTAGAGTCCTTGTCGAATTACAAACCCGAGTTCCTCTATGCCCGCGTTCACCATCTCGACGGACCTTTCATGGCTCTCGTCCTCTCGGGCGATGCGTCCGCGCTCGTGACCGATTCCGACCCGCTGTTCTACACGCTGCCGATACGCGAGATCGTGCAGCTCGAAGGCAGCCCGGATGCCGCGAGGAACACCGCGCGCGAGCTCAACCGTTTCACGTCCTGGGCACACAAGGTCCTGTTCGAGCATCCCGTCAACAGGGCCCGTGACGCCGAAGGGATGACCGTCGCTGATCACGTGATCATCAAGTGGCCTTCGGTCAAGCCCCACATCCCGACACTAGAGGAGAGGTGGGGGTTCAAAGGCGTCTCGAGCGGGCCCGGGTTCTTCTCCCGCGGGCTGGCGATCGCTACCGGAATGGAGGCCCTCGACGTCAAGACGCACGAGGCTCCCGATGGCCTGGGCCCGAGACTCGAGTCGGTAAAAGAAGAGATGTACGCCGGCCGCGATTTCGCCCTTGTTCGTTCAGTAGTGGCGGACGAAGCCTCACACGCCGGCCGGCCCAGGCGGAAAGCCAAGACCGTTGAAGAGCTGGACTCCGCCCTGGAGACCGTAGTGGGTTCTCTGGCGGCCGACCCCGACACCCTGATCGTCGTGACCGCCGCTTACACGACTCCGTCTGGAGGCTCCGACGAGGTGCTCCACTCAGGCGAGTCAGTGCCGCTCGTGATATGCGGGAGCAACGTCAGAGTTGATTCTGTGGCGGCATTTGACGAAGTCTCCTGTGCCCGCGGCGCGCTCGGGACCTTGCTGGGACGGGACGTGATGCCCCTGGTCTTGAGCCTTACCGACCGGGCCAGGTTCGGCACTTCGAGGACTGTGCCCGCGGACAGCCTTTTCCGGCCGACCTCATAGGCTACCCCCGCATTGTTAAAAAAGATGTGGAAAACTTCCGGTTAAGTGGTTGAATACGAGCCCTGTAAGGTATAGATTGTGCTTTATCTGGCACGAGTGTGGCGCTCGTTCGGGGAATTTTTACGATGGTCTTGAAAGCCCCCTCACAGGGGGCTTTCGCGTGCCATCACTCAAACTGAATCCTCCACCTCGAACCACCTCGGAAGGATGTCTGTTATCCTCAGCGATAGTTTCCTTACTTCTCGGAGGGAGATTTGCTGAAGACCCTGTTAATCTCTGACGCTAATGGTCTTGGCCTTATGGAAGCCAGGCCCGAGCCGGCATGGCGCGTCGGCATGAGCGCGCTTCGAAACAAAGAACTCCTGGCACCCGACTACGGAGCCATGCACGTCGCGGCTTTCCTGAAAACGAACGGCTTGCCGGTCCAAGTGGTAAACCTGGTCGCGGACGTCCATTCGACCGTCACTGTTTTCGCTGAAACCGTCGTCGACCCCGGCAGCCTTTCCGGCGCCGACATAGCCACGAAGGATGCAGCAGAAGCTTCTCGGCGCTACCTGTTCTCGATACTCGAGAGCGAGCGTCCGGACGTAGTCTTCGTGAGCCTATCGATTTACAACCTCGCACTGTACACACGCAGGCTGCTTGGCGAGATCAAGGCCGCATGCCCGGGCGCGAGGCTCGTGACAGGCGGAATATATTCGACCTTCCACGCACAAGACATTCTGGCTGACGGCTATGCAGACGTCGTCATCCGTGGGGAAGGCGAGCTTACCTCGGCTTTCCTGCTCGAGAGACTATCGCAGGGGCGGGATCTGGACGGACTCGCAGGCCTCAGCTATCGAGACGGCGCCCGGATATTTCACAACGAAACGCGACCGCGGATAACCGATCTTGACTCTCTGCCTCACCCCTACACTGTGAGCGGCGAGTTCAAAGTCGCCACCAGGTTCAATATCCTCAATGAGCTCCTGCCCGAGCCCGATTGGATTGCGGGAGCAGGCTTTCTGACCTCTCGCGGTTGCCCCGAGGGCTGCACGTTCTGCCTGGACCCGGCTATTAACGGGAGGCGCACCAGATTCCACTCCCCGCAGTACGTGCGTGAAGTCCTCGAGTTCTGCTCGGTCAACTTCCCGGCAGATGGTGGCTCGTTCTTCTTCGGTGATGCGACCTTCACGATGAATAAGAAGAGACTCTCCAAGATTCTTGCGTTCTTGCCTGAGCTGCCGTACACGTACCAGATACAGACGCGCGCGGATTACCTGGACACCGGGACGATAGATGCCCTGGCTGCCGCGGGTGTGACGAACATCGCTATCGGGGCTGAGACGTTTAACCAGGAGATTCTTGAGAGGGTCGTCCGCAAGAGGCTCGGAGTCGGCGAGATCATCGGAGCGGCATGCTCGGTCCGTGAGGCCGGAATGAAACCTATGCTTACTTTCATTGCGGGCCTTCCGGGCGAGACTCGCGAGAGCATGCTCGGTACAGTCCAGACACTTCGAGAAAACGGGCTGTTCGACGCGACTTTTTTCCCCCTGGTAGTCTTCAGGGGGACACAGCTCTTCAAAGAGTTCGAGGCCGTTTCAACACCTGCGCGGTTGGAAAGCCTTCGCGTAAACCCCGTGAGCGAGGAGTTCCTGTTCGCGAGCGATGAATTCCCCACGTCGACCGACCTCAAAGAGTTCGCGGACCACCTCAACGCGATGGTGAGATCTCACTGCCAGTGAAGTACCTCAATGGCCGACAAAGCGCTGTGTTTTGGCGCCTCGACAGCCTTGAGCCTTTGCATAACACCCCAACAAAACTCGCGCTATAATGAACGCGAAGGGAAGACACCGTTGAGAAACGCTTGGATTCCTGTTCTTTTCCATGAGCGACTGGAAAGAGGCTGAAGTGCCCGTGGGGACCAATTACAAAGAGTGTTACCTACATCTTAAGAAGCCCGCGATTCACTCATGCGCGAAATGCGGCCGTCCCACGTGTAAGCTTTGCGAGCTCGAAACCGGGGACCCGTCCCTCTGCTTACCGTGCTTCAAGATCCTCCAGATCCAGGAGGATTCTAAGATGCCGGTCCCGTCGGATACTCTGAACAACCAGGCTCAGCCGACAAGGGATATACCATTTCAACTGGGCGAAGTGACTGTGCACAAAGACGGTCACATCGAGGCACCACAAGCCGAACCGGATGCTGAACCGCCGAACGATGCGGATGCATCTGATGGATTGGAGACGAGCCTAATCTCGCCGGACTCTGCAACACGGGAAGTGGATGAGCTGATGGACGGGGCGGAGATACCCACCACCGTGGTGCAAGCGCAAGATCAGGTTACCGCTCCTGGCATCGACCTGGCACATGACGAAGAAATTCCCGTGGGCGCTGCGTTTGAATACGTTTCCGTACCCGGCAGCCCTGCCGTCAGGCTCATGAAGGCGCTTCCACTTGGCATTTTTGCCGCGACCTGCGCCCTTGCGGTCTGGCTGGTCCTGGCGTTGCTGACCAAGCGGTGGAGCCAGGTGGCAATCCTGACGATAGGTCTCATCGTGCCGTGGGCACTCTACAAGGGAGAGACCACGAGGTCGGGTCTGCGCAAACGTGGCCCTGGACGGTCCGAGCCCGCAAATGCAACATGGATTGCCGTGGCTTCATTCGTCGTTGTCGCCTGCGTCATGCCTTTAGCCGAATTTTTCGCATATATGCTGGTTACCAGGTCGAGTCCGGTGTCGGTTCCTTTCAGCGCTTTCATGAGCACTTACTTCAAGCCTCTTGATTGGGTGGTTATAGGGATTGGTCTGACGGCCGCGCTTATTGTTCCCTTCCTGCTCACGGCCAGTGAACACTGGCGCACGCCGACGAGGAATCGGCGCAGGCGTGTATATGGAAAAAGCAAAACTTCTTCGAAAAAAACAGAGGAAGTGACCGGGCTGCCGGAGCTCTGATCCGCGGTCTCCAGTTGCCGACCGGAGATCCTCAGTGCGATTCCCTTCGGGCTTCACGCCGCATCTTCAACCTCACGTAAGCTGATGCGAAAGGGCTGTACAGCCTTCCCGTGACGGTTCCGCGGCGAAGCTTTTCAAGCAGGTCGTCCGGCCCTTCGAACTCCTCGAGGTCAACGTGCGCGGCTCCGAGATGCGTAGGCTCATGCGAGTCGCTGCCGGCGCCACTGGCGAAGTCGTTCTTCAAAAGGAACCGTCTGGCGAGCACGTTTGCCAGCGGCAGCCTCGGCTTTCCGTTGAACGCCTCGATGATGTCTATTCTGTCCGACAGCTCCGCGAGATCTTTCGCCTTGAGCCTCTTGAGTTTCAGAAGGTCGAACGGGTGTGGGACGTAGACCAGCCCGCCCTGCGCCCGGATGAGGTCCATCGTCTCGACCGGCGAAAGATGGTCGGGCACCCACTCCTTGAGAAACAGCCCGCAGATCTCACCGCCCGTGGTCCGGACTTCCTCGCCGACAAGGATCCGCGGGGCCCACTCACCGCGCGCGAGGCTCTCCTCGGCGAGCTTTGCGAAATCGAAGGCGCCGTCTATGACGTCGTGGTCCATGATGGCCACGGCGTCGATCCCTTTCGACCGGCATGACTCGACGAGCGCTTCGAAGGTTATGACCGAATCAGGTGAGTAGGCCGTGTGGACGTGGAAATCTACTTTCATGCCACCCCTGTTGAATCGCGTGACGAAGACCCCGGGCTCAGACGCCGCAGTGCGCGAGCAACGATCTCCATATCACGAGCCCGCTGTCGGATCCCAGCTCGGCCTCCGATGCCCTCTCCGGGTGCGGCATCAATCCGAGCACGTTACCCTCAGCGTTGCATATGCCCGCGATGTTCTCGACGGCCCCATTGGGGTTGAACTCCGGGAGGACGGCGCCCTCCGGGGAACAGTAACGGAAGACTATCTGCCCCTTGCGCTTCATCTCTTCGAGGACGTCGGCCGCAACCTGGTAATTTCCCTCGTTGTGGGCGATCGGTATCCGCAGGACTTCACCCTGGCTGGCAGCCGACGTCCAGGGAGTGCTGGTCGTCTCGACCCTGACGTCGACGAACCGGCAGATGAACTTCAAGCCGATGTTCCTCATTATCGCCCCCGGCAGAAGCCCCGCCTCCAGCAGTATCTGGAATCCGTTGCAGATGCCGATAACCATGCGGCCGCTCGCCGCGAAATCCACGACGGCCTTCATCACCGGGGAGAAGCGAGCGACGGCGCCGGTCCTGAGATAGTCCCCGTAGGCAAAGCCGCCCGGCAGGACCAGGCAGTCATAGCGCGACACCTCGGTACTCCCGTGCCAGACATAGTCGACGTCCTGTCCCATGACAGTCTCGAGGACGTAGTGGCAGTCGTGGTCGCAGTTCGACCCGGGAAAGACTACGACTCCGAACCTCATCAGACATCGACCTCCATCCTGTAGTTCTCGATGATCGGGTTGGCGAGCAACTGCTCGCTCATCTCGCCGAGCCTCTCCTCGAGCTTTTTCTTGTCGTCGCCGGCGAGCTCCAGCTCCATGTACTTGCCTATCCTCAGGTCCTCTACCTCGTCGTATCCGAGCGATTTCAGAGCGCGCAGCACCGTCTTACCTTGCGGGTCGAGGATGCCTTCCTTAAGCGTGATGTATACCCTCGCGCGTGCCACCTGTTCGGCCCCCCTTCAGTCTGTCTACGGCTTAACGTTCAATTGCTCCAGCCGAGCGAACACGGCGTCTATCCTTGCAAGCGAAACACTGACGTCGAAGCAGGAGTCGACCTCCTCGGGCGTCAGAAACTTGCCGACCTCAGCGTCGTGCAAGAGGCCTTCTCTGAAAGACTCCTCGCCGCGGACGGCGCGCATCGCGTTGCGCTGGACCAACTTGTAAGCTTCCTGCCTCGTATTGCCCTTGGCGATGAGCGCCAGAAGCACCTTCTCCGAGAATATCAGGCCCTGGCTCAGCTCCATGTTATTCTGCATCCGCCACGCGTAGACCACCAGGCCCTCGAGCACGGCACAGAACTTGTTGATCATGTAGTCGAGCAGGGTCGTGCTGTCCGGCAGTATAACCCGCTCCGCGGACGAGTGGCTGATGTCGCGCTCGTGCCACAACGGCATGTCCTGCAGAGCCACCTGCGCGTTCGCCCTGATGACCCTCGCGCACCCGCAGACCCTCTCGCAGATGATCGGGTTGCGCTTGTGCGGCATCGCGGACGAGCCCGTCTGCCCCTCGCGGAAAGGCTCCTCCACCTCCATCACTTCGGTCTTCTGAAGCGCCCTTATCTCGGTTGCGAACTTCTCCAGCGACGAGGCCGAGATGGCGAGTGCGCTCATGTACTCGGCATGCCGGTCCCGCTGGACGATCTGGCTCGACGCTTCGGCGGGTCTGAGGCCCAGCTGCTCGCACACGTACTGCTCGACGGACGGGTCTATGCTGGCGTACGAGCCGACGGCCCCGGAGAGCTTGCCCACGACGATGGTCTCCCTGGCGATAAGCAGCCGATCTAGGTTGCGGCGCGTCTCGAAAGCCCACACCGCGAGCTTGAGCCCGAAGGATATCGGCTCCGCGTGGACGCCGTGGGTGCGGCCTATCATCGGCGTGCTGCGGAACTCGAGCGCGCGGTTCTTGATGACCCCGAGCAGCTTGCTCGTGTCTTCGATGATAATGTCGATCGCGTCGCGCAGTTGCAGCGCCAGTCCGGTGTCCAGCACGTCCGATGAAGTCATGCCGTAGTGGAGCCACCGCGCGGGCTCACCGATGTTCTCCGCCAGGTTCTGTAGAAACGCCACTACGTCGTGACGCGTGATCTTCTCTATCTCTTTGACTCTGTCGACGTCGAATTGCGCCTTCTGCTTGATCTGGGCCAGGTCGCCTTGCGGGACGATGCCGAGCTGCGCCATCGCCTCGGCGGCCAGCACCTCGATCTGCATCCAGTTGTGCATGCGGGAGTAGTCGCCCCAGATCTCTTTCATCTCCGGCAGGCTGTAACGCTCGATCATGTCGAACCACCTTCGGCGAGTGTCCTGCGATACTCCTTGAGCTTCTCGCTCACCTCAGGGTACTTGATAGCCAGTATCCTCGCCGCAAGCACCGCCGCGTTCTTTGCGCCTCCGACGGCGACTGCCGCCACCGGGATCCCGGTCGGCATCTGCACAATGGAGAACAGGGCGTCGATGCCACCAAGCATGCCGGAGTCGAGCGGCACGCCGATGACCGGCAGATCGCTGTACGACGCGACAACCCCGGGAAGAGCCGCGCTCATCCCCGCTCCGGCGATGATCAACTCAGCCCCTGCAGCCTCGGCTTCACGGACCAGTTCGAGGACTTTTTCGGGCGCCCTGTGTGCCGAAGCGACCACGGTCGCGCAGGGGATGCCGAATACGCCGAGCATCTCGGCGCTCTGTTCCATGACGATCAGATCGCTCTCGCTGCCGGTTATCACCAGCACTTTTATCTTTTCCATGAAGCAGCCTCCCAGCGGGCAGAATTTATTCTGACCGCACCGCGCATTGGCGCGTCACGCCTGACGTCGGTGGTGCGTCATTCCCAATGATGCACCTCCGGCGTGCTACGAACTGCCTTTCAAAGCCCTGAATCCGATATCCGTCCGGTAGTGCATTCCCTCGAACTCGATCATCTCCACGGCCTGGTAGGCCAGGCCCCGGGCATCTTTAAAATCCTTGCCGAGGGCGACGACGTCGAGGACCCGTCCGCCCGCCGTGACGATCTCGCCCTCGTCGAGGGCGGTGCCCGCGTGGAAGACCTCGACCTTGGGGTCGGACGCGGCGGCTTTCAACCCTTTGATCGGTATGCCCTTGCGATATTCGCCGGGATATCCGCCAGAGGCGAGCACGACGCAGACGCAGTATTCGCCGGTCCACTCCATCTTCAAGTCAGACACCGTGCCGTCGATGGTCGCCAGCAGCGCCGGCGCCAGGTCGCTCGAGAGCCTCGGCAGGACGGCCTGCGTCTCCGGGTCACCGAACCGCACGTTGAACTCCAGTACCTTCATGCCCTCGTCCGTCAGCATTATCCCGCCGTACAGGACCCCGCGATACGGGATGCCCTCCATGCGCATCGCGGCCACGGTTGTGTCCATCACGTCGCCGTGGATAGCACGCTCCGTCGACGCGTCGAGAAGCGGCACCGGAGAGTACGCACCCATCCCGCCGGTGTTCGGCCCCTGGTCGCCGTCGTAGGCGCGCTTGTGGTCCTGCGACGGGACCATGTGCGCTACCGTTTCGCCGTCAGTGAGCGAGAGGATCGAGACCTCCGGACCCTCGAGAAACTCTTCAACGAGGACCTTCGCGCCGGAAGCGCCGAACGCGCCGTCCACCAGGCATTCCTTGAGCGCCTGCACTGCTTCGTCAGTCGTCTGCGCGATGATCACACCCTTGCCCGCGGCCAGGCCGTCAGCTTTTACCACGAGCGGCGCCGGCTGCGACTCGACGTATGCCTTCGCGCGGTCGAAGTCCTCGAACAGCCTTGCCCGGCCGGTCGGCACGCCGTGTCTTTCCATGATGCTCTTGGCGAACTGCTTGCTGCCCTCCAGGCGGGCCGCGTCTTTCGAAGGGCCGAACGCGCGGAGCCCGCGCTCCTCGAAGTAATCGACCAGCCCCGCCACGAGCGGCGCTTCCGGGCCTACGACAGTGAAGTCGACCCCGGACTCCCGGGCGATCTGTGCTATTGCCGGCGCGTCTTCCACGTCGGCCTTGACGCACTGGCCCAGCTGCTGCATGCCACCGTTGCCGGGAACGAAGAGGAGGTCATCCACCGCGCGGCTCTGTGACAGCTTCCACGCCAGTGCGTGCTCCCTGCCGCCGCCGCCAACGATCATGACTTTCATCCCGGACTCCTAAGTCTCTGTGCATGGAGGCTCGAAGTCCTCCCGGTAAAGGTACGGCCCTTCCTCGATCGGCCTCTTGTATTCCTCGCGCGTGATGATCGTCTGGGTCCTCTTCGGCCCGACGGAGATTAGCTCTACCGGGACTCCCGCGCCCTGCTCGACAAACTCGACGTATTTCCTGGCTTCCTCGGGCAGGTCGTCGCGCTCGGTGATCTGTGAGATGTCCACTCCCCAACCCGGCAGCTCCAGGTACTCGGGCTCGCACTTGTGAAAGATCGTCTGGTGCGGCGGGAACTCGTGGTAGATCTTGCCCTGGAAGGAATATCCGACGCACACCTTCAGCCTGTCGAAGGCTGAAAGGACGTCCAGCTTTGTGAGCGCTATGCCGGTAAGGCTGTTGACCCGCGCGGCGTAGCGCAGCAGGACGAGATCGAGCCAGCCACAGCGCCTCTTGCGCCCGGTGGTCGTCCCGAACTCGACTCCCTTCGCGCCCAACGTGTCGCCGACCTCGTTGATCTGCTCCGTGGGGAATGGACCGTAACCGACCCGCGTCACATAGGCCTTGGCGACCCCTATGATCCTCTCGAGGTCGGCGGGGCCTACGCCTGTCCCCGTGAAGACGCCGCCTACTGTCGGTGAAGAAGATGTGACAAACGGGTAGGTCCCGTGGTCGAGGTCGAGCAGCGTCCCCTGCGCGCCCTCGAAGAGCACTTTCTTTCCGTCTTTGAGCGCGGTGTATGTCAGCAGCGAAGTGTCGTCGATATGAGGCGCGAGCCGCTCTGCGTAAACCATGTACTCCTTCAGTATCTCGTCGACGTCGAACGGCTCCTGGCCGAACGCCTTGGTGAGTATCGCGTTCTTGCGTTCGAGAGAGACCTCGAGCTTGGCCCTGAAGATCTTCTCGTCGAGGAGGTCCTGCATGCGCATACCCATGCGGTCAGCCTTGTCGGCGTATGCCGGGCCGATCCCCCGGTGCGTGGTCCCCAGCTTCGCGTTGCCCAGGCTCTGCTCGCCCAGATGATCGAACGCGAGGTGGTAGGGCATCACCAGGTGTGCGTTGCAACTGATCCTCAGTTTGTCGCAGGAGATGCCCCGGGCGTGCAGGCCGTCCATCTCCTCGAGGAGGACCTTCGGGGTGATAACGACGCCGTTGCCGATCACCGTCGTGATGTGAGGATAGAGGATGCCCGAAGGCATGAGGTGGAGCTTGAACTCGTCCTCGCCGCAGACCACCGTGTGGCCCGCATTGTTTCCTCCGGCGAAGCGGACGACGAGGTCCATCCTGTCCGCCATGAGGTCGGTGATCTTGCCTTTTCCCTCGTCGCCCCACTGGGCTCCGAGGATCACGGTTCCCGGCACCTGCAACCCCCGTTCAGTCAATGACCGGCTCAAGACGTTGCTACTATATCACGCGGAAGGGCACAATCGATTCTGCCCTTGGAGTGTTGTTGGACTTCCATCTCCGCGCCGGCGGCGCTCTATTCCGATGCCGCGGTTTGGATGCGCGAGGAGTGATGGATCAGGCGGTCTTTTTTTCTCTCTTCAGGATCGTGTCCGCGACGAGAAGACCCGAGGCCGAGGCCTGTACGAGCCCGCGCGTAATCCCCACTCCGTCTCCGGCGCCGAACATGTTCTTGACCTGGCTCTCCAGGACGCTGGATACCTTGAGCCGGGAGCTGTAGAACTTGACCTCGATCCCATACAGGAGCGTGTTGCGTGAGAACACGCCCGGCACGAGGTTGTTGAGCGCGGAGAGCATCTCGAGGATGTCCGAGAGATAGCGGAAAGGCAGGACCAGGCTCAGGTCGCCCGGTGTCGCCTCCTCGAGCGTTGGGACGACGGTGCTCCGCGCGATCCGCTTCGGGTTCGAGCGGCGGCCCACGAGAAGGTCGCCCAGCCGCTGCACGAGGATGCCGTCACCGAGAAGGTTTGCGAGCCACGCGATGTACTTGCCGTACGCGATCGGCTCGTGGAAAGGCTCCGTGAACTGCTTGTCGACGAGGAGGGCGAAGTTGGTGTTGTCGGTCTTCTTCTCGAGGTAAGAGTGCCCGTTCACCGTCAGCACCTCGTCGTAGTATTCCTTGATGACCTCGCCACAGGGGTTCATGCAGAAGGTGCGGACCCGGTCCTCCGATGCTTTGGAATAATAAATGAGCTTGGGCTCGTAAAGCTCGTCGGTGAGCGGAGCTGTCACCACGGCCGGCACCTCGACCCGCACGCCGATGTCGACCATGTTGTTGTTGCGCGAGAGCTCCAGACCTTCCGCGATCCCGTCGAACCACTCCGCGCCGCTGCGCCCCGGCGCCACGACCAGGTACCTGCAGTTGATGCGGTTGTCAGCGCGGGTGTCGATGCCGACGACGGCGCCGTCCTTGACCCTGATGTTCTCGACCATCGTCTTGAACTGGATGTCGGCGCGCCCCTCGAGCTCCTCGTACATGGCGCCCAGGACCGTGGGGCAGGTCTCGGTTCCCATGTGCCTGACCCTTGCGGGAACAAGGACCAGGTCCGACTTGACCGCGTTGCGGGCTATCTCGCTTATCTTCTCCTCGTCGTTGCCGAAAGTCTGGGCCGGAGCGCCGAACTCGAGGTAAGTCCTGTCCACCTTGTCGATGAGCGCCTCGACCTTTTTCTCCGAGACGAGCTCTGCGAGCCAGCCGCCGATCTTGCTCGAGAGAGTGAGCTTGCCGTCGCTGAACGCGCCCGCGCCTCCCCAGCCGCTGAGGGTCTGGCACGGCTGGCACTTTTGGCACTGGCCGCCCGGGGACGGGCACTTTCTCTTGCTCAAGCCTTCGCCTTTGTCGAGCAACAAGACCTTGAGGTCGGAGTTGCGCGTGAGCTCGAGGGCACAGAAGATGCCAGCCGGCCCGGCTCCCACTATGATGACGTCATAAGTCCTGAGCATAAATCCACCTGCTCGATCAAGAACCGATCACCAGAACACTATCGGAATATTCGCTGTCAAACTGTTGATATCTCTTAGGAATAATTGGGGTCGGACCATTAATATTCCTTTTTATTATCGAGGACAGCGTGCGGACAGGAAGAAGAATATTAATGGTTTGACCCCGATTATTCCTATTTCCTGCGGGGGCGATTCATCAGGCTGGTTGGTGGCACGACGCTCAGGGCGACCCGGCGCTTGATGTCCATGATCTGCTGGCGCATCATGCGGTGGGTCTCTTCCATCTCGGCCTCCATGCTCGCGAGCCTGTCGCGCAGCGCGCTCATCTCCGCCTCCATCGCGAGGACTTTCGCGACGCCGGAAAGGCTGAGCCCCTCGTGGGTCAACTCCTGTATCCTGCGAAGCAGCATTATGTCCTCGTCCGAGTATCGCCGCCTGTTCTTGGGCGTCCGCTCGGGATTCAAGAGGCCCTTGCGCTCGTACAGCCTCAGCGTCTGGGGGTGCACTTCGGCGAGCCTGGCAGCCACGCTGATCACATACAGCCCTTGTTTCTGATCTTTCTCCATCGTTCTTACAACTCCGTGCTAATTTAGATACGCGCGCAGGTCTTTCTGCTCGTGCTCCCCCAGCTTTTCGATGCACTCCCGCTCGGCTTTGTTCACCTTCTGCGGCACCGCGACCCTAACGGTGACGAGCATGTCACCGCGACCGTTCCCCTTGAGCCGCTGCGCGCCCTTGCCCTTGAGGCGGAACGTCCTGCCGCTTTGCGTCCCGGCCGGTATCTTGAGCTTGACCCTCCCGTCCGCTGTCGGCACCTCGATCTGCGTCCCCAGGGCCGCCTCCGGAAAGGTGATCGGCAGGTCGAGCGTGATGTCCGCGTCGCGCCGGCCGAGGTACGGGTGCTTGTCAACTTTGGTCACGACGTACAGGTCGCCGGCCGGTCCTCCGCCGGCTCCGGGCTCTCCCTTGGCTTTGAAGCGGATCCTGGAACCGTCGCTGACCCCAGCTGGAATGTGTACTTTTATCTTTCGTGGTGAGCGGACGAATCCGGCCCCCTGACAACTGGGACAAGGGTTCGCGATGATCTGCCCGCGGCCAAGACACTGCGGGCATGGACGGCTCAGACCGAAGAGCCCCTGGCTCTCGGCGACCGACCCCCTGCCGCCGCAGGTCGGACATGTTTGAGGAAGCGTGCCCGGCGCCGACCCTATCCCCTTGCACGTCCCGCAAGCAACATCCCTCGTCATCGTCAGAGGAACGTAGGCCCCTTTGAGGGAGTCGTCGAAAGACATCGTGACAGTCGCCTCGACATCGGAACCCTTCTGGCCACGCCTCCCGCCCCGTCCCGCCGTCGGCCCGCCGCCGCCACCGCCGAAGAGGTTGAAGATGTCGCCCAGGTCACCCGTGAAGTTGAAGCCCTGCCCTCCACCCCCACCTCTGCCGAAGTCAAACCCCTGCCACTGTCCGCCGCCCGGCCCCGGGCTGCGACCCTGGCCTCCCATGAACGGCCCGCCCGCGTCGTACTCCTGACGTTTCTTTTCGTCGGACAGCACCTCGTAGGCCTCGGCGATCTCCTTGAACTTGTCCTCTGCGTCTTTGTTGTTGGGGTTCTTGTCCGGGTGATACTGGTGGGCGAGCTTGCGGTACGCTTTCTTTATCTCATCTTTTGATGCGCCCTTGGGTACACCAAGACTCTTATAGTAATCTTTGCCGTTCAACTGGTATCACATCCGGTTCTTCTGGACTTCCCGCCGCCGCGCCCTAACCCTTGACCGGGCAGGAGACGCGTACCATGGCCGGCCTCAGCAGGACACCGTTGAATCGGTATCCTTTCTGCACAACGCCGACGACTGTGCCCTCGGGGCACTCGGCGGTCTCAACCACCATCATGGCCTCGTGGTGCTCGGGATCGAAAGGCTCGCCTTCGGGATCGACGACCTCGAGGCCTTCCTTTGCAAGCGTGTTCAGCATGAGCTCCAGCACCTTCGACACGCCCTCTTGAAGGCCCTTGGCCTCGCCCTCGGAGGAGCTCGCCAGCGCGCGCTCCAGGTTGTCTGCGACCGGCAACAGCTTTTTGATAAGTTCCGCCTCTGCCGTATCGACTATGCGGGTCTGCTCTTTGAGCATCCGTTTTCTGTAATTATCAAAATCCGCCTTGAGCCGCTGGAGGCTGTCGAGCAGGATCGCCTTCTCGTCGGCAAGCTCGGAGACCTCGCTGTCCAGCGAGTGGATCCTCTCTTCGGGCTCCACTTCCATAGCCTCCGTGTCGTCAGCGTCGCTCCCACCCTCGATGACCTCGACGTCCTCCTCGGTCTCGTCCGGCGGGGCCTGGTCTCGCGGCCCTTTCGAATCACTCATCTGGTTACCTCTAACGCTTTCGCTCTGATTTCATGTCCCGTTCAAAGTTCGCGGCGGGAGGTTGCTCCCGCCGCGACATTCTTCCTGGAGCGCCGGGACGCTATTTCTTTTCTTTCCGGGTCTCTATCGTGACGGGCACGGCCTTCGGCTTCTTTGGCTCAGCCTTGGGGACCGTGATTCTCAGCACGCCGGCTTCGTAGCTTGCCTTCACATTGTCGGTCTCGGAGTCCGCCGGCAGTTTGACGGACCTCTGGAAGAACCCGTACGCGCGCTCGACGCGGTAGTAGTTCTCCTCCTCGACCTCCTTCTCGTGCTTCCTCTCGCCCCTGACGGTCAGGACCCCGTCATCGACGGTTATGTCGATATCCTTGGGGTCCATCCCCGGTAGCTCCGCCTCCACGACGAGAGAGTCACCGCTCTCGTATATGTCCACCGCCGGAGCCCATTTGCCGCCTTCGACAAGGCCTTCGTCCGTACCCGGGGGGCGCATCCAGGTCCTCCTGAACATGCGGTTCAGGTCCTCCTGCGCCCCGAGGAAAGCATCGAACGGGTCCCATCTCACGATCGCCATCTAAGCTCCCTCCCTCCTGATATCAGCCGCTTACCAGGCGACCGGTCCGCACTTACTTGTCTTCGTCGACCACTTCGTAGTCGGCCTCGATGACCTCTTCGTCCTGGCCGGAACCGTCCGACTGGCCGTCTGGTGCCGGTCCGCCCGGACCTCCGGCCGTCTGCGCGTAAACCTGCTCGGCGAGCCTGTGCGACGCCTGGATCAGGCTGTCCATCGTGGTCTTGATGCGCTGTGTGTCGTTGCCCTTGAGGGCTTCCTTGACCTCGTTCAGCGCGGACTCGATGTTGGACTTCTCAGCCGCGTCGACCTTGTCTCCCAGCTCGCGCAGGGACTTCTCGGTGGTGTATACCACCTCATCCGCGCGGTTGCGGGTCTCGGCTTCTTCACGACGCTTGTGGTCCTCGTCGGCATGCTCTTCAGCGTCGCTCTGCATCTTCTTGATCTCTTCCTCCGACAGGCCTGAGGTCGCCGTGATGGTGATCTTCTGCTCGTTGCCGGTCGCCCGGTCGCGCGCGCTGACGTTGACTATGCCGTTCGCGTCTATGTCGAATGTGACCTCGACCTGCGGGATCCCCCTTGGAGCCGGCGGGATGCCGACCAGGTGGAACCTGCCGAGCGTCTTGTTGTATTCGGCCATCTCACGCTCGCCCTGCAGGACGTGGACCTCGACTGAGGTCTGGCCGTCCGCCGCGGTCGTGAAGACCTCGCTCTTGCGCGTCGGGATGGTCGTGTTCCGTTCGATCAGCTGTGTGAACACGCCGCCCAGGGTCTCGATGCCGAGCGACAGTGGCGTCACGTCGAGGAGCAGGATGTCTTTAACCTCTCCCTTGAGCACGCCCGCCTGTATCGCCGCACCGACCGCTACGACCTCGTCGGGGTTGACGCCCTTGTGAGGCTCCTTGCCGCCGGTCAACTCGCGGACCTTGTCCTGGATGGCCGGCATACGCGTCGCGCCGCCGACCAGTATGACGTGGTCGATGTCCTTCGTGTCGAGTCCGGAGTCCTTGACGGCCTGCTTGAACGGGCCCACGACCTTGTCGACCAGGTCGGCCGTCATCTTGTTGAAGTCAGAACGTGACAGGTTCATGTCGAGGTGCTGCGGGCCTTCCTGGGTCGCCGTGATGAACGGAAGGTTGATATTGGTGGTAGTGGTCGTTGACAGCTCCATCTTGGCCTTCTCCGCGGCTTCCTTGAGCCTCTGCAGAGCCATCTA
>Ga0209747_1000055_pt1 | contig 49683 bp, 47 predicted proteins | sample BarGraNGADG00311_FD_184498 | JGI IMG/M metagenome (GOLD analysis project Ga0209747, IMG submission 184498) | Arctic peat soil microbial communities from Barrow, Alaska - Barrow Graham LP Ref core NGADG0011-311 (SPAdes) (version 2) | ecosystem: Environmental > Terrestrial > Soil > Wetlands > Peat...
AGATAAATATTTTATCACGGGGAATGCTGCGGGAGGGCTAAGAAAGGGGCAAGGGCGTGAAAATCGAGTTTTACCTGACAGGCTGCCCCTCCGTCACCTCTTTCAGATTGGACGAGACCTTTACCCCCAAGCCGCCGGTCATGCCCGCATGCTCAAAAGCCAAACCAGTATGGCCGGCCCGCCTCTCGACCTTTCATTTCAGTTGGTATTCGGCACAACCGGCAGCATCAGGCGCGAAGGCATTTTCTTATTATGGAAGAGCCATATCAAGGTAGGGGTGAAGATGGGTAGAGCCGAGATCAGGTCGGCCGTAGCAATTTCCAGCTTGATGCGGTTGCCGGCCTTGAAACGATGATAACAGGCGGTCATCTCGATCGGCTGGCTTGACGTATCCACGGTCGACCACGACTGACCGTTATGGCCCTCATACCATCCCCAACTTACCACGGTTTCCGTTCCATCCGGCGCCACTTCATAGACACAGGGGTCGAGCTGCGTATAGGCCTGTGAGCTTTGATAGTAAACGGTCAATTTCGGGGCGCCCATTATAGTTACATCCTTGGTCAGCGGAGCCGTCGTATAACTCTGTTCGGTGAAGGGAATATCAAAGAGATTTATTTTGCTGGGGTAATCGAGTGAGATATTCATCCCAAACATCCCGCCTATATCCTGGAAATGCGGGAGGGAGATCGACCCGGTAAGTCCTATGTTAAAAAGGAGATCTTGCGATCCACCCTTGGTGCGGCTCGTGGAGAGCTTGCCTGCACCGCTTGTATCGGTATCGAGATAGTATGACGTTTGGGAAGTACCCGGAAGCGGGTAGGTATTGGCCTGCCCGAAGTTGGTCGGATCTTCTGGGCGGTAATAGGATATTGGTGCTTCTTTTTCGACACCGTTGTCTGCGCCTTTAAGGTAGTGATCGAACCAGTTGTCCACCTGTTGGAGCTTCCACTTGTCTTCATCATCGAGGGGAAACCTGCCGCCGGAAGTAATTGACGCGTCACCGCCGTGGCCGGAATTGGTGATGATAATCCGCTTCGGCCCCGACGCCGAGTTGAAAGCCATCAGCCCCTCGTTGGCGAAAAACAGGTCGTCGTTGAAACCGGTAATGATAAGCATGGGAGCCGTAATGGGGTGCTCTATCTTGCCATCGTATTCCTCATCGCACCAATACCTGGCAGATCGCAGCTTTATGAACTGCTTGGCTTCTACCATTTTGTCCATCATGCGTTGCGTAGCGAAGCTGTAGATATTCATGAGACCGGGCGTTACGTTATTGATTGGCTGTTGTATGAGGGTAAAAAGGGCCTGGGTTACGGCTGACATTTTTTGCCAATCGTCCATGTTGGCATCGGAGGCCATACTCATCACGCCCATCATGAAGGCGGACATATTGCCCGTGTAGGCGCCGCCAAGCAGCATTGTGGCCACCAGAATCTTCAGGGCGTCATTTGGATAAAGGGCAAAGAGCAGGTCGAAGGAGCCGTGCATGGGCACGACCGCTCTGATCCGCGGATCGCAAGGATCCCCGGGCCTGGGATTCTTGCGGGGTGCCATCATATATGAGTAGCAGCCGCCCATGGAATAGCCGGTGATCCCGACGATCGGCCCCTTGTCATCTTTGAGAACCGGGAAGCGTTTGTCCTGCGCAACCAGGGTTATTATGTCGCTTACGTCTTTCATGTCATGCTCGGGATCCATGCATCCTATCTCGCCGCCGGCGCCGAACCAACCCCGGCAAGTCATGGCCACCCCGATATATCCCTTCTTGGCATAATATTCCGCCGTCCATCCCGACATGGACTTATCCCCTGCCCAGCCATGGACGGCGATGATCACCGGAAGCTTCTCATCCGCGCTTTTGGGAACCGGATTGAAAACCGAGACGGGAAGGGTGATTCCATCGCTCATGGTCCAGACCTCGTCGACCAGGTTGACCTCGTAGGTGCCGGAAGTCTCCGTCGCGGTTGAGACAGTGCCCTGCGCCGATGCCGGGGGTGGGCGTTTCGGCCGCAATGGCGGCGCTCGCAGGCAGCATGATTAAGAGAATGGATAGCAACAAAACTAAGAATCTGCGTGGAAAATGAAACCTCATCCCGAATCCCCCCTCGTTTCGTTACCTGCCGGAAATGGTGCTGGGCCGCCGTTGTGATTAAGGCCTTGCCCTGCTATATTCCCCTACTATGCCTCGATAATGTAGCAAACAAAAAGTGAATGAAGATTCGTTAAACTATAGTGTATTCATTGTACTATAGTCTAGCATCAAGAAATAAGCAAAGCAACCGGAGCGGGGATCGCTCTCCAGCAGACCCTTCAAAAAAATAACCCCGCGGGTTGAGAACCCGTGGGGTTAAGCTGACTATTTCCAGGCTACCCGGTTTCTCCGGGCGGATTCTTATCGGCTTCCTTGATGCCTTTCACGATCTTATCGAACTCTTCCTGGTTTATCTCGCCCGATGCAAAGCGGCGCTTTGCGATATCGAGGGGATTTTCCATAAGACCCGTATGACCCATATAACCCGGTCCGCTTGGTCCATGATAAGGAACCGGGCCGTGACCGTGAATGGAGTAGTTTCTAAACAGCAGGTAAATTACGACACCGACCAAGACGAGCCCTAATATGCCAAATCCGAACATCCACCACCAACCTTCTCCATTTCCCCAATGTCTCATGTGGTCCATCATATCCATCATATAAGAAAGAAGCTGCATTCTTGCCGTCACCTCCTCGCAGGCAAATAGTGCGACCAAATTTATTATTCCTTAAGATATATTTTTATACCATTCGCCAAGGGCCGCCATGATATAAAGCTATTGCCCGAATTACAGCTCGATCAGGCCGTTCATGGTCGGGATTTCAATGCGGACATCAAGCCCTCTGCGCCTGACCGCCTCCTCAAAAGGGGCGAGGTCGACGTTGCGGCTCAGGGGAGGATAGAAATCGTCGAAATGCTGGGGGATGACCATGCCCGGCTTTACTCTATTTACCAGTTCGGCCGCAACCTCGGCAATGTCGGTCCTCCCCTGCACGGGAACCATGAAGACGTCGACATCGTTTGAAACACCCCAGGTCATACCGGCGCTTCCCAGATGGAAAAGTTTCTTGCCCTCCACCTCTATCAGCCAGCCGAAGACCTCTCCGGTTGGAAAACGGTGTACGCCGAGCCTGCCCACCTCCATGAGCTTCATGCGGGAATTCCATAATGTGGAAAAAATGAGTTGGGGGTCGAAGGTCACGTGCCGGGCCGGCAGGGCGCCAAAGATAAATGGACCTGTTTTTGCCCGCTTCCACTGCCAGGTCATCTTCAATTTGTTCAAGGGCACGCCTCTTACCGCCAGGGCCTGGCAGACGGTAGGCGATGCGTAAACCGGGGCTCCGGACACTTCAACCAGTTGCGGCACGTCGAAGGTATGGTCGAAATGTCCATGTGTTAAGAATATGGCTTTTGCGTGCGAGAAATCGGAGGGGCTCAAGTTCTGTTGTGGAGTCGCCAGGGCGTTGCGGGTGAGGTAGGGGTCAATAAGGACGCTGGTACTTCCGGAAATAAGTTCGAAACCAGCCGTTCCCAGCCAGCGCAATTGCATTTACTCACCTCCAATTAAGGGCTATGGATTCAGCCCTGACGCGAGATATCTATCGCTCGCGCAATGCGTTGCATGCAGCGGTCCCTTCCCAACAATTCCATGCTTTCGAAAAGCGGCGGGCTGACTTTGCTCCCCGCTATCGCCACCCGCAGCGGTTGAAAGGCCTTTCGTGGCGAGAGTCCCAGATCCTCAGCCATCGCCCGCAGGGTTTTCTCTATCTCCCCCGCCTTGAAATCCTTGAGTTCGAGAAGCCTCTTGCCCGCTTCTTCCAGGATCTTAAGGCTCTCATCGCCCTCGAGGAGGGAGACCGAATCGGCCTGGATGCCCACGTCTTTGAAGAGGAAGGACAGGAGGGAGACGGCATCGGCAAGGAGTTTTATCCTCTCCCTTATCAGCGGCGCCGCTTTTATAAGCGTTTCGAGGCCGCCCTGGCTCTCGGGAGGGATCAAATCTTCTCTTACAAAAAATGGTAAGACCCTATAGGCCAGTTCGTCATCGCCAAGGGACATTATGTACTGCGAGTTCATCCAGAGTAGCTTCTCCTTATCCCAGACCGATGGCTTTGAACCCACTCGTGCCAGATCGAAGTTGGCGATCAGGGTCTCGCGATCGATAATGGTGGTCGAGTCATCGAGCGACCAGCCCAAGAGGGCGAGAAAATTCACCATGGCCTCAGGGAGAAATCCCATCTCTCTGAACCTGCCGACCGCGACGTCACCGTGCCTCTTCGAGAGGGGCTTGCCATCCTCACCCACGATCATCGGTAGGTGTGCGAATGCCGGCGGCCGGGCATCAAGGGCCTCGTAAAGCAGTATCTGCTTCGGAGTGTTGGGGAGGTGGTCGTCTCCCCTGACCACGTCGCTTATCTCCATTTCCAAATCATCGATCACAACCGCCAGGTTGTAGGTGGGCGTGCCGTCGCTGCGCAAGAGAACGAAATCCTCGATCTCAACGTTTTGAAAAGTAATCTCGCCTTTGATCAGGTCGTGCAGGATGGTCTCGCCTTCCGGCACCCGGAAGCGCAGAGCGAACGGTTTACCTTCTTTTTCCAGCCGTTCGGCATCCGCCACTGCGATCTCACGGCAGCGCCTGTCATACATGGGGCTCCTCCCCTCGGCCATCGCTGCCTGGCGTCTTCGCACTAATTCCTCGGGACTGCAGAAACACCTGTAGGCCTTTGCCTCCACAAGCAGGCGCCGCGCCGCGTTGTGATAGAGAGCGTTGCGGCCGGTCTGGCGATAAGGCCAATGCTCGCCGCCCACCTCGGGGCCCTCATCCCAATCGAGGCCGAGCCATCTTGCGTCCTCGATTATGGCCTCGATCGCCTCTTCCGTAGAGCGCGAGAGGTCGGTATCCTCTATCCTCAGGATGAAGGAACCGCCGTAATGCCTGGCCAGCAGCCAGTTATAGAGAGCAGTGCGGGCTCCTCCGACATGAAGATAACCGGTCGGGCTGGGTGCAAAACGAAGGCGCAAAGCGTCTTTCCTCTTTTCGATAAAAAACATGGCCAGAACCACGCTGAAGCCTGCTTGAAACGAGAATAATAATAACACAGGGAACTGCGGAGTATGGGGCCGGGTCCTCAAACAGAAAGGATGGAAATGGCAACTTCGGAGCAGGGTACTAGGGTGGCAAGACGTTACGATAGGATTGCCTGGCTCTACGATTTTGTAACCGAGCGCCGCTTATTTTCAAAATTACGCTCGCAGCTGTTGCGGGGGGTCGAGGGAGACGTGCTCGAAGTAGGCGTCGGCACCGGCAACAACTTCCCCTACTATCCTCAAGGAGTGCGGTTGGCGGCAATCGATATCAGCCCCAAGATGCTGGCCCGAGCCGTAGAGAAGGCGCACCAGTTGGGCATGGAAGCCGACCTGCGGGTGATGAACGTGGAAGAGATGTCGTTTCCGGATCGATCTTTCGATTACGTGGTATCCTCCCTGGTTTTTTGCTCGGTCGAGAACCCTTTGCAGGGGCTGCGCGAGGTGGCGAGGGTAATGAAGGAGAATGGCGAACTGCGTATGCTCGAGCACGTGCGCAGCGAGCAGCCGTTGCTGGGAAGGATCATGGATTTATTGAATCCTCTGGCCCGCTTGATCGGTGACAACATAAACCGCCGGACGCTGGCAAGCCTGGAGGCGGCCGGTTTCGAGATCATATCGGTTCAATCGAAAGGGCCGGGGGTGCTCAAGGAGATACGGGCTTCGGTTCATAAATAGGTCATGCACCGAGAGCGTCGGGCTGCGCTGTTATGCTGTCGAGTTGGTGCCCTCCTCGGGGGAGGGCATGAAATCGTTGGGAGGCTCGAAGGATGCCTTCCTCTGGGCCGCATCCGCCTGTTTTTCCTGAACCAATACTTCCTTGCGAAAGCCGGCGAAGCTGACCGTCCATAGCGATGATTTAAAGCATTGCACGGCGATCTGCCCGATCAGGAAGCCCAGGGTGAGCAAGGCGTATTCGATGAAATATACAAGCGATCGCAGCGGTGCGAAGCCGATGTGGTGGACGAACTGGCCGACGCCCCAGGGGACGAGCGCGGAGAGCGGCCACGCCAGAAGGAGGAAGAAAACATCGGCCAGGACGGCTTGGAACCAGATAAGGAGGGACTTGGAGGGATACATCCGGAATAATGTCCACGCTTCCTGCCAGGCTTTGCGCAACCCTTTTTCTTTCAAGGTGGAAGATCGCACGGCCAGCATGACAAGCAATCCGCCGACGACGTAGACCGCCAATACGAATAAAGACCATACTATCAGCACCAAACCGTAAAGGATGAAATGGTTATAAGCGGGGTCGAACTTTTCCCAAAGAGGAATGAATATCGCCGGCAGATAAATCGCCACAATGCGGAGCGCATCCCAGGGCAGGAAGGTAACGGCAAAGGGGATATAACGCCGGCGCCCTTCGGCAAAGGCTTTTCCGAAGCGTGGGATTTCGGGATCTTTGCCGCCCACCTGGCGGATCAGCACCATCTCGCCGAGATACCCGACGGCCCTCAGAACGATAAAGGCGCCGATAGCAGCTACGATGAAGAGGATGATATCCTCGATTCCCCGCGGGGCGTGAATGGTATTCGCCGCTTTTCTACCGAAACGCTCCGGCCCCCAACCGAAGAGCATCCACCATGCCTCGGTAAAGGCCAGGGCTGATAGGAGGCCGGCAAACCATAAGCGCTTTTCATTCAGGGCCAGTCTTATGGCCTGCTTGAACTCGGGTTCCGTGCGATTACTTTCGGTTTCCATCAGCCTCTGCCCTAGCGTGCCCATCCGTTCTCGCGTCCGTCTTCCCCATATTATATGAGGTAGTAAAAAGCCGACAAGGGCAGACGTCGGCATTTATCTTCCACATTGGGGTCAGGCCTCTGCATTTTCAGCGCCCCACTCAATTTGAAGCGACCGCGTTCTTGAAAATGCAGATGCAGAGGCCTGACCCCATGTTGAGGCTTAAGAGGTTTCTTCGATCACGGTGTTATACAGGAGGCCTACTGCGATTTCTTCGCCGATGATTTCCACCTCTACCCGGTCGCCAGGGTGCAGTTCTCCGACTCCGGGCGGGGTTCCGGTCAGGATGACGTCTCCGGGGTAGAGGGTCATCACCCGTGAGACGAAACTCAAGATTTCAGCCGGACTGAAGATCATGTTGGTGGCAGCCGAGGACTGGCGTATCTGCCCATTAACATGGGTATTTATGGTTAAATCGTACAGATTGATATCGGTTTCAATAAAGGGTCCCAGCGGGCAGAAGGTGTCGAAGCTCTTAGCCCGCGTCCACTGCCCGTCCTTGTTCTGCAAGTCGCGGGCGGTGACGTCATTGGCACAAGTGTAGCCAAGGATGTGCGAGGACGCTTCGTGGGGAAACACATTGCGGCATTGCGTCTTGCAGATCAAAGCCAGCTCGCCCTCGTAATCTACCTGCCTGCTGATTGCCGGGTAGATGATTTCGCCGCCGTTGGCAAGGAGCGATGACGGCGGTTTCATGAAAATGAGGGGCTCTTCGGGAATCGGCATGCTGAGTTCTTCGGCATGATCGCGGTAATTGAGGCCGACGGCGATTATCTTCTGGGGGTTTACGGGCGGCAGGATTTCGATCTGCTGTACGGCATACGAATTGCCCTGTCTCTCTATGCCGCTGAAAGGCGTACGCAGCAATTCGTATATGGTGTCACCGTAATCGCCCTCCACTTCGCCATAGCGTATGTGGCCCCCTTGCTGGAAACGGAGCAATTTCATCTCAATGCTCCGGTTGCGCCTTCTTGTGCAGGAGGCCGTACTCGATGGAATCAACCAGCGCCTGCCAGCTGGCCTCGATAATATTTTCAGACACGCCTATTGTTCCCCAGGTCTTTTCGCCATCTCCGCTTTCTATCAGCACCCGGGTGACGGCGGCGGTGGCTTTCTCGGGGTTGAGGATGAGCACCTTGTAGTCTTCGAGGTCGATGTCGTCGAGCTCGGGGTAAGCCCTTCCGATGGCCAAACGCAGGGCGGAGTCGAGGGCGTTTACGGGACCGTTGCCCTCACCGGTGGCGATTATGCGTTTGCCCCTCACGTGTACCTTTACCGTGGCTTCGGTGACCACGCTGCCGTCCTCCCGCTTCTCCATGATCACCCGGAAACTCTCGAGGCGGAAGAAAACCTTCTGCAGCCCGAGGGAGCGCCGCATGAGCAACTCGAAGGACCCATCCGCCGCCTCGAAGTGGTAACCCCGGTGTTCCATCTCTTTTATCATGTCCAGGATCTCCTGCACCTTGTCCGGGTTCTGGGCGAGGTCTGTTCCCAACTCGTTGCCCTTGACCACGATGGTGCTCTTGCCCGATAGTTCCGATACCTCGATGCGCTGGATGTTTCCAACCAGCTCCGGTTTTATGTGCTCGTAGGTCTCGGCATCCCTGACCACCGCGCTTACGTGCAGGCCGCCTTTGTGGGCGAATGCCTTCTGCCCCACGTAGGGCTGGTGCGAATCGGGCTTTATGTTCGCGATCTCGCTGACAAAATGGCAGAGCTCGGTGAGGTCGGCAAGTTTATCCGGTGGGACAACGGGCCTCTCCATCTTGAGGGCAAGCGCGGGGATGACCGAACAGAGGTTGGCATTGCCGCACCTCTCGCCGTAGCCGTTGATGGTCCCCTGCACCATGATGGCGCCCTCTTCCACTGCGACCAGGGTGTTGGCCACCGCGCAATCGCTGTCGTTGTGGGCGTGAATGCCTATCGGGACCTTGATCTCCTTCATCGCCTCGCGAACTATCCCCTTCACCTCGGAAGGCAGCGTGCCTCCATTGGTGTCGCAAAGGCATACCCAATCGGCGCCCGCCTCCACCGCCGCCTTTACCGTCTGCATGGCGTAACGTGGATTCCCCTTGTAGGCATCGAAGAAATGCTCGGCGTCGTAGATTACATACCGGTCGTGCTTTTTCAAGAAATCAACGCTGTCGGCAATCATGTAGAGATTTTCGTCGAGCTGTGTGCGCAGCGCCGTCCTTACGTGCAGTTCCCAGGTTTTACCAACTATGCAGACCGCTTGCGTTTCCGCGCGCAGCAGCTCATTGAGGCCTTTATCTTTGTCGCTGCCGATCATCGCCTTGCGGGTGGATCCGAAGGCGACGGCGAGTGAATTTTTCAACTGCACGTTAGGCAGGCGCCGGAAGAATTCCGCTTCCTTGGGATTGGAGGCAGGATAGCCGCACTCGACGTATTGGATGCCGAAGTCGTCCAGGCGGCGCAGTATTCTGAATTTATCATCGACGGAAAGGGACAGACCCTCCATCTGGGCTCCATCCCTGAGCGTCGTATCGTACAGCTTTACCTGGTCGTTTTCCAAATCAATCCTCTCACTCGAGGGTCAGTCGACGTATTCCAGCCAGTGATCGTAGTTCTTGTCCTTGCCGGATACTATTTCGAAGAATTTATCCTGGATACGCTTGGTTATGGGGCCCGGCTCGCCTATGGCCCGGTTGTCTATCTCACGGATGGGCACCACCTCGGCAGCCGTACCGGTAAAGAAGGCCTCGTCGGCGGTGTAAAGGTCGGTGCGCACCAGGTCCTTTTCGCGGCACGGTATCTCAAAATCCTCGGCAAGGCGCATCACCGAGTCGCGGGTTATTCCCTCCAGGGCCCCGGAAGATGTCGGCGGCGTGAAGAGGCGGCTTTGCCGGACCACGAAAACATTCTCACCGGCGCCGTCGGCTACATGCCCGTGCATGTTGAGGAGGACAGCTTCGTCGTATCCCGCCTCCGTCACCTCCATCTTGGCGAGGATGGAATTGAGGTACTGACCGGTTGCCTTGGCCGCGGTTGGAATGGAGTTGGCCTCGTTGCGCCGGAACGACGAAACCTTGGCGCGCACGCCGTGCTCGATCCCTTCTTCCCCCAGGTACGCTCCCCAGGGCCACACCGCGATCGCCACGTTCACCGGCGCTCCCAGCGGCTGCAGTCCCATCTCGCCGTAACCCCTGAAGGCTATGGGACGGATGTAGCAGCTCTTGAGACCGTTGGCGCGGATAACGACCTTGGTGGCCTCGACCAGCTCTTCCAGGCTGAAAGGTATTTTCATCTGGTAGATATGCGCCGAACGATAGAGCCTCTTGAAGTGATCGGTCAGGCGAAATACCGCCGCCCCCTTAGGGGTCTCGTAGGCGCGGATTCCCTCGAACACCCCGGATCCATAATGCAGTGAATGGGTCAGGACGTGAACCTGGGCATCCTTCCAGTCGACCAGCTCACCATCCATCCATATTTTTTCCACTTCGGTTATCGGCATCGATCATTCCTCCTCGCGATGACGTGGGTCTACAAACATACCAGACCCCTTTGTAGACCCCTTGGGGTTCTACAAACGGACCAGACCCCTTTGTAAAACCTATTCTTCCTTGATGTATTTTACGACAAGATCCCCGACCTCTGAAGTCGACTTCCCCATCTTACCTGCGGAAAGAGACTGAAGGTCGTTGGAACAGGCGTTCATTACCGCCCGCTCTATCCTCGCCGCTGCATCAACTTCGCCAAGGTGGTCCATCATCATCTGCACGGCGCAGATGGCTGCCAGTGGATTTATCACGTTCTTGCCGGTGTACTTGGGGGCCGATCCGCCAATGGGCTCGAACATCGATGTGCCCTCCGGGTTGATGTTGCCCCCCGCCGCTATTCCCATGCCGCCCTGGATCATGGCCCCCAGGTCGGTGATGATATCGCCGAACATATTGTCGGTGACGATGACGTCGAACCACTCCGGGTTCTTGACGAACCACATGCAGATGGCATCCACGTGCGCGTAGTTGGTTTCGATATCCGGATAGGACTCGGCCAGCTCGTTAAAGGCCCGCTCCCAGAGGTCCCAGGCATAGGTAAGCACGTTGGTCTTGCCGCACAGGGTCAGCTTGCGGTTCCGATCGCGGCGGCGGCAGTAATCGTAGGCAAAGCGCAGGCAGCGCTCGACTCCCCTGCGCGTATTCACGCTCTCCTGCACCGCCACCTCGAAGGCCGTCCCCTTGCGCAGGAAGCCGCCGGTGCCGGCGTAGAGCCCTTCGGTGTTTTCGCGAACCACCACGAAATCGATGTCCTCCGGCCCTTTGTCCTTAAGAGGCGTATCGACGCCGGGATATAGTTTCACCGGTCTCAGGTTGATGTACTGGTCGAGGGCAAACCGGATGTTGAGCAGTATCCCCTGTTCGAGGATCCCCGGCTTCACGTCCGGGTGGCCGATTGCACCAAGGAGGATGGCCTCGAAACCGCGTAGCTCCTCGATGTCTTCTGAATCCATGACCTTGCCGGTTTCGAGATAACGGTCGCCGCCGAAGTCGAAGAACCTGCTCTCGAAGTCGAATCCCTCCACCTCGGCCGCGGCCTCCAGGGCCTTCATGGCTTCCCGCACCACCTCGGGCCCGGTGCCGTCTCCGGGGATCACCGCTATCTTGTACATGTTAATCCTCGCTTAAGTGTTGCCTCGCAATCTCTTCTTTACATATTCTACCAGGCCGTTGCCGGCGATTATCTCTCTCATAAAGGACGGGAAGGGAGTCGACCGGTAATTATTACCAGTCGTCAGATTCTCGATCAGGCCCTCCTCCAGGTCCACCCTGAGCCTGTCTCCCGTCTTGATGCCCTCCACGGCTTCCGGGCTTTCCAGGATGGGAAGCCCGACGTTGATGGAGTTGCGGTAGAAGATGCGGGCGAAAGAGGACGCGATCACCAGCGAAACGCCGCAACCCTTTAAGGCCAGAGGAGCATGCTCCCGGGACGAACCCGAGCCGAAATTCTCCTCGGCCACGATGATGTCACCCGCCTCGACATGATTTATGAATTCCGGATCGAGGTCTTCCAGGCAGTGCTCGCCGAGTTCTTTCGCATCCGTGAGGGACAGGTAGCGGGCGGGAATTATGACGTCGGTATCGACGTTGCGCCCATAGCGCCAGGCCTTCCCCTCCAGTATCATGCCAGCCATCAGCCCATCACCTCCGCCGGATGCGTGAGGTGCCCGGTCACGGCCGATGCGGCCGCCACGGCCGGCCCGGCCAGATAGACCTCGCTGCCGGTGTGGCCCATCCTGCCCACGAAATTGCGATTGGTCGTGGAGACCGCCCTCTCGCCCCTGGCCAGCACTCCCATGTGCCCGCCCAGGCATGGCCCGCAGGTGGGCGTACTCACCGCAACTCCAGCCTCGAGGAAAGTCAGCATCCAGCCCCGCCTCACCATTTCCTTGAGTATGGCCTGGGTGCCCGGTATAACGATGGTCCTCACCCGGGGATGCACCTGGCGCCCCGCGAGTATCTTCGCCGCTATCTCCATGTCCTCCAGCCTGCCGTTGGTGCAGGAGCCTATGACAGCCTGGTCGAGCTCGACTTCGCCGGCCTCGGAAACCGGCCGAACGTTGGATGGCAGGTGCGGAAAGGCCACCTGGGGTTCGAGATCGCTTACATCGAATTCGATCTCGTCGGCATAAGCGGCATCCGGGTCGCTTGTAAATATACGGTAATCGCGCCGCGAACGCCCCTCCAGCCACGCCTGCGTTTTTCTATCCACGTGGAAGATGCCGTTCTTGGCGCCGGCCTCGATGGCCATATTGGCCATGGTGAATCTTCCATCCATGGAAAGGTCGTCGATCGCCGGACCGCGAAATTCTATTGCGCGATAGCGCGCGCCGTCGACTCCTATCTTTCCTATGGTGAAAAGGATGAGATCCTTCCCACCCACCCAGGGCCGCAGTTCGCCGGTGTACTCGAGCCTGATGCTCTCCGGGACGCGCAGCCACACCTCGCCGAGCGCCATGGCCATCGCCAAATCGGTCGAGCCGACGCCGGTGGAAAAAGCTCCCAGCGCGCCGTAGGTGCAGGTGTGGGAATCGGCACCGACGATAATCTCGCCCGGCAGGGCCAGCCCTTCCTCCGGTATCATCACATGTTCTATCCCCACCCGACCCACGTCGGAATAATTTTCCAGTTCCTGTTCGCGCGCGAAATTGCGCAGCAGCACACAGTTCTCGGCCGCCGCTATATCGCGAGACGGCGTGAAGTGATCGGGTACCAGGACAACCTTGGCAGGGTCGAAAACCCGTTTCGCCCCCATCTGGCGGAAGGCCTCGAGGGCCAGCGGCGCCGTTATGTCATTTGCGAGCGCAAGGTCGACGCGGGCGTCTATCAACTCTCCCGGCCGCACTTCGTCCCGCTCGGCGTGAAACGCCAATATCTTCTCGGTTATGGTTTGTGCCATGCTCCCTCTCTTGAAAGAATCGAATTATTTTTACGGCTGCGCCTTCGCCTTTGGCTTTGGCTTGGCCTTCGGCTTCGGTGAGCTGGCTGAGGTCGCCTTGCGGGCGAGCTTCTTCTTCTCGAAGATCCCCTTCTGAACCGCCCGATTGATGGCGTTGATATAGGCACGGGCACTGGCTTCGATAATGTCGGGGCTGACGCCCCTCCCCACCATGTCGTGCCCCTCTATCTCCAATTTGATGGTGACGTCTCCCATGGCGTCGAGCCCCTTGGTGATGGCCTGCACCTGATAGGCGACAAGTTTTGCCCTCACCTTGGTGGCTTTGAGAACCGCCCGGCAGACCGCATCGACCTGGCCGTCGCCAGTGGAGGTCGCTTCGTAGCTTTTGCCCTCTCGCGACAGTTTTACGGCGGCGATGGGAATGGCCCCGGTGCCCGAGGAAGACTGCATGTAGTCGAGTTGAAAGAGCTCCTCCAGGGTTCTGATTTCGTCGAGCGCGATCGCCTCCAAGTCCTTTACCGCTACTTCCTTCTTCTTGTCGGCCAGTTCCTTGAAACGAATGTAGGCGCGCTCCAACCCCTTGTCGTCGAGGTAGAAGCCCATTTCCTCGAGTTTGGTCTTGAGCGCGTGCCTCCCCGAGTGCTTGCCCAGGTAGATTTCCGATTCGACCAGGCCGACGTCCTCGGGGCTCATGATCTCGTATGTCGCCCGGTTCTTGAGTACCCCGTCCTGATGGATTCCCGATTCATGGGTGAAGGCGTTCTCGCCCACTATGGCCTTGTTGGGTTGAACGTTGTAGCCGGTCAGCATGGAGACAAGCCGCGATGCCTGATATATCTCCCGGGTTTTCACACCCGTGGTCAGGTCGGTGGCATCCTTGCGGGTGTTGATGATCATGACAATTTCTTCCAACGAACAGTTGCCCGCCCGCTCTCCCAGGCCGTTGATGGCGCATTCGACCTGGCGCGCGCCCGCCCTTATGGCCGCCAGTGAATTGGCTACGGCCAGGCCGAGGTCGTTGTGGCAGTGCACGCTGAGGATGACCTTGTCGATTCCATCCACGTTTTCCATGACGCCCTTGATCAAGGCCGCGTATTCGTCTGGAACCGCATAGCCGACGGTGTCGGGTATGTTGATAACGGTGGCGCCCGCCTTAACCGCTTCCGTCAAGACCTGATAGAGGAATTGGTGGTCGCTGCGGGTTGCATCCATGGCCGAGAACTCCACGTTCTCAGTGTACTTGCGAGAGTAGGCGACGGCCTCCCGCGCCATCTCCACCACCTGCTTGTGCGACTTCTTGATCTGGTATTTCAAGTGGTATTCGGAGGTGGAAAGGAAGGTATGGATGAGCGGCCTTTCCGCGAACATGATCGCTTCCCAGGCCCAATCGATATCGTTGCGATCGGCACGCGCCAAGGCACAGATGACCGGGCCCTTGACGTTCTTGGCTATATTCCTCACGGCTTCGAACTCACCGGGGCTGGAAACGGGGAAACCGGCCTCGATGACATCGACCTCGAGTCGCGCCAGCTGTTCGGCGATTTCCACTTTTTCCCTCTGATTGAGGCTGATGCCCGGCGACTGTTCGCCGTCTCTCAAGGTCGTGTCGAAAATATAGATGCGCTCAGTCATCACCGATTCCTCCCGTTTTCTGGTGCCGTATCTTCAATCTTCAATCTATTAAAGAAAAGCCCGTCACTCCTGGTCAAAACTGAAGATTGAAGATACGGCACCTTTCCGGTCTTACCATAATATAATGAACCTGCTGTCTTTCACCTTCGGCATGCGGCGGATCTCGTCCATGACCTCTTCCGGAATCGCCGTATCCACGTTGAGGCCCATAACCGCCTCGCCGCCTATCTTGCGCCTGCCCACCTGCATGTGGGCTATGTTTATGTCGTTGTCGCCCAGGATGGTCCCGATCTTGCCGATCATTCCCGGAATATCATCGTAGCGGAAAAAGGCCATGTACTGCGATGGACCTATGTCTATATCATACTCGTAGACGTGTACGAAGCGCTCGGAATTGGTAAGTCCTACCAGTGTGCCGCCCACCGCCACCTCATCGCAGTCGCGCCGGCCTCGGGTCATGATCAGGTTGACGTAATCCCGCGTAGCATCGGACTTTATCTCGCGCACCGTGAGGCCGCGCTCCTTGGCGAAGATGGGGGCGTTTATATAATTCACCGGTTCCGACACGATCTTTTCGAAAAACCCCTTGAGCACGGCGACGGTGAGGATCCCGGTCTCGTGACTCGCCAGGCCTCCCAGGTACTCAACCTCTATCTCGTCGACGTGGCCTTCGACCAGGTGGGTGAGTAGGAGGCCGAGTTTTTCAGCCAGGGGCATGAAGGCCTTGACGTCTTCGTCCACCTCGGCTGGAACCGGGAGATTGACCACGTTGGCGATGAATTCGCCTTTTAGGGCGGCCCGCACCTGCTCGGCGATCATAACGCCGGCCCTGTCTTGCGCCTCTTGGGTGGAAGCGCCCAAGTGGGGAGTGGCGATCACCTTGGGGTGGCCGATCAAGGGGTTGTCGACGGCCGGCTCGTTCTCGAAGACATCCAGTGCCGCGCCTGCCGCCTTCCCCGAATCGAGGGCTCGCGTCAGTGCTTCCTCATCGATTACGCCTCCTCGGGCGACGTTTAAGAGGCGCACGCCGTCTTTCATCGTCGCGAATTGCTCATCGCTGAGGAGGTGATATGTCTCGGTGTTCCTGGGCAAGTGGACGCTTACGAAATCGGCCTGCCTGAGAAGCTCATCCAGATCGGAGACCAGCTCCACACCTTGCTTCTTGGCCCGCTCATCGGAGACGTAGGGGTCGTAAGCTATTACGCGCATACCAAACGCACTGCAGCGATGTGCCACAAGCGTGCCAATTCTTCCCAATCCAATAATTCCCATCACCTTATGGTAGAGCTCCACTCCTTCGAAGCGCTTGCGGTCCCACTTTTTCTCACGAAGGGAATTAACCGCATCCGGGAGGTCGCGGCACAGGGCCATGAGCAAAGCCATGGTCTGCTCGGCGGCTGATATGGTGTTGCTCTGCGGCGCGTTGATGACCATGATGCCCCGCTTGGAAGCCGACTCCACGTCGATGTTGTCCACGCCGACGCCCGCTCGGCCTATCACCTTCATGTTAGTCGCCGCCCGGATGACTTCGGAGTCCACATCGGTGGCGCTCCTGATAATCAAGGCATCGTATTCGCCTATTTTTTTCAGGAGTTCTTCACGGGTCATATCCGGCAGGAAATCCACCTCAAAATCCTGGCGCAGCAAATCCATGCCGCTCTCGGCGATTTTTTCCTTGACCAGCACTCGGGTCAATTTACCGACCTCCTATGTGAATATTGTTTTTATTGTCACTTGGATTGCTTTTTGGCCGTACTTCTCTCGTCACCTTGTACTCAATCGAGATTGCCGCGTCGCTCCGCTCCTTGCAATACGGAGTCGCTCCGCGACTAGCCTAGTTCCAGGTATGTCTTCTCGGCCGCCGCCATTCCACTACCCAGATCCAGGGAAAAACCCAATTCCTTGAGCGTCATCTCGAGGGCCGAAAGCGCCACCATCAGGTCGAAGATGTTGTAATAGCCGACGTGGCCGATGCGGAATATCTTACCTTTCAGCCGATCCTGACCGCCCGCGACTATCACCCCATACTTCTGGTTGAGGTGCCTAACGATATCCCCGCCTTTAATTCCTTGCGGCGCTTTTACAGCCGTCACCGCATAGGCGCGGTCGAGCACCTTGGGAAAAAGTTCCAATCCCATCGCCTCAATGGCCGCCCGGGTGCACTCCGCCAGTATGCGATGGCGTTCCCACACGGCTTCAAGCCCCTCGTCGAGTATGAGCTCTATCGCCCTGGACATCGCTCTGACCAGGCTTATAGCAGGAGTGAACGGCGTCTCGGGGCTTTCGGAGTTGTACTTCTTGCGAGCCTTCTCAAAAGAGAAATAATAACTGGGCAGGCTCGCCTGCTCCACCATCTCCCAGGCCTTGGGGCTGACCGCAACGCCGGCCAGGCCGGGCGGCGTCATGAACGCTTTCTGCGAGCCCAACACCAGTACGTCCACGCCCCAGTCATCGGTGCGCATCTCAAGAGCCCCGGCCCCGCTTATCGAATCAACAACCAGAATGGCGGGAGTCTCGGATACGACTTTGCCTATGGTTTCGATGTCGTTCACCGTCCCGGTCGAGGTTTCACTGTGCATGACCAAGACGCCCTTGATGTCCGGATGCGACTCGAGTGTCGAGGCAATGGCTTTGGGGTCGGCCGTCTCGTCCCAGGGGTAGTCATAGCGTTCGACCTCGAGCCCATAGAGCTCGGTCAGGTCTTCGAAGCGCTCTCCGAACTTGCCGCCCGCCGCCACCAGGACCTTATCTCCCGGGCTGAAACAGTTGGTAACAGCTCCTTCCATCGCGCCCGTTCCGGAAGATGCGAAAATAAGGACGTCGTTCTCCGTCAGGAGGACCTTCTTCAAGCCCTCGACCATCTCCACAAAGAGCTTGGTGTACTGCGGCGTGCGATGGTGGATCATCGGCTCCGCCTGCACCAGCAGCACTTCGGGCGGAATGGGCGTAGGGCCCGGAGTCATGACATATTCCTTACGGATCATTTTCTTGTTCCTTACGCTCTTTTTCCTTTATTTACCATGTGCAGGGGCCTGACCCCATGCAGATGCAGAGGGTTGACCCCATTATTTGAGCCAGGACATCATGGCGCGCAAATCGGCGCCTACTTTCTCGATGAGCTCCTCGCTGGCCATGCGCCTGAGCGAGTTGAATACCGGCCTTCCCGCCTGGTTCTCGAGTATCCACTCGCGGGCGAACTCGCCGCTCCTTATCTCGTCCAGAATGTCCCACATCTCCTCGCGCGTGTCCTCGTCGATGATGCGGCTGCCCCGCGTCAGGTCGCCGTACTCGGCGGTGTCGCTGATCGAGTAGCGCATATTGGAGATGCCGCCCTCATATATGAGGTCGACGATCAGTTTCAGCTCGTGCAGGCACTCGAAGTAGGCGATCTCCGGCTGGTAGCCGGCCTCGACCAGGGTATCGAATCCCGCCTTCACCAGTTCGGTCACCCCGCCGCAGAGCACGCACTGCTCCCCGAAGAGGTCGGTCTCGGTCTCCTCGGCGAAGGTGGTCCTGATGACCCCGGCCCTCGCCGCCCCCAGCCCCTTGGCATAAGCGAGGCCGGTCGCGAGCGCCTTGCCGGTGTGGTCCTTATGGACAGCGACCAGCGCCGGGACACCGCTCCCCTCCTCGTAAACCCGGCGCACCATGTGTCCCGGGCCCTTAGGCGCCACCATTATGACGTCGATATCCTCAGGTGGAATAATCTGGAAGTAATGGATGTTGAAGCCGTGGGCGAAGAAGAGCGCGTCGCCCTCCTTCAGTGCCGGTGCGATACTTCTCTCGTAGACCTCACGCTGGAACTGGTCCGGCACCAGCATGACGATTATATCCCCCGCCTCGGCAGCCGCCGCTATATCCAGAACTTTGAAACCGGCATCCTGCGCCTTACCGCGATCCGGATCCTCTTCGCGAAGTCCCACCACGACCTTGACGCCCGAATCCCGCAGGTTCAAAGCGTGTGCGTGGCCCTGGCTGCCGTAACCTATCACCGCTACAGTCTTGCCATCGAGCAAGGATAGATCGGCATCCTTTTCGTAAAATATTTCTGCCATCGACAATCTCCTCCTAAAACCTGTCGTCATTTCCCTCGCGGCAGGGCAACCTTACCCGTCCGCACCAATTCGCGTATGCCGTAGGGCCTGAGCAGATCCTCGAACGCCCTTAGTTTGGACGCGTTGCCCGTAACCTCCACGACTATGCTCTCGCGCGAGACATCCACGATGTTCCCGCGGAAGATGCCCACGATCTCGATGACCTCTGATCGGTTATCCCCGTCCACTTTGATCTTGGCGAGGACCATCTCCCTGGCCACCGAAGTGTCGGGGTCGAGGTCTATTATCTCGATAATGTTGATCAGCTTGTGCAGCTGCTTACGCACCTGCTCGAGCGAGTGTTCTTCGACGTCCACCACGATGGTCATACGCGAAATGTCGAGCTTCTCCGTCGTGCCGACCGCCAGGCTCTCGATATTGAAGCCGCGGCGGGCGAAAAGCTCGGCCACCCTCGCCAGGACGCCGGGTTTGTTCTCGACCAGGACCGACAGCGTGTGTTTCATGACCATGCCCTCCTATAGGAACGGTTCCTCGGCCTCCTCGGGGTGGATCTTCTCCACCGGATAGAGCATATCCCCGATCATGTCATAGAGCGGGGCGCCCGGGGCGACCATGGGATAGACGTTCTCCTCCTCATCGACGTGGAAATCGATGAGCACCGGACAGTCACTTTCTATGGCCTCCATGACGGCGGGCTCCACCATATCGGCGTCGGTGACAAGGATTCCCTTGGCGCCGAAGGCCTCCGCCAAGGCCACCAGGTCGGGGCTCTCTCCCCTCCTTAGACACGAGCTGGAATATTTCCTGCCGTAGAAGAGCTGCTGCCACTGCCGCACCATGCCCAGGTAGCCGTTGTTCAATATGGCCACTTTCACCGGCGCGCCCTCGAGCACCGCTGTCGCCATCTCCTGCATGGTCATCTGGAAGCTGCCGTCCCCGGCGATGTCGATCACCAGGTCCTTTGGCTTGCCCAGCTGGGCGCCGATGGATGCCGGGAAGCCGAAGCCCATAGTGCCCAACCCTCCCGAAGTTATGAAGCGCCGCGGCTTCTCCATCTTGTAGTACTGCGCGGCCCACATCTGGTTCTGGCCTACCTCGGTGCATATGATGGCATCGCCCTTGGTAATCTGGTAGATCTTTTCGACCACGAACTGTGGCTTCAGGCCCGAATTCTTTTCGTAGGTAAGCGGGAACTTGGCCTTCCATTCCTCGATCATGGAATTCCATGGTTTGCGATTCGGGCTCTCCACCTCGGCGCGAATCTCCTTGAGCACGCCGTTCAGCTCTTTTAATACCTGCTTGGCGTCGCCCACGATCGGGATGTTGGCCTTAACATTCTTGCTTATCTCGGCCGGGTCGATGTCGATGTGCACCACCTTGGCCTTGGGTGCGAACTCGGATAGCTTCCCGGTAATGCGATCGTCGAAGCGCACTCCGATGGCGATGATCAGGTCAGTCTCGCACATGGCGTAGTTGGCGGTGCGGGTGCCGTGCATGCCGAGCATTCCCAGGGAAAGCTTGTGGCTCTCCGGGAAGACTCCCTTGCCCATCAGCGTGTGCGTCACATAGATGTTGTTCTCGACCGCCAGTTTCTTGAGCTCAGGGGAGGCCCCCGCGGTAATCGCCCCGCCGCCGACATAAAGGACCGGCTTGGCCGCCTCCAGGATGGCCCTCGCCGCTATCCGGATCTGCTTCTTATGGCCTTTATAGGTCGGGCGGTAGCCCCTCAGTTCCGGGGCTTCGCGGCGGCTGTAGCTCATGTCGCCGCGAAAGACATCCACCGGGACGTCTATCACGACCGGACCCGGCCTTCCCGTGCGCGCGATATAGAAAGCTTCCTGAACGATATCCGGGATATCGGCCGGATTTTTTATAAGGTAGTTGTGCTTCACGATCGGCAGGGTTATGCCGGTGATATCCGCCTCCTGGAAGGCGTCCGTGCCTATCAGGTTGCTCGCCACCTGGCCGGTTATCGCCACCATGGGAACCGAATCCATATAGGCATTGGCGATCCCGGTTACCAGGTTGGTGGCTCCCGGTCCCGAGGTTGATATGCAGACCCCGACCCGCCCGGTCGCCCTGGCGTAGCCGTCGGCCGCGTGTGCCGCTCCCTGCTCGTGGCGCGTCAGCACCTTGCGCATTTTGCTATCGTAAAGCGCGTCGAACAATGGTAAGACGACCCCGCCGGGGATGCCGAAGATGATTTCGGTTCCCTCGTCCTCGAGGCTTTTTACCAGTGCCTTCGCTCCATTCAGTTTCAAATCATCACTCCCGTTTCTACTCTTCTTCCTTGCGAACCGCGCCTCGACTGGCGCTCGTAACCCGGCGGGCGTATTCCGCCAGGTAGCCCTCGGTCACCTTCGGTGGAGGTTGTTTCCATGCTGTCCGGCGCTTGTTCAGCTCCGCGTCATCCACGGCGAGGTGGATACGCCGAGCCTCGATGTCCAATTCGATGGTGTCCCCCTCCTCGATGAGGGCGATCGGCCCTCCCCGCATCGCCTCGGGTGCAATATGGCCAACGGCCGCCCCCCTTGTTCCCCCGGAGAAGCGCCCATCCGTTATCAGAACGACCTTGTCGCCCATACCCATGCCGGCGATGATCGCCGTCGGATTGAGCATCTCACGCATGCCAGGCCCTCCCTGCGGCCCCTCATAGCGAACGACGATGATGTCGCCGTCCTTTACCCGGCCCCCGACCATTGCCTCTACGGCCTCCTCTTCGCCATCGAAGACCCGCGCCGGTCCGCTGTGCTTAAGGAGGTTCTCGGGCACCGCTGACTGCTTTACCACCGCTCCCTCCGGCGCCAGGTTGCCGCGCAGCACGACAAGGCCTCCGGTCGGCATATATGGATTTTCCAGCGGCCTCAGAACCTCGGGATCCAGAGTATGCTTTCCTTCGATGAAATCACCTATCCTCGGCCCGGCCGCACACGGAACATCCGGGTTTATCAAGCCCTTTTTAAGGAGTTCACCCATCACGGCCGGTATCCCTCCCGCCTCATGCAGGTCCTGCATATGATTCCTCGAGGAACCCGCCGGGCTGATACGCGCGAGGTTCGGGGTACGGTCGCATATTTCCTGAATGGCATCGAGACTCAGCTCTATGTGAGCTTCGTGTGCGATGGCCAGAAGGTGGAGGACCGTGTTCGAGGAACCTCCGATCGCCATATCAACAGCGAGAGCATTGCTTAGCGACTCCTCGTTGAGGATATCTCTTGGCAATCGGCCGGCGCTCAGCATCTCCATAACGGCGATACCTGCCTGCTTCGCCAGCCGCAAGCGTGCCGCATAGACCGCCGGGATGGTCCCGTTTCCCGGAAGCCCCATTCCCACCGCCTCGGTTAGACAATTCATCGAGTTGGCGGTAAAAAGCCCGGCACAGCTTCCACAGCCCGGGCAGGCATTATTTTCCAGTTCATCCAGTTCGCAGGCTTCCATGCGTCCCGACTCGACCGCGCTCTGAGCTTCCATCACCGTTATAAAATCCACGTCGCGCCCGCGATGGCGTCCCGCCAGCATCGGTCCTCCACTGACCACGATCGCAGGTATGTTCAGACGGGCGGCGGCCATGATCATGCCCGGCACAATCTTGTCGCAATTGGGAATTAATACCAGGGCATCGAAGGCGTGCGCCTGGGCCATCAATTCGACGCTGTCCGCTATGTTTTCCCTGGAAGGCAGGGAGTAGCGCATCCCGGCATGGCCCATGGCGATGCCGTCGCATATCCCGATTACCCCGAACTGCATGGGTGTGCCGCCACCAAGCCGCACCCCGGTCTTGACCGCGTCGGCCACCTGCTGAAGGTTGGTGTGGCCGGGGACTATTTCGTTGACCGAACACGCTATACCCACCCAGGGCTGCTCTATCTCCCTCTCGATGAGGCCGTTCGCCTTGACCAGGGAGCGATGGCCGGCTCTCGAGATTCCCTTTTTAGCTGAGTCACTTCTGAGTTCCATTTGATTACCCCTAGGAATAGAAAGCGAGATACAAAACGACCAAGTTATTGACTGTATTATTTAGATAATACAGTGTGGCGTCAAGGCGCGGGCATTGATCATCGGCGCCGGCGCGGTGCCCTTTATCTTTGTTGTTTCGCCGGGAGATTGTTAAAGCTTGGCGATGATGGCGTCGGCCATCTCGGAGGTCTTGGCATCGCCCCCGAGATCGTAGGTCACGGACTTGCCCTCGCCGATGACCGCCACCACCGCATCGTAGATGCGCTGCGCCGCCTCTCCCTCGCCCAGGAAGTGGAGCATGAGCACGCCGGTGAGGATCTGTGCCGTCGGGTTCACCTTGTTCATGCCGGTGTATTTGGGCGCACTGCCATGCACCGGTTCGAAAACGTGGATCTCCTCCCCGATATTGGCACTGGGAGCAACTCCCAATCCTCCTACCAGCCCGGCGCAGAGGTCGGAGATGATGTCGCCGTAGAGGTTGGGCAGCACGAGCACGTCGTAGATGTGCGGCTTCTGGACCAGTTGCATGGCCATGTTGTCCACGATGCGGTCTTCGAATTCTATATCCGGATAGTCGCGTGCGACGCTGCGCGCTGTCTCGAGGAAGAGACCATCGGAGAACTTCATGATGTTGGCCTTATGCACCGCGGTAACCTTGCGCCTGCCCTCCCCCCTGGCATACTCGAAGGCGAATCGGCAGATGCGCTCGGAAGCCCGGCGGGTTATGAGCTTGATGCTCTCCGCCGTATCCTCGTCGACCATCCTCTCTATGCCGGCGTAGAGGTCTTCCGTGTTCTCCCTCACCACAATGAGATCGATGTCCTTATAGGGTGAACGCACTCCCTCGATGGTCTTCGCCGGGCGCAGGTTGGCGTAGAGGTCGAGTTCCTTCCTTAAAGCGACATTTATGCTGCGGAAGCCGGAGCCCACCGGTGTGGTTATGGGCCCCTTCATGGCAACCTTGTTCTTGCGAATGGAATCGAGGACCTGGGCGGGCAATGGAGTGCCGTACTTGTCGACGACGTCGGCCCCCGCATCCTGGACGTCCCATTCGATAGCCGCTCCGGTCGCCTCGATGACCCTGCGGCAAGCTTCCACGATCTCCGGCCCGACCCCGTCTCCGGGTATCAACGTCACTTTCCTCATAGGTTGAATCCTCCGTGCTTCTTCAAATAATCGGTGAGTCCGCCCTCGGAGAGGATATCCATCATCACCGAAGGCAGGGGCGATATAACCATCTCGACTCCCCGCGTGAGATTTTTCACCTTTCCCTTGCCCAGATCGACCTCGAGCTCATCCCCGGTCGCGATCCCTGAGGTGTCGCACTCGGCCACGGGCAATCCCTTGTTTATGGCATTGCGAAAGAAGATGCGCGCGAACGACCCGGCGAGAACGGCGCTCACCCCCGCGTGTTTTATGACCAGCGGCGCCTGCTCGCGGGAGGAACCACATCCGAAATTCGCGCCCGCCACGATGAAATCGCCGGGCTCGACCTTGCTCACGAAATCGGGGTCTATATCTTCCATGCAGTGGCCGGCCAACTCGTCCATGTCGAGGGTCTTGAATTTGTAGCGGCCCGAGATGATGTAGTCGGTGTTGACGTCGTCCCCGAAGACATGCGCCTTGCCTCTTAAGAGTTTGCTGTCATCCATGGCTTTTCGCCTCGCCCTTACAGCATTCGCCGCGGGTCGGTTATCTTGCCGGCGACGGCGCTCGCCGCCACGGTGGCCGGACTCGCCAGATATATGAAAGCTTTGGGATTTCCCATTCTACCCTTGAAGTTTCGATTGGCCGTGCTGATGACGTTCTCACCATCGCTTGGTACTCCGTTGTGGGTCCCAACGCAAGGACCGCAACCCGGCGTGACTATCGCCGCTCCCGCTTCGATGAGCCTCTGGGCGGCCCCCGTCTCGATGGCTTTCAGGAGCACTTGTCTGGAAGCCGGGGCCACGATCAGGCGCACATGCGGGCTGACCCTCTTGCCCCCGAGAATCGCCGCCGCTATTTGAAGATCCTCCAGCCTGCCGTTGGTACAGGTGCCGATGACCGCTTCCTGGATGGGAGTTCCTTCCAGTTCCTCGATGGGCTTCACGTTGTCTACCCGGTGAGGTTCCGCAACCTGGGGTGACAGGTCGCTCAAATCGAACTCCAGCACTTTCTGGTAATCGGCGTCGGCATCCGGCGCAGCGGTCGTGAAGGGATGATCCACCCTTTCCGCCACCCACTCTATGGTTTTGGCATCGGCCTCCATCAAGCCCGCCTTGGCCCCCATCTCAACCGCCATATTGGAAATGGTGAAGCGCGCCTCGACCGACAGGTGCCTTATTACCTCGCCGCCGTACTCGACGGCCATGTAGGTGGCTCCGTCCGCGGTTACCTTGCCGGCGAGGAAGAGCGCGACGTCTTTGGAATAAACTCCCAGGGGCAGCCTGCCCGACAGTTCGATACGCAGCGTGGGCGGCACCTTGAACCACAGTTTGCCGGTGAGCATGGCGGCCGCAAGGTCGGTCGATCCCACTCCGGTTGAAAAGACGTTGATGGCGCCGTAGGTGGTGGTATGCGAATCGGCTCCCACCACTATCTCCCCCGGCGCTACGTGGCCCTGCTCGGGCAGCAGGCAATGGCAGACGCCCATTCCGACGTCGTAGAGACGCAATCCCTGCCGGCCGGCGAATTCCCTCATCATGGTATGCAGATTGGAGACTCCTTCCAGAGGGCTTGGTGCGCTGTGATCTATCACCATGGCCACCCGAGACGGCTCGAGCACCAGCTCGCCGCCTATCTCTTCAAAGGCCTTTATGGCCAGCGGCGAGGTCCCGTCCTGCCCCATCATGAAATCAACGCCGGTTATCACCAGTTCACCCGCCTTAGCATCGCTTCCGGTGTGATTCGAAAATATTTTCTCGGCTATCGTCTTGCCCATCTTCCTCTCCTTGAGGGAAGTTGCATACTTGCACCCTGGGGCGCCACGAAATGGTAAACTATCCTGGACGCAGGCACATTCTATCGAAAGACTTACCCTGTTACAAGGGAAGATAACGGCTTGAATCGCGGAAATATTCGAAGGAGGAAAACATGGCAGCAGATGCACAAAAAGCCAAAGTCGTGATCATCGGGGCCGGACCGGGAGGATACGTCGCGGCGATCAGGGCCGCCCAGTTGGGAAGCGGCGTAGTCCTGGTCGAAAAGCAGCTTCTGGGCGGCACCTGCCTCAATTGGGGATGTATACCAACCAAGGCCATGCTGGCGTGCGCCGAAGCCCTGGAAACCATTCGGGAGGCCGATGAGTACGGCATCCAGGTGGGAGAGGCGGTACCGAACTTGCCGGCCATGGTGGAGCGCAAGGAAAAAATATCGGAGCAGTTGCGCAACGGCATCGCACAATTACTCAAAGCGAACAAGGTCCAATTCGTTAAGGGAACAGCCCGCATCACCGCTCCCAACCAGGTGGTCGTTCAAAACGATGAGGGCGATACGAAGATAGAGACCGAGAAGATAATAGTAGCCACCGGGTCTGAGCCGGCACGGTTGCCTACCTTCGACTTCGACCAGCCGACCATCCTGACATCAACCGAAGGCCTGGCCTTAACCCAGATCCCCAAGACCATGATCATCGTCGGCAGCGGGGTCGTGGGTTCTGAATTCGCCACCATCTTCAACGCCCTCGGCACCAAGGTAACTATGATCGAGTTGCTGCCGAGAATCCTTCCTACCGAGGACGAGCGTGTCTCTCAACAGATGAAGAGAATCCTCAACAAGAAGGGCATAGAGATACTCACCGAGACGACCATCGAGGAGATATCCGAATACAAGCCGACCGGCTTGAAGGCGAAGCTCTCCAATGGGGAGACGCTCGAGGCCGAGAAGCTGTTGGTTTCAATCGGGCGCTCGCTCAATTCCGCGAATCTTGGGCTGGATGAGGTGGGCGTGGAGCTCGGCAAGCGCGGCGAGATCGTGGTGAATGACCACATGGAGAGCAGCGTGCCCGGGATATACGCCATAGGCGATGTCGTCGGCGGAATACTCCTCGCTCACGTGGCGTCCTTCGAAGGAATATGCGCCGCCGAGAACGCCATGGGTATGAACTCGGTTATGAATTACGACGTCGTTCCCGCCTGCATCTTCACCGAGCCGGAAATCGCAAGCGTCGGCTGCACCCCGGCCAAGGCCGAGGAGAAAGGCATCGAGACCAGGGTCGGCCGCTTCATGTTCGGAGGACTCGGGAAGGCGCTGGCCATGGGCAAGGGACAGGGCTTCGTGCAACTGGTCGTGGACGCATCGACCGACAAGGTGGTAGGGTGCCAGATCATGAGCGCCCATGCCTCCGACCTCATTCACGAGCTGGCTCTGGCCATCAAGATGGGAATTACTGCCAGCGATATCGCAAGGACGGTGCACGCCCACCCGAGCCTGGCGGAAGCCATCATGGAAGCGGCGGAAGCGGCGCACGGCACGGCCATTCATGCCGCACCGGCGCGCAAGTAGCGCCGTGAGGCGGCGTTGGGTTATTATGTCATGGTTGTGTGATCGGACTACCCCGGAGGTGAAAAGCAAATGTACCCAGATGACCTTAAGTATCATTCGGAGCATGCCTGGGCGAGGATAGAGGGCGACACCGCCACCATAGGCATCACCTACTTTGCCCAGGACCAGTTGGGCGAGATCGTTTTCCTTGAACTGCCCGCTGTCGGGACAGAACTCGAAGCTGGCAAGCCTTACGCCGAGATTGAATCGGTAAAGTCGGTGTCCGACGTCTACAGCCCGGTCAACGGCAGCATCACCGAAGTAAACTCGGAGGTCGTTGAAGCACCAGAGATCATCAATGAGGATCCCTACGAGGCGGGCTGGATGGCCAAGGTCAAGATGTCGGATTCGGCGGATGGCCTCATGGATGCAGCCGCTTACGAGACCATGGTCGCCGAGGAGGCCTAGATAGTAGGTCCCGCAAGTTTTTTGAATAACGAGGGGCGCCGTATGGCGCCCCTCTTCGTTTACGATAAATCCCGTACGCTCTATTGGTTAAGCCAGTCCTCACTGTTGAAATCCGGCGAGTAATCGCTCGAACTGCTATCTCCGGAAAAATCAATCGAGCTGTCCATGGGATCGTTTGTCAGATACCACCTGCCCCCCTCCTTGATCATGTCGAATTCCAGCGGGCTGTCGGCAAGATCGGTATCCGTATCGAATCCCATGACCGAAGCGGTCGCCTTCCCCGCAGTCGTCACCACGGTGGCGCTATCCGCCGTCTGCGACTGCACCTCGAGCTGGACTCCGCTAAACTCGAAATCGGCGAAGCTCAATGCCAATTCCACCATCTTCTTGGGGTCCATATTGAGATCCTCCATAAAGCTACCGGCGTTGGAGAAGAAATCTTCCTGGAAGCAATCCATGTAAGCAGTGGCATTCTTGTTCTGCAGCGAGTCCATGTACTTATTGACAAGAGCCGTCGGCTCGTTGGTCCCGCCTCCTCCGCCACCTTTGAAGACGGTCAGAAAGAGGATCAACAGAACGATGCCGGCGACGACGACCACGCCCCCCAGGATGCCCACTATCAAACCCGTCTTGCCTCGCTTGGATTGAGGCAGCGGAGGATATCCGGCTCCTGGTGCATCAAAACCGCCCGGCGGCTGGCCGACTTGGCCGGGTGGTGGCGGCACGAATTGGGCTCCGGCCTGCGGAGGCGGCTGCGTTACGGGTGGCATCGGTTGGGTCATGGCCGGAGGCGCCGGCGGCTGGGTCACGGACGGCGTTGGCTGCGTCGCGGCCGAAGGCGGCAGCATTTGTTGGGTCGGGGCTGCGGATGGCGCCTCGCCTTCTTCGATTCCAGCCCCACAGTCGGGACAGAAACGAACGGTTTCGTCCAGCTGGGCACCGCAATCGGGGCAGAATTTGGCTTTGTTCGGCATGCTACTCTCCTTGGCTCTCTTTCGGCGCAACCGGCGGACCGAGAACATCTTAAAGGCGACTGCTGCACTTGAATCAAGCGGGGTCAATCCCCACGTTTTCTCGGTCTGCCTGGCGCTCACGCTTCCAGACTGCGCTTCAACATCTCGTTGACCAATTGTGGGTTGGCCCTCCCCCCCGTCTTGCGCATCACCTGCCCGACCAGGAACCCCAAGGCTTTTTCCTTACCCCCGCGGTAATCGTCGGCGCTTTCAGGATTCTCCTTGATTACCTCGGCAATCAAGCGCTCCAGTTCTTCCTGGTCGCTTATCTGGGTGATGCCCTGCTCTTTCACGATTTCTTCCGCATCCTTGCCGGTCTTGAGCATCTCCTCGATAACGGACTTGGCTATTTTACCGCTGATGACAGCGTTGTCGACCAGCTGGATCATTTGCGCCAGCTGCTGCGGGCTTGTCGTGATGCTTTCAATCTCCACGTTCATGTTGTTCAAGTAGGCCGACAATTCGCCCATCATCCAGTTGCTGACCGCTTTAGCCGGCGCTCCCGCGCGCACTGTGTTCTCGAAGAAATCACCCATCGCCTTGGAAGACGTCAGGAGGTTTGCGTCATATTCGGGCAGGCCGTATTCCTTTGAAAACCGCCAGCGGCGCTCCGCCGGCAGCTCGGACATCCCGTTCCTTATTTCTTCAACGTTGATCGCCGTAATGGTTGGCGATAGTGTTTCAAAAGTCATATTAGCTGAAGGCGCTTTGATATCTGCGTCGACTTTGACCGTTAGGTCCGGCTCCAGCGGAACCAGATCCGGCTCTGGAAAATAACGGTAATCGAATGCGTATTCCTTGGTGCGCATGGGCGTGGTGGCGTTGCCGTCGGCGTCCCAGTGCCTGGTCTCCTGCACCACCCTCCCTCCCGAGGAAATGATGTCGCCCTGTCTCTCGATCTCGTATTGCAGCGCCCCGTACAAGGCGCGAAATGAATTCATGTTCTTGACCTCGGTTTTCACGCCCATCTCGCTCTCGCCTTTGGGCCGCAGCGATATATTGCCGTCGCAGCGCAGGCTGCCCTCCTCCATCTTGCCGTCCGAGACTTCCAGGTGCTGCAGGATGCTCCTCAGCTCTTGCATAAATATGCGGGCCTGCTCGGCGGTCCTTATGTCCGGCTCGCTCACGATCTCCACCAGTGGAACCCCGGCTCGATTGAAATCCTCCAGGCTGTATTCCGCGCCGCGGATGCGGCCGCTCTCGCTGGCATGCAGCGATTTGCCGGTGTCCTCTTCCATATGCACCCTGGTGATGCCCACCCGAAAGGGCTCGCCCTGGACATCGATATCCAAATGTCCCCCGACGGCCAGCGGCAGGTCGTACTGCGATATCTGGAAATTTTTCGGCATATCCGGATAGAAATAATTCTTGCGGTGGAAAATAGAATTGGGAGCTATTCTGGAATCGAGCGCCACGGCCAGCCGGATGGCCAGCTCTACCGCCTTACGGTTGAGTACCGGCAGCACCCCCGGCAGGCCTAGGCAGACTGGACAAGTCTTGCTGTTGGGCTCGCCGCCGAATGAGGCGTCGCAGCCGCAGAACATCTTCGACGCGGTCTTCAACTCGGCGTGGATTTCGAGCCCTATCACTACCTCGTACTCGCTCACGACTGCACCCCCCTCTCGAGCCGTGGAACCGCCTTGAAATCGATGGCCTCCTCTATGCGTGCGGCCACCCGCAGCAGTTTGGCTTCGTCCAGCACCTTCCCCATGATCTGCAGGCCAACCGGCAACCCGTCTTCGAGGCCGCAGGGGATGCTGATGGCGGGGATGCCGGCCAGGTTGACCGGAATGGTGCAAACGTCGGAAAGGTACATGGCCAGCGGGTCTTCGAGCTTCTCGCCCAGGCGAAATGCCGGCGTCGGCGCGGTCGGTGACACCAGTACGTCGAAGTCATCGAACGCCTTGCGGAAATCTTCAACGATCAGGGTACGCACCTTCTGCGCCTGGCCGTAGTAGGCTTCGTAATATCCGGCCGAAAGGGCGTAGGTGCCTAGCATTATTCGCCTCTTCACCTCAGCCCCGAATCCCTGCTCGCGGGTTTTTCCATACATTTCCATAATGTCCTGGGCCCCCTCGGCACGGAAACCGTAGCGGACGCCGTCGTAGCGAGCCAGGTTGGAACTCGCTTCGGCAGGAGCGATGATATAGTAGGCGCTCAAGGCGTAATCGAGGTTAGGCAGGCTGGCCTCCTTCACCTCGGCGCCCAATTCCCGTAAAAGTCGTAGCGAATTTTCAATGGCCTCCTTCACCCCCGGCGTAAGGCCTTCCTGCATCAGTTCGATTGGCACTCCCACCTTGAGGCCTTTTATATCTCCCCGGCATGCCTCCTCGTAGTCGGGAATATCAACCGACAGTGATGTGGAATCCTTGGGGTCGTGCCCGGCGATCAGGGAAAGCAGCATGGCGCAGTCTTTTACGTCGCGGGTTATGGGACCGATCTGATCGAGCGATGACGCGAAGGCCACCAGGCCGTAGCGCGATATCAGGCCGTAGGTCGGTTTCATGCCTACCAGCCCGCAAAAGGATGCTGGCTGGCGAATCGAACCCCCGGTGTCCGAGCCCAGCGCCCATACCGCCTCGCCCGCTGCAACCGCCGCCGCCGAACCGCCGCTGGAGCCGCCCGGCACGCGGTCCAGATCCCAGGGATTGCGCGTCGGGCCGAAGGCGCTGTTCTCGGTCGAGGACCCCATGGCGAACTCGTCCATATTGGCCTTGCCTACCATGGTCAGGCCTTCCCGCCGCAGTGTATTCACAACCGTGGCGTTATAAACGGGGACGAAATCCTTAAGTATGAGCGAGCCGCAGGTGGTTCGAATGCCGTGGGTACAGAGAACATCCTTTACCGCCATCGGTATGCCCGCCACCCGACCCGGGGCCTCATTCCGCCTGTATGCCAGGTCGGTTTCTTCGGCTGCCTTCCGGGCATCATCGCCGGTAAGCGTTATATAAGCCCTGACCGTTTCCTCGGTCTCCTCGACCCGGGCGAGGACCGATGCGAGCACCTCGGACGCCGAGACCTCGCGGCGCTCGAGCATTTTCCGCAATTGCCAGGCCTTCATATTGTAATATTTTTCCAATGAGCTTTCTCCTTCCCTCCACATTGGGGTCAGCCCCCTTTGTGGAGGTTAAGCAACCCGTTGCCTCTTTCGTTCCGAAAACACGGCCTTGGGCTCTACTATCCCCCGCCACAGCAACAAGCCTCCGATAAAGGTGCCCCCCTCAGCCACCGGGCTTGCCGATGTGGTTACCGCCCGCAACGGCGCCACAACAACCTGGGCCGCGAAAATAACCAGGAGGCCGGCCAGGATATAGCGAAAACGCATGGATTTTTCCTTTTCGTCGTGCAGCTTCAAAGCGTTATATACCATGACACAGTTGTAAAGGGAAATGGCGGCGTAAAATGCGCTGATGCCGATATGCAGGTAGACGAAGGCATTGTCGCCCTGGGGCATCCAGGTATTCCCGCTCCTCTCGAAGAGATACTGGCCGTCGATGATGATCAGGGCCAGGTCCAGCATAAAGGGGAGCGACCAGAACAAGAGCGTTAAATCGGGCTTCGAGTTGAAGGAGCGGGTGAAGCAGAAGACCAGGCAGATCGAGAGCGACAGCGTTATCCAGTGCGCCATCCAGAAGGATCTGCTTATAGTCTCGTCGCCTATCCACCAGGATATCGCGCTGAGGAGCGCGCTCAGAGATGCCGTCAGCAGCAGGGCCAGGAACCACCAACCCGGCTCGCCGCGGTCGGAGCGCGAACGCATGAACCAGGCGGCCATGCCGCCGATGAGGGCCGCGAGCAGCAACCTAAAGAAAGGATTCAAGACTTACCTTTCAGTGTTACGATCGGCGATCATATTATTCGCGGCACCACGAAATGTCCTCCCTCCCTGCGCGGCGCATTGCAAAGCGCTTCCTCTTGGGATAGGGAGGGTTTTATCTCATCGTCCCTCATGATGTTCTTCAGCGGTAGGACATGCGAAGTCGGTTCAACTTCGCCAACCTCGAGAGACTTTATCTTCTGCGCGTGCTCGAGCACGTTGTCCAGTTGGCGCGTGAATCTCTCTTTTTCCTCCTCGCTGAGCTCGAGCCTGGCGAGCCAGGCCACATACTCCACGTCTTTCTTATCGATCATGCTTTTCCTTTCGACTCTGGCGCCCGCTATCCCTTGAGCATGTCCAGAAGCTCGCTCTCGCCGATTATCTTCACGCCCAATTGCACCGCCTTGTCGTACTTACTACCCGGTTCGGAACCGGCGGCCACGTAATCGGTCTTGCGGCTCACGCTCGACGCGACCTTGCCGCCCTTCTCTTCTATGGCCCGCGTCGCCTCTTCCCGGCTCATGGACTCGAGCCCGCCGGTGAGTACGAAGGTGAGCCCCTGCAGGGGCTGCGGGCCCTCCTCCACCTCCTCCTCCATATTAACCCCGGCGGTCCGCAAGAGTTCCATTACCTCCCGGTTTCGCGGCAAATCGAAGAATGCCTCCACACTTTCCGCGATGGTCGGCCCCACTTCTTCAATCGCCAGCAGTTCTTCGGCTCCTACCTTCTCCAGGCGGTCCATGCTTCGAAAACGCCTGGCCAATACCTCGGCGACATGCGAGCCGACATGGCGGATGCCCAGTCCGAAGAGCAGTCGTGAAAGCGGCCTTTGCTTGCTCTCCTCTATGGAATTCATCATGTTGGCGACCGATTTGTCCTTGAAGTTGGTGAGGGTGAAGAGCTGCTCCGGCGTAAGGTAGTAAATATCTTCCACAGTACGGATATAACCTTTCTGGAGCAGCTCGCTTATGGTCGCCGGCCCCAGCCCTTCAATATCCATGGCTCCCCGGGACGCGAAGTGCATTATGCTCTCGAAGAGGCGCGCCGGGCAGTCGATATTGACGCAACGGCTTGCCACCTCGCCCTCGGGGTGGTGAACCTTGTTACCGCAGACCGGGCATTTCCCCGGCATGACGAATTCACGCTCGCTGCCGTTGCGCAGCTCGACCAGCGGTTTGATTATCTCAGGGATGACGTCCCCCGCCTTGTGCACCATCACCGTATCGCCGATCTTGATTCCCTTACGCCGGATTTCGTCCTCGTTGTGCAGGGTCGCGCGCGAGACGGTAGAGCCACCTACGAAGACGGGTTCCAGCATGGCGGTGGGCGTGAGGACGCCGGTGCGCCCGACGTTGATCGTGATGTCGAGGAGCTTGGTTGTCTTTTCCTCAGCCGGGAATTTGAAGGCGATGGCCCAGCGTGGAGCCTTGCTGGTCGCCCCCAGCCGATCTCGCAGATCCAGCCTGTTCACCTTTATCACCGCGCCGTCCACGTCGTAAGCCAGTTCATCGCGCTTGGCCATCCATTCCTCGCAAAACTCGAGTATCTCGGCGCCGTCCTTCGCCGGCCGCCAGTGTTCGCTGACGTGGAAACCCCAGGCGGTTATCTGCTCGAGAACCTGTTTATGTGTCTGGAATATTTTACCTTCTATGTATCCGATCTCATAACATATGACATCCAGGTTGCGTGTGGCGGTGATACGGGGGTCGAGCTGTCGCAGGGAGCCGGCGGCGGCGTTGCGCGGATTGGCAAAAGTCGGCATCCCTTCCTCATCGCGACGGCGGTTGAGTGCGAGGAAGGATTCCTTGGGCATGAAAGCCTCACCGCGTATCTCGAGGAACGGCACTTCCCTCTCATCGAGCAGGCGCAGCGGCAGTGACCTCACCGTCCGCAGGTTGCCGGTTATGTCCTCGCCGACGATGCCGTCACCCCGGGTTGCACCCCGTACGAACACGCCGCTCTCATAAGTGAGGGCGATGCCTGCCCCGTCGATCTTCATCTCGCATATGTAATCCGTCGGGCCGACCTGGTTCTCGACCCTGCGTATGAATGCCTGTAGCTCGGCCTCGTTGAAGGCATTGTCGAGGCTCATCATGCGCGCCCGGTGACGTATGGATTGAAAAGCCTGGCTGGGAGAAGCTCCCACCCTGCGAGTCGGTGAATCGGACTTTATCAGTTCAGGAAATTTCTCCTCGATCCCCGCCAATTCGCGCATCAGGCGATCGTATTCCTCGTCGCTGATTTCCGGATTATCGAGCACGTAGTAACGGTAATCGTGATGGTTGATCTTATCCCTGAGGCTGGCCGCCTTCTCTCTCGCTTGTTCCAAATTCATGTTCAATCACCTGGCGCGATCCGCTTTCCTAAATTGCCTATCCCGCCCCTATGTAATATACCAAACAATGGGGTCAGGCCCCTGCATCTGCATTTTTAACAAGGGGAACACATACATCTTTTCGAAACTTAAAAATGCAGATGCAGAGGCCTGACCCCATGCGGGACCCCATTGCTTATTGGAGGTGGAGAGAGCCGCGGACTCCCAGGTGCTCACCGATTATCACCAGGCATCCAAGCACGCCTTCAATACCCGAGGTCCAGACCAGCGCTTCCTCGATATGCGATGGGCTTTTGGCGCGATTGCCCAGGCCGGTGGCAGCGGCATCGGCAAGGGCTGCCGTCGAGGCCACAACCAGGGCACAATCGGCCGCTCCGATGCTATCGGATGGTCCGATGGTTGCGGAAGAGGTGCAGACTCCAAGGCCTTCGCGGGGAGTAGGCGAAACTTTCAGTGTTATCTTTCCACTCAGAGGTGATTCACCGGCGAAGATGCCTACCAGGCGCTCCCGGCTGGAATGGATAAATATGTCGCCGCCGTTTTCCACGATGATTTCGCTCGATGACGGCAAGAGATCGAGGCCGACAAGTTCGGCTATGGTGCCGGCGACCGCAGCCATTGGGCCCACACCCACCAGCTCGGTGGCCTGGGCCATCATTCTTACCACCTCGGGGGCATCTTTATTTACCGGATACGGGGCATACGTGGCCCCGAATCTCGGATTGCGCCCAATGAAATCCTCGAGCTCCCGACGATGGCGCTCCAGCGAAGAACCTGCCAGCCCGGTTAGGTCGGCCTCAGCCCATATGAAGAGATCGCTCTCCCCCAATGTCACCTGAAATGCTATCAGCCCATCCGCCCGCATATGCTCCCGATAGAAGCGATGCAGGTACTCCGGCATCTACCCGCCTGTTAAGAGCTTCTGTGAGACGGCGGGAAGGAGCAACCAGGATATGTAGACTACGTAGAGTATTATCCCCAGCGCAAACAGTGTGGCCTGGCTCATCAGCGTTACCATTGTCATTGTCATCTTACTCCTGGGCCGCACCATGACGGTCGATTCCTCCTCGGCCTCTATGACGGTATTGTCTTCTCCCGCTTCTACCGAGGAGCGCTTCACCTTGACCCCCTCCACGACCTCTTCTTCGGCCATGGGGCTTATGAGGTTTGCTATTCCGGCGATGATGGCCAGGGTCATCAGTATCCAGGAAACAAACAGCAGGTAGCGTATCCATTGATGGGTCTGAACCTGGTAATTGATGCTCCAAGGCCCGGAGAATAAGATGATGATCGACAGGGGTATGAACAGGACCGCCAGACCTGTCAGCCACAGTGAAGCTTTGCTATACTTTCCTTCCATATTTTACCACCTTCCTTTATTATCGCCGTCCGGGATCTTCCCCGGCGGCTTCCCTATCCCTCTCTGCGCCCTTGGCAGGACAAGGACGATCCGAACTAGCTTATTATTACCGGATGCGACCATTTATCACCGCGGACTTTACAACCCGCACTTCGCTAGCATCGCTCTCAGCCCCGCCACAACAGTAAAAAAACCTTTATAACAATAGCACGCGGCGGTGATTAATAGACAGCCCGTGGTTGGCCGGCGATCAGACCAGGCGGAAGATGAGCAGGGCGACCAAAACGACGGTTATTGCCAGGGTTCCCAGTGCGAGGTCTCGCGAGAACCAGTTCGCCTCGCCGGCCATGGCTCTTGCCGCCATCGCCCTCAGGCTTTTTCCCTCACTCGCCAGCGCCGCCAGGCTTCGCCGCTTCACTAGAGCATAGTAGTCGCCGGCGGCAAGGAGAGGAGAGAAGATTCTTGCTCCAATCCGGGACTCGGGTACGGCTTTCGCGGCTGCCGGCTTCAAGAGAGACAGCACCGGCGCCAGGCTTCCCATCGCGAGACCGATTCGTTGCTTAAAAGCGGCATAGGCGGATCGGCCGGCGAAGAGGGTCGCAAGCGAATCTTTGGCCGCCCGCGTATACCAGTAATCCACCCCCAACTGCCTTGGCAGCCTGACCGCGAAAATATCCGGGCCACGTCGCTTGACGGCAAAGAGATCGGGCCAGGCGCCAATTAAAAAAACGGCGACGCCCAGTAGAACGGGTATGATGATCTCTTTTATATTCCCCCAGATGAAGATAGGGATATGCGCCACATGGTCAACCAATTCCGGGCTAAGACCGGGCACAGTCCCTGCGGTCGGCCCTATCAACCTGGAAAGGATGAGCCCGGGGAAGAGGCCGAGAAAGAGGACTCCGGCGGCTAAAAGGCCGGTCCCCGCGAGCATCCAGGAAGGCGCCTCCTTCACCTTATCGAGATGCGCCCGTTGCTCTTCGGTCGGCCGGCGGAAAAAGACGTAGTAGGTCATCTTCAGAATGTAGGCGATGGTACCGGCACTGGTGATGATGAAGAGGATCTCGGCCGCTTTCACCCAGCCCGCCGTCGCCAGGTGCGCCCCGACCGCAAGATCGTGTGATTCGATAATGGCATGATGCAGCAGGGTCTTGGATACGAAACCGTTGAAGAGCGTGATGCCCATAATGCCCAGGGCGGCCATGCTCCAGAAAATGGTTGTGAACGGCATTCGTCTCCAAAGCCCGCCCAGCTTGAACATGTCGAGCTCATGGGCGCAAAAAAGGATGGACCCCGCCGCCAGGAAGAAGCACCCCTTGAAGAAGGCATGGTTGATTACATGGTAAAGACTTCCAGCCATCCCCATCGCCCCCTCCCCCCCCAGGAAGGCCAGGCAACCGACGCCGAATAGGATGAAACCCATCTGGCTTATGCTCGAGTAAGCGAGAGTCCTCTTGATATCGCGCTGCACGAGCGCCATCACCATACCTGCGAGCATGGTCGCCACGGCGATGACGATGATGGCAAAGCCCAGCATCTGGACATTGCCTGCGAGGCCGGAAGCGGCATGGCCCGCCCCCTCCGCGGCATGCGCCACCGCGGCGCCGTGTCCCGCGGCCCCGGTCACCGGGGCCTCCGCCTCCAGGGGTTGCTGGAAAAATGTGAGAACCACTCGTAATATGCCGTAGGCGCCTACTTTTATCATCACTCCCGAGAGCAGTGCGCTCGCCGGAGAAGGCGCCGCCGGATGGGCGTCGGGCAGCCAGACGTGCAGGGGGACCATGCCGGCCTTGACTCCGAAGCCGGCGATGAGCGCGACCAGCGCCACCACTTTGAAGGATCCGGTGAGCCAGGAGCTTTCCGCGAGCGGCGCGAAGCTGACGGTACCGGACGCTCCGAGGTAAAGGAGGATGCCGCCGAGCAGGACCATGCCGCCGATCACGGTGAGGATTATGTACTTAGTGGCCGCCGACCTTGCCTTCTGCGTCTCGGAGTGCACGACCAGCACGTAGGCGATAAGCCCCATGGCCTCGAAAAAGAGATATAGCGTGAAGAAATCCTGCACCATGAAAACGCCAAGGGTCGCGGCCTCGCAAAGCAGGAGGAAGAAATAAAATCGCGTCCGCTTGTGCTCGTGATCCATGTACTTGAAGGAATGAAGACAGGCGGCGAACCAGAGCACGGCCGCGAAGAAGGCGAAGAAGGCGCCCAGGGCATCGACTTCGAGGTTGCCCACGAAGCGATCGCCGATGCGCATGATGTCCAGGTTGAAATAGACGGCGCCTCCGGAGAAAACCTTCGCGAGCATCCACACTACGAGGCCCAGGGTTATTCCACTCGCCGCCACCGCCGTCCAGTTGCGCAGTCGCGCGCGTTTCTCCCCCGCCAGAGCGACGAGGATGGCGCCCAAGGCCGGGATGACGAGCGCCAGCACGGGCAGCATCGAAAAGGAAAGCGCCTTTACGTTCTCAGCTTGCAAGCGAAATCCTCACCATCAATGAAAGATCACCCCGATTACCTTGCTTACCAGGCTGTATGGAAAGCCGGGCACCGTGATCCAGATGCCCATGATTACCACCAGTATGGCGAGGACGATTATGGGAACCATCAGCCGGTAGTCCGACTCGTTGGTAAAGGACAGCTTGGGCCGCGCCGAACCCTCGATTTCGTCCCCCTCCCAGCGGAAGAAGGCCACGTAAATGATGGGCAGAAAGTAAGCGGCCGAGAGCAGCGCGCTGGTTAAGAGAATAATTATATACACGGGCAGCCCCGCTTCGAGCGCCCCGTTCCCCAGCAGCCATTTGCTGATGAAACCCACCGAGGGCGGAGTCCCGATCATGGCCAGGGCGCAGACGGAAAAAGCGATCATGGTTATGGGATATTGATAGCCGATGCCCCGCATCTCGCTGATGTTTCTCTTTCCAGTTTTTAACAGTATCACCCCGGCGCAAAGGAACAGGCACCCTTTCATTATGGCGTGGTGGGTGAGGTGCATGAGGCCGCCGAGACCGCCATCGTGGGTGAGCATGGCGATGCCCAGGATTATGTACGACACCTGGCCGATGCTCGAGTAAGCCAGCCGCCGCTTCAGGTTGTCCTGGGTCAGGGCGAATAGCGATGCCAAGACGATGGTGATACAAGCGAGGACCGCCATAACTATGAAGACTTTCAACTCGCGCATCAACTCAATGCCGAAGATGTTGAAGACAACCCGGATGATGCCGAATGCGCCGGCCTTCAGGATGACCCCCGAGAGCAGGGCGCTCGCCGGTGACGGCGCGGCCGGGTGAGCATCCGGCACCCAGCCGTGCAGCGGCATAATCGCGGCCTTGACTCCAAACCCGGCCAGGTAGGCAAAGAATAAGGTGGTCAGGGCGGCCCGGCTGGCGATATCCAGACTCAAGCTTCCGTACTGCCCGAACCCCAACTGCCCGCCTCCCCAGAAATAGTTGCCCACGACGGCAAAAAAGAGCACAGCGCCCGCCGCTATCGAATAGACGAGGTATTTCGTCGCCGCGTATCTCGCCTCTCGCGTCTCCTCGTGCACTATCAAGGGATAGGAGCCGAAGGTCATCAGCTCGTAGAAGATGAAGTAGGTGAACATGTTGCCCGAGAAGGCACAGCCGAGGATGAACGATTCGACCAGCGCCATGAATATAAAGAAGCGGTTCTCCTTATGATCTATATAGCCGATGGAATAGAGGGTGGCGAGCATCCAGAGGAAGGAGAGCATGAGCGCGAAGTAGTACCCCAGGGTATCGACGGTGAGTCGTAGCTCCAGGCCCTGCACCACGCTGGCGATCTTGATGGTGTAGCTGTGGCCGTCGAGGATGCCGGGAAGCAGTGTTAGCACCAGGACGAAGGTCGCCGCGGAGCCCAAAAAGCACAGGGATAAACGCGCTTTGCGGGACCGGCTGGGCATCAGCGTGAGAATCAAGAGCGAGACCCAAGGCAAGAGGATACCTATTAGAGGTATTACCGAAAAAAATGGTTTACCCTGCAACCTCTACCCCCCTTTCTAAATCAACAACCCCGCCGCCTTTAAGAGCGACGGTATGACCAGGCCCGAGAAAAGTCCGAAGAAAACCGTTGCGACCGCCAGAATCCAGATGGGAATGAGCATCGAGGGCGGCACATCGGCCGGGCGCGGCGTCCAGGCGCCCTCCTTCCCCGGCTGGAAAAACATGTAATAAAGGATGCGAAAACAATAAAAAGCCCCGAGCAGGCTTCCCAGCAGCAGCACCACGACATAGACCCAATTGCCGGCTTTTACGTTGCCCAGTATCAGGTACCACTTGCTGATAAAACCGGCCGTGGGCGGTATTCCGACCAGCGAGAAGGCGGCCAGGCCGAAAGCGAAACAAGTCCAGGGCATCTGGCGCCAGGCCCCCTTCAAGTCTTCGATGCGCCGGAAGCCCTTTATGTAAATGAAACTCCCGGCACAGAGGAACATGCAGGCCTTGGCCAGGCCGTGATCGAGCATGTGGTACATGGCGCCGGTGAGGCCCTCGGCGTTGAAGGCGGTTAGGCCAAGAAATATATAGCCGACATGGCTGATGGTAGAATATGCCAACATGAGCTTGAGGTCCTTCTGGAGAAGGGCCATGACGCCGCCGAAGATGACGCCCGCGGCGGCGAGGACGGCCAGCGCATTCGAGGTTGCGCTCGTGAGGTTTCCCACGTGCGGGGTGAACACCGAATAGGCGATGCGCAGAATGCCGAATATGGAGACCTCGACCACCAGGCCGGACAGCAGCGCGCTGACCGGCGACGGGGCTATGGAATGAGCGTCCGGCAACCACAGGTGAAGCGGGAAAAGGGCGGCCTTTACGCCGAAGCCTACGACGAAGAGCACGAATGAGGCTATCAGGATTTCCCGGTACCCCGACTGCCCTATCCTCCCCGCCAATTCGGCCATGTTCAGGCTGCCGGTTGCCATGTAGAGCAACGCTATCCCCAACAGGATAATTATGGAAGCGGGCGCCCCCATCAGCAGGTAGCGCAACGCCGCTCTCACCGCCCGGCTGTTGGCGCTGATCGCCACCAGGCCGTAGGAAGAAAGGGCGACGATTTCCATGAATACGAAGAGGTTGAAGATATCGCCCGAGGCCACGAAGCCCATCAGGCCCCCACTAAGCAGGAGGATCAGGACGTAGTAGGCTGTCATCCTCCCCGCCGAGACCTCCTTCACGATATAACGCCGCGAGAAGATGAGGGCGAGCAGGCCCAGGGCGCAGATCAAGAGCATGAGGAACAGCGCCAGGTAATCAACCCGCAACTCTATCCCGAGGGGAACGCTCCAATTTCCAAGGTGGTAGCTGATGTAGCCGTCGGACGGGATGCGCCCGATGAGCATGCATCCCAGGACTCCGGATGCGAGCAGCGGGACGAGCGCCCCCCAGGGGAGCCAGTGCGGCTTTAAATAGCCGACTATGGAGACCAGGACCGCTCCCAGCAGCGGCAGGGTGATCATGAAAATTGCCAAATGTTGGTAGCCACCCATCAGCCGATCAGTTCCCTTCCTCGCGCGCCGCTTGCGTTTCTTCCTGCCGAGCCATGCGCATGATCTGGTCGGTGTCCAGAGTGCCGTATTTGCGATGCAGGAGAATGACCATGGAGAGAGCGAGCGCGGTCACGCCGACCGCGACGATTATACCGGTCAGCACCAGCACCTGGGGTACGGGGTTGACCATGCGCGTGGGATCGGCTCCAGCTCCCGCAACCGGCGCCACGCCGTTCCTGGTGTACCCCAATGAAATATAGAAGAAGAAAACCGAGGTCTCCATGATATTAAGGCCGATGAGTTTCTTCACGATATTACGCCGCACGATGACGTTGTAGAGCCCAATGCAAAAAAGCAACATGGCGGCGGCATAGAGGTAGTTATGCGACAGGTTCAAGGTCCTCTTCCTCCCTCATCATGGCGAAGAGAATCGATATCAAGGCAAAGCCGACGCCGATGCCTATCGCCATCTCCACGATCACCGAGAGCCAGTTGGCGAGGGCGGGCTGGATGCTGGTGGATACCCGCGGCCAGGCATAGGTAAGGAAGGTACCGCCCCCGGCGATCCCCAGGACGCCGAGCACGAAGAAGGTCATTATGGCCGAGCCTTCGAGCGGCACGCGCAGGCCTTGAGGCATCCTGCGCGATGCCTCTTGCAATCCGAAGATGGTGGTGAAGATGATCATGCTGGCGCCGATTATGGCGCCGCCCTGAAAACCGCCTCCCGGCGATATCTCGGCATGAATGATGACGTAAGCCGAGAAAAGGATGATAAAGGGGATGACGAAGCGGACCATCACCTCTACGATCTTACTCGGGGCCACTCGAGCGCCATCGAGTCTGGCCTGGATCCTCCCCCGTTTCTCCCTGCCCAGTACGGCGAGGACTCCCATGAGGGCGCAGTATATAATGCCAACCTTGCCCATGGTGTCGTAGCCACGATAGTTCACGTTTACCGCCGTCACCGCATCCTGTGCCCCGGTGTCTTCCGGCGAGCGCTCGAGGTACTGTGTGGCCATCCCCTGCCTGGCCGGGTTATCCGGGTCGCCGAGGGAAGGCATTTTGGTCACCAAAAAGAGCAGTAGGACGGCCAGTGCGGCGACGAACAGCAGTGCGAGCAACCTTTTCAACTCTGGTCCCTCCCACGGGTTTTGAACACGGTAACCAGGAAGAAGACGGTGGTTACGCCGGCACCCATCGCCGCCTCGGCAAGAGCCAGGTCGGGTGCCTGCAGACGCAGCCACATGAGGGACATGATCAGGCCGTAAACGGAAAATATAATAACTCCCGCCAGGAGATCGCGGCTGAGGGTCGCGAGGATCGCCGTGGTGACGAGCAGCACTATGAGGATGGTGTTCAAGGCCGGTTCCATCACTGGCCCTCCCCGTCTTCTTTTCGCCAGGGTGCTATCCCCTGCTTCACCGCAGATCGTCCAATGGCATGTCCGGTCGTGGCGCTCGAGATAAATAGGAAGCCAAGCACTATTAGCAGCTTGAGGACATCCCATGAAACGCCGCTGTAAACGGCGAGGCCGATGAGGATGGAGCCGGCTCCCATGGTGTCGCATTTGGTGGAGGAATGCAGGCGGGTGAAGACATCGGGCAGCCGCAGCAGGCCGGTGGTTCCGATGATGAAAAAGAAGGTGCCCACCGAACAGAGGATAACGGCGATTACCTTAGCGATCATCGCCACTCTCCTCCAATCTTGTCGTTTCCAACCAGCGGGAAATAGAGACCGTTACTACGAAAAGCAGCAGGGCGTAGACCATGGCTACGTCGAGAAAATAATGAGAGCCCCGTATGAAGGTGACGAGCGCCACGACCACCAGTGTCTTGGTGCCCACGATGTTGACGGCGAGCACGCGGTCCTGGATCGTCGGTCCCATGGCCGCCCGGTAAAGGCATATGAAAGCGTTAGTTGCAATTATGATGGCCGCGATGGTGAAAAAATCAGCCACTGGGTTTCACCGCGAACAGCCACGCTACCAGCTTCTCGCGGGCGAAGATCGTTTCCAGATGGCGGGGGGCCAGGTAGTGCACGGTGAGAAGATCATCCTCCATATCAACGGTTATCGTTCCCGGTGTCAGGGTGACGGCATCGGCGAATAAGGTGCGGGTAAAATCGTCCGGCATGAAAGTCTTGTACTCGGTGATGCCGGGATCGATGGGAAGCCTCGGACTGAGGATGATCAGCGCCACATCTATATTGGCCTTGATGATTTCCCAGACGAGCACGAGCACGAACAGCGGCAGCTTGATGATAACCAAAAGGCTGATGCGAGGGTCGAGCACCCTGGCCAGGATCAGTAATGAGATAGCCGCTACTAGTGCCGAAACTACGGCGCCCAGCACCAGATTGTACAAGGCTACGGCAGCGGTGAGGATAACCCAGAAGGCGAGCAGTATGAGCGATAGAAAGAGTTTTCGGCGAAAGACAAGACTTTTGTCCAACCGGTCATCCCCCGTAAAAGTCACAATGACCAAGCAAAAACCGAGATAGAAAATATTGGCCAATTATATCAAACGGGCAAAGAGATATGTAAAGAGGCGCGACAAAGGGATATCGGCCCCATCCTTGTGAAAAAGCGCGCAAAACAATAGAGATGGTATGCCGTCTCTTACCCGTAACTCATAGTGCTCTTTTGGCGTGGCTCTATTATGGCACCTGCAATTTGACACTGCCTTCGTCAAGCAATAATATTAAATCAGAAATACTAGTAACTTTTAAGGTTATTATTGATGCAATCCGATACAGCTAATAAGATGTTAACGGCACTGGGTGAGATCCTTGAACGCGAAGGGGTCGGTCCCGTGGATGTCGTTATCTGTGGCGCTATGGCGCTGGCCATGCAAGGCATCATCGATAGGCCGACTCGAGATATCGACGGCCTTGGTCTGGTTATTCGAAAAAGGGGGCGTCTGGTATTGAGCAAGCCCTTGATGAGCACCGAATTCAACCAGGCGGTCGAGCGTGTCGGCATCCACTTCGGTGTCGGCAAGTTCTGGTTCAGCACCGCCGCTACCATACTGCACGACGACACTCATCTTCCGCCGGATCTTATCGCCAGGGCCGAGGTGCGAGACTACGGCAGCCGGCTCAAGGTGCGGCTCTGCTCCCGTCCCGACATGGTCTGCCTTAAGATGTGGGCGGCAATCAAGCGAGGGGAGCCCGATATCGGTGATCTTGTGCAGATGCGCATCAGCGAGGAAGAGACCACGGCCGCGGCTGCCTGGTGCCTCGAGCAAGATGGGGAAGCAAGAACTGACCTGATAGCGATTCTTGAGGAAGTGGGTCATGGAGGACTGGCAGAACGCTTTAGCTGAAACCGTCCAGAGCATCATCTGGAGCCAGTGGGCGACACTCGGCGCCTTCGTCGAGGCGCCACCCACCAGCAAGTCGTTAGTCGATCCGGAGGCTCTCCTGGTCGCCACCTGTGCCTTCGGACGATATGATGCCCGCATCTTTGACGAAGCTATCGACTGGACCATCCAGAATCACGCGCTGCTGAAACCGTGGCGTCTGAAGCGGATCTCCCGTTGCTTCGGCGGCGACGTCCAGAGGACACTCGGTGCCATGCTGGAATACACGTCCGAGGTGACCGGCAAGGATCTCTTTCCGGGCGTCCGGAAAGAAGCCGTCCAAGTCCTGGAGCAGGCGGAGACGGAAGAGCTGTTTTACAGGGAGAAAGGCCGTTATTCCAATGGACACAAACCAGACGAGGTGTTCCTGAGATGGAAGTTGCTGCGGGGAAAGCCCAGAATCCGGCACCATTCGGGAACACCCGATTTGAAGAACCCGGGCAACCTGATGCTTCGCCTGCGGGACTACTATGGATCGGAGGCGCGCGCCGATGTTCTCACCTACCTGATGACGGAACGCGGTGGCAGCTCCTATGGTATAGCCGCAAAGATCAAGTATCAGCAGGGACGTGTCTACGATGTACTGGAAGGTCTGGTCAATGCCGGTATCGCGCAGAAGCAGGGCGGTCGTGGACACGCCTACTACTGGATAGACGCCAAGGGCATGGCGGCCACTCTGGGCCTGGGAAGAAAGCGACCCGTCTTCCTCGCCTGGGGAGATGTCTTCTGTGCCTTTTACCTTCTACTCTCCGACTGGCGTGATTATGAGGAAGAATATGCGAACGACCTCCTGGCTGCGGAGAGGATTCGGGAATTGACCAAGAAGATCGTCCCCATGCTGAGAAAAGCCGGTGAGCCCCTCGCCCTCTTGCCGCTATCCGATATGAGAAAGCTGAAAGGCAGCGAGTGCAAGGAAGCCCTCAAGGCGTTCCTTGAAAAGGATCGCGCTGTCCTGGCACGCCTGGTCGCCGCCTAGGCCGCCTTTACCTTCGCACCAAACTCATCTTATCTTGTGAAGGTTCGCCCCTCGCACTGAGAAGAGCCCCGTCATAAGAAACGGTCTATTCGTAGCGCAGTGCCTCAATGGGATCGAGGCGAGCGGCTTTCGCCGCCGGATAGATTCCGAACACGATGCCGATAAACGCCGCGACGCACACGGCGAGCAATATTGAGCCGCCGGTTACGATGGTCGAGAAACCGAGCATGTGTCCCGCGCCCAAGCTCAAGAGGCGCCCGAACAGGATGCCGATAATGGCTCCGGTAAAGGTCAGCAACAGGGCTTCAATGAGGAACTGAGCCAGCACATCGGATGTCTTTGCCCCTACTGCTTTCCTGAGACCGATTTCCCGCGTGCGTTCGGTGACCGAGACCAGCATAATATTCATTATCCCGATCCCTCCTACCAGCAATGAAATTGCAGCGATGCCCGCCAGGAACGCGGTCATAATATCGGTGATGCTGCTGATAGTTGCCAGCAGATCCTGCGAGGAACGCACCGTGAAATCGGCGAGGTCCACGTTCTGGGCGCCGTGATTGGCCAGCAGAACGGCAGTTACTTCTTCTTTCGCCCCTTCCACGCCGGCATCGTCTTGCACCTGCACCACGATCGAAGTGAAGTTATCGGTCTGAAAAGTCTCTCTGGCCGCAGTATAGGGAATGAAACCGCCTGTATTGGGGTTGGTTACACCGTTCTCGTCCATGGTATCAAGGACTCCGATTACCGAATAATCGGCGCCCTCGACCGCCAGCTTCTGCCCTATCGGATTCGCCTCACCGAATATGTCCTGGGCCAGGTCGTGCCCGAGAACCAGCACCTTGGCTCCGTTCGATACCTCCTGCTGCGTGTACCATCCGCCCTCTGCCACCCCCAGGTTCATAATCTCGGAGTAATCATCCGAGGTGCCGGTTACCTGGAAGCGCTGCTCGCCGTCGGTCGTTGTAAATATGCTGGTGCCCGCGATGTTCCCGGAGACCCCTTTGATCTGTGAGGACCCAACTTTTTCCATAAGCGATTCGAGATCGCTTTGCGTAAGCGTCGAAGCTCCTCGATTCCCGGCCAGCCTCTGGCCCGGCCCGGCGTGCATGGCCCCTGGTCCTTCCTTGACATCGGCTCCGGGCACCACGGTGATGTTAGAGGTCCCCAATATCGAAATCTTCCCGGTGAGGTCTTTTTTCGCGCCGTTTCCCAGCGCCATTAGAGCTATCACCGCGCCTATGCCTATCACTATGCCGAGTATCGTCAAAAAACTTCGGGCTTTGCTGCTGAAGACCGCGTGTAACGACTGTCTGGCTATCTTGAGCGCCTTCATGATCCTGCCCCTTCCGTGCCTATGATCCGCCCATCGAGCAACCTCACCGTCCTGCCGGCCCATGCCGCCAGCTCTTGCTCGTGGGTTATAAGGACCAGTGTCGCTCCGTCTGTATTAATCTTACGAAACACTCCCATGATCTCGGCAGCCGTCACCGAATCCAGGTTGCCGGTGGGCTCATCAGCGATGATTATCGAGGGTTCCATGATCAGGGCCCTCGCTATGGCCACCCTCTGAACCTGCCCGCCCGATAGCTGGTTGCTCCTGTGATGCGCTACGTCTCCTAAGCCGAGCTTTTCAATAAGCCCCTGGGCCCTGCCGCGGCCGTCGCCGCTCTCCCCATAGATCGTGGGCAACAGCACGTTGTCGAGGACGGTCGTTCGCGGCAGCAGGTTGAACGCCTGAAATACGAAGCCTATTCTGCGGTTTCTGATCTGCGCCTGCCCCGACTTGCCGATGCGGTTGACGTTTTCTCCATCCAGCCTGTAGTCGCCGGAGGAAGGCTTATCCAGGAGGCCGATGATGTTCATCAACGTCGTCTTGCCGGAACCCGAGGGGCCCATTATGGCAACGAATTCTCCCCGCTTTATCTCCAGAGATACCCCCCGCAAAGCGTGGACATCCTCGCCGCCCATTTTGTAGATCTTGTGGATGTCCTTCAGTTCGATGACATTTCCATTGCCTGGTGCTACACCTTTGCTATTTATTTTCATCAATCCCTTCTTTCTCGTCATGCAGATGAACCGCGATCATCTCGGAAATATGCTCAAAAGGCAATTCCTGAGCCATCTTCTCGTTGATATGCGACAGGACTGCGAGAAACACCTCGAGATCATCCTGGTCGATTCCTCGCAGAGCTTCATCAAGCTTATGGTTATAAGCTTTGAACACATTGCCCGCCAGCTGGTTCCCCTCGTCGGTAAGCCTTACCAGAACGACCCGGCGGTCGTTCTCATCCGGGATGCGTTCGAGGAGCCCCTTGCTCTCAAGACGAGCTATAAACCTGGTCGCCACGCTTACCGTAACGTTGGTCAGCTTCGATATCATGCCCATGTTGAGGGTACCGGCCCGATGCAGGAAGCCCAGAAAGGCCACCTGGGGAGGCCTGAGGCCGGTATCCTTCATGGCTTGTGAACCCAGGCCATGCAGCAGCCTCAGGGAAAATAGCAGCAGGGTTGCGGCTCTTTCTGTATCCGGTACCGTTGGTTGCGATTTCTTACTCATATTACCTTCCTTAATACAATAATTGTATTATTGCAATAATGAGCCGGATGGTGTGCGATGTCAAGTCATGAAGCCAGGCAGTCTATATCCGCGTTTCATCCTCACATTCGGGGAGGGTGGGTCGTTTTTTGCTTTTATGGCGATGAATGAGGTAGACGGCGGTTACGATGATGGCGGCTACCCCGAGGAGGCCCCAGCCGAACCAATTGATGGTCTGTTCTATTCTTTCCCATTTATTTCCAAAAAGGTAGCCGAGGGCGCCGATTATGCCCACCCAGAGAACGGCTCCGGGGATATCGAAGAGGATGTATTTCCAGTACGGCATCTCGCTTATCCCGGCAGTGACGGGAATGAATGCGTCGATGCCCGAGATCATGCGGCCGAAGAGGACCGTGACCGGGCCATAGCGCTCGAAGTAACGCTCGGAGCTCCGCAAGCCCCGCGTCAACATGGGGCGGTCCTGGTATTTCACCATCAGGCGCCGGCCTACCTTATAACCGACGAAATACCCTATATTATCTCCCAGGATGGCGCCGACCACCGCAACCGAGAGGATGCAGGCGAAATTCAATTCACCCTGAGCCGCATAGAAACTGCCGAGGAGGAGCACGGCCGTACCCGGCGCGATCCAACCGGTTAAGAAGATGCTTTCCAGAAAGACGCCGCCCAGGACAATCAGGTAGCCCCAATTGTTGTATAGGGGCTGCAGCAGTTCAATCAGGCGGTTTACGAAGGAAGCTTGCATAGCTCTTTATCAGCAGGGTCTCGATATAAAGCGAAGCAATCTCCTTCTTCCCACCGAGATTGCTTCGTCACTTGGTTCCTCGCAATACGGCTCGTCGCGAAGCCCCTCGCCTAACCCTCTTCGTCGATGAGGTTCTTGAGTATCTGGCCATAGGGATCTTTT
>Ga0209747_1000056_pt1 | contig 49667 bp, 45 predicted proteins | sample BarGraNGADG00311_FD_184498 | JGI IMG/M metagenome (GOLD analysis project Ga0209747, IMG submission 184498) | Arctic peat soil microbial communities from Barrow, Alaska - Barrow Graham LP Ref core NGADG0011-311 (SPAdes) (version 2) | ecosystem: Environmental > Terrestrial > Soil > Wetlands > Peat...
AAGCGATGCAACTTCGGTGAGTCAAAGAAGAATCATGAAGTCCAAGAAGTAAACAAAAAAGTAAAAAGTGAACGACGCCTTTACTGGTGGCGCTTCAGAAAATCTATCGCTCCGGCCATCGCTGTCTTTGCGCACTTGCGCCAGAAGAGGTTCACGTACCCGTGTGGGATCACCCTGCACTCGGACGGTGTGAAGGCCATCACCTCGTGCTCTACGCCTTTTGATTCGAGCTCCCTCGCGAAGGCGATCGACTCGGGTGCGAGCTTGTCCTTTTCGGCATACGAGATGAAGCAGGGCGGGTAGCCGCCTGTGACGTGCCTGATCGGGGAGGCCGCCTTCGACCTCTCCTTGAAAACCGCCGGGTCGCGCGACAGGAACGACTCGAGCATCATCTTCGCGAACGGGAACCCCGTGGCAAGGATGGTCTCGGTGTCGAACGCGCCGTAGAAGAGCACCAGGCCGGCGATGCGCCGGGGCCGCGTCAGTCGCTCGATCCTCAACGCCTTCGCCTGCGAGGGGTCGACGAGCGAGGTGGCATAAGTGCTGACGAGGTGCGCGCCCGCGGAGTCCCCGGCCATGAAGACCCTGTCGGGATTGCCGCGGTACGCGATCGCATTGGACATCGCCCACGATACGGCGCTGCCGACGTCGGTGAGGTTGTCGGGAAATCTGAACCGCGGGGCTCTCCTGTAATTGACGTTGAACACGACGTATCCCGCCGCCGCGAAGCTCTTGGCGATGCGGGTGTAGTGGCTCTTGTCCATCGAGATGAAGCCGCCGCCGTGAACGTATATGAGCAACGGGAAAGGGCCGGCGCCTTCAGGGACGATGACGTCGAGCCGCTGTTTCTTGTCGGGCCTGGCTTTTACGTAGGGGACGTTCCTGACATGCATGCCGACGCGTGGGGGGTCGAGGTTGAAGATCGGTTTGATGAACCATTCGCCGGCGCTGACGACGTATTTGTAGAGCGTAGAGAAGAGCCCTCGTCCCCTGAGCGGCACCTTGCCGTCGGCCACTGCAACCCTCTATTCCGAGCCGGCTTCGGCGGTTTCCCAGGAGGGGGGAGGAATGACCTTGCGAGGGCTTTTCTTCGGGCGTGACCCGTGAAGCCCCCGTGGAAGCGCGACTACGAGCAGCAGGAACCAGAGCACGGCGGGCAGGCCGATCTGGAACGCGCGGGACTCGAGGAACGAGACGGCCTGGTCCGCCACGCCTATGGCGGCGGTCATGCCCGCCTTCACACCCTCCGTCACTGCCGCGACAGAGTCTATCTGGACCTGGGCGTCTCCGACGCCACCGAGTGAGCTGGTGACCTGTGCGCGCACCCGGTGCGCGCGGTCGACGCCTGACTTGTTGAACCTCTTCAAGGCGCGAGACAGGAAAGGCAGGACCAGGACGGCCACGAGGACCGCGACCACGATCGCCACTACCCCGATTATCTCGAAAATGGTTGCTGCCAAGCGGACCCCCGTAGTCTCGAACGTCAGTTCCGACAAACAATATATCCGAAAAAGGGGAGGAGTCAAAGAAGGCCCGGCTAAGCCCGGCTAAGAGGGATGCCACTACGGGCCCCGTGTTCCCATAATCTATAATAAGAACAAGATGGACGATAAACCGGTTGGTACCCAGGAAACCATTCCGCTCAGCGGCGCGCCGGAGTCAAAGGCTCTGAGGTACGAGGTCGCCGAGTTACTCCGCGCCAGTAAAGAAGACATGCTCGCCCGGATCGACAACGTGGTCGTGGCGGCCGTGCCCGAATACGAGTCCGTGCTCGCAGACGTAATGGCTGACATCAGGCAATCTTTCCGCGATCTGTTCCAGCTCTACATAGATTACTTCGAGGCTTCGGAGCTTCCCCGAAAGCTGATCAAGAGCGTGGCCACCGACATCGGCCGCAAGCGCGCGAGCCAGGGCATAAGCCTCAAGAATGTGATCGAGAGCTTTGACGCCGGCGAGACCTTCATCTGGGACACGATTACCAGGGAGCTGTTGCCCAAGGGCTATCCCGCGGAGGCGTGGATAGACGTGGCCAACCTGCGCGACAACTTCACGAAGCGCGTGCGTCACTACATGAGGCACGCGTCCCACGCGGAGGACCGGTCCTCTGTCGAGCGGCAGCTCGAGGAGTTCCGCGCGCTGTCCCGGCTCGGCCAGACGATCGTGTCCACCGTGGACCTGGAGCGCGTGCTGCGGCAGATACTCGAGGTCGCGACAAGCCTTATGCAATCCAAGATGGGCGCAATAATGCTGCTCGACACGACCCGCAGCTACCTCGACCCCGTCGCCGACATGGGTCTGTCACGGGCATGGGTCGCGCGCGAGAAGATCCCGCTTGACAAGAGCCTCGCGGGGGTCTCAATAAAGCGCAACGAGTACGTGCTGGCGCGCGACGACGAGCTCGCCGGGTTCGACCTGCCCAGGCCGGCGGCGGGCCGAAAGATCAGGTCCGCGCTCTCGATACCGATCACGGTCGATGAGCTGCCGATCGGTGTCATCGAGCTCTATGAGACGACGCCGAGGGTCTACACCGACCTGGACATCACCATGCTCACCACGCTCGGGCCGCAGGCGGGCGTCGCAATCAAGAACGCCCGGCTGTTCCGCGAGGAGCGCAGGCAGCGGCGCCAGGCGGCGGTACTCACCGAGTTCGCGCAAGCCGTTAGCAAGGCGCGCGACCTGGACGAGCTGCTCGAGACGATCGCCGAGAGGACCGCGCAGGCGCTCGGGGTGGACCGGGCCTCGCTGTTCTTCTACGAGCCGGAGGCGAACGCCCTGACGTTCATGGCGGGATACGGGCGCAGCACCCTCCAGGTCTGGCTGCTGAACCAGTTCCATATACCGATGGGCGAGCTGGGGCAGGCTACGGCGAAGGCCCTGCGAAACAAGGAGCCCATCGTCGTAGAGGAAGTCGGCGAGGAGCTAAGCCTCGAGTCGAGGATCTTCAGAGGGCCCGGCGTCAGGGCCTACCTGCAGGTGCCGCTGGTCGTGAAGGACGAGCTCATAGGGCTTATGAGCCTCGAGGTCACTAGCGAGGAAGTCAACTTCAACGAGGACGCCATCACGCTCGCGGACTCGCTCGGGCGCCAGGCAGCGGTCGCAATCCAGAACAGGCGTCTTCAGGAGAAGCTGTTCGATCAGCAGATGACCATCAAGAACGCGGAGATCAACGAGCGCCTGTACCGCGAGCGCGAGAGAAGTGAGGCCGTCCTCAGGGCGACTCCTGACGCCGTCCTCGTGATCGACAAGGACAACAAGGTCATCCTGGTCAACCCGGCGGCGGAGTTCCTTACGGGCTGGAGCCAGGACGAGGCAAGGGGCCGCGGCTGCCATGAGATGCTTTACGGCTCCGAGTCGGCGCCCGGCATCTGCCCCGGCCCGGACTGTCCCATCAACAGGATGTTCTCCGGCGAACACGTCGCGTACAGCGAGGACGAGATAGTAACGCGCTCGAACAAGAGGATACCCGTCGGCGGCACCTTCGCGCCGATCATCGGCCCTGACGGCAAGATCGAGAACGTCGTCGCAATCTATCGCGACATAAGTGAGCAGAAGGAGCTCGAGAAGTACGCTCTCATCCAGCGGGAGATGGAGATCGCCTCCGGCATCCAGGCGAGCCTGCTCCCCAGGGAGTGGCTGCTGTCGGGAGGCGTGAGCGTGCACGCGAGACAGCAGCAGGCCCGCATCGTCGGAGGGGACTGGTTCGACTACTGGTGCTACGGCGACAAGATCTTCCTGGTGGTGGGGGACGCGTCGGGCCAAGGCGTCGGCGCCGCGCTGTTCGCGACGATGGCCATGAGCGCCCTGCGCGTCGAGGCGCGAGAGCACAACAAGATACTGGAGATCATGGAGCACGTGAACCGCAACCTTTATCTCGGCAACAGGTCCGACAGCTTCGTGACCGTCTTCTTCAGCGTGCTCGACCTTCCCAGCATGACCCTGAGCTACGCGAATGCCGGGCACGAGGAGCCGCTCAGGATCGGCACGGAGAAGCTCATCGAGCCGCTGACGTCATCGAGCCGCTCGCTCCTCGGGATCTTCTCGAATGCAAACCTGGACGTGCAGCGGCAAAAGCTCGAGCACGGCGACCGCATTGTGATGTTCACCGACGGGGTGATCGACGCGCAGAGCCAGAAGGGCAAGTTTTTCGGGCTCAAGAGGCTCAACCGGTTCGTCACCGCGCACCGCGAACTGTCACCCGAGGACTTCATCGACTCCCTGATCGAGAACGTCCTTGAGTTCTGCGGCGGAGAGCCAAAGGACGACATGACGGTGATGGTCTGCGACATCCCCTAGCTTAATTTGGGGACAGGCACCAAATTAAGCATGAGACCTGAAATTGGCCAACCACCCTTAACACCGGCGGCTTGCCCGCCACAACCAGCAGCACGAAGAAGACAAGCAGGAAGAGCGTTGTTGCCGCCTGCCGCAGCAGCCTGTCAGGGCTCGTGTTTCTCAATCAGCTTCTCCTCGAGTTCTTTCATCGTGCGCTCGAGGCTTTGACGCCGGATGGCGGTCGTGAGGTCCCCGCGGGTGCGCTCCAGGACCCCCCGGACCATGTCGTTCGTCCTTTTCAGTCCCGCAGTGATCGCGTTGGGGTAGTCGACGGACGCCAGCAGGTAGTAGACGTCGTCCATGACGCCAAGGATGTACTCTCCCTTTGTGAGATCGTTGACGCGTATCAGGTCGAGGACGTGCCGGCGCATCTCGCCTATAGCCTCCCCGAGCCCGTTGAGATAAGGAGCGACGCCCACCTCGAGCTCTTCGGGCATCGGCAGGGGCTTTTCCTCGATGAGGGCGAAGGTCGCCGACGCCTCGGCGAACTCCTTTTCGGCGTCCTGCAGGAAGCCCGCGTAGTAGATGCGAGGGAACGGGGCGAGAAGCACGTGAGCCTTCTCGATGTTGTCCTTGGCCGCGGCGTGCAGCCGTACAGACTCGTCCCGGTCGCCCCTGTGGGCGGCCCGGATGGAGTTCGCGCAGAACTGTATGCAGTCCCTGGAAAGGGCGAGCCCTTTCTCGCGCGCCTCGTTCTCGAGGTCGAACGTCTCCTTGACCTTGTCGAAAATGTGCTTCAGCTCCATGGTTTGCTCCTAGGCTTTTACGATCCCGACAGGCCTGCACCATCCGGCGCTGGCCCCGGTGATCTTGACTGGAAAACACGCGACCGTGAAGCCGTGGGGCGGCAGCAGGTCGAGGTTGGCTAGTTTCTCGAGGTGACAGTAGGGCTCCTCGATGCCCGCGTAATGGGCCTCCCATATGATGGACGCGTCACCGGTGACGCGGACCTCGTCCACGATGCTCGCGAACGGCCTGTCGAACCCCCACGCGTCGATGCCCATCACGCGCACCCCGCGCTCGATGAGCCAGAGCGTCGAAGCCTTCGTCATCCCGGCGCCGCGGTTGATGTAGTCCGCGCTTCCCCAGTGCTTGTCCACGCCGGTCATGATGAGGACGATGTCCCGAGGCTTGATCGTGTAGTCGATCCTCTCCAGTTCCGCCTCGATGTCCTCGACGTTGATCCTCTCGCCGTCGGCCTTGCTCCTCATGTCGAGAACGACCCCGTCAGAGTAGCACCAGTCGAGAGGGACCTCGTCGATGGTTGCCGCGCGCTCGCCACCGGCCGTCGGTGCGTAATGCCACGGCGCGTCCAGGTGCGTCCCCGCGTGCGTGATCAACGTGATGTTGTCATTGGCCCAACCGAGGCCGCCCGGCAGTTTCTCCGCTGGCACGCCGAATATCTGCGACATGGTCGCCGCGCCCGCCACGTGGTCCATGTGCGTCACAGTCGGCTTAAAAGGTTCGCTGTCCGACTCCTCGATCGGAACGCTGAGGTCAATGAACTTCAGATTTTCCGCCATCTATTTCGCCCCCCGCTTCTGCAGATAGTCTTCAAGCCTTGCGGCTCCTTCCTTGATGTTGTCCAGTGAGTTCGCGTACGAAAGACGCACGTACCCCTGCCCGCCGCTGCCGAAGTCCGTCCCCGGCGCGATAGCGACGTGCGCTTTCTCGAGCACCTCGAGGCAGAAGCCGTACGAGTCGTCGGTGAAGCGCTTCGCGTTCGCGAAAATATAAAACGCGCCGGTCGGTTCGACGGTGATACCGAACCCCATCTCCCTGAGGCACCCGAGCAGGAAGCGCCTGCGCTCGTCGTATGTCCGCACCATCTCGGCGGTCTCCTCGGCGGTGTCCTCGAGAGCCGCGATACCCGCCCACTGCACGAAAGAGTTCGCGCAGATGAGCAGGTTCTGCTGGATCTTCTGGAGCGCGCGGACGAACTGCGGCGGGCTGATGATATAACCCAGCCTCCAGCCGGTCATCGCGTAGAGCTTGGAGAACCCGTTCAGCACGAAGCTGTGGTCCGTGTACTCGAGTATCGAGTGCTCGCGCCCTTCGTACACCAGCCCGTGGTAGATCTCGTCGGAGACGATATAGGCGCGCCCCGAGACGGCTTCCACGGTCTGCCTCATCTCACTGTCCGTCATGACAATGCCCGTCGGGTTTGAGGGCGAGTTGATCATAACGCCTTTGACCTCGGGCGCGAGCTGCTTCTCGATCTCGGCCGGCCGGTAGTTGAAGCCGTCCGCCTCGAATACGTCCACGTAACGGGGCACCCCGCCCACGAACTCCACCAGGTTCGGGTAGCACGCATAGCAGGGGTTGGAGAGGATCAGTTCCTCACCCGGGTTCAAGAGCGCCGAGAAGATGAGTACCATCGCGAGCGAGGTCCCGCAGGTCACGATGATGTTGTCGGGGGACACCTCGACCCCGTAGCGGTCCCCGTAATGGCGCGAGATGGCTTTTCTCAGAAGCGGGATGCCGAGGCTGTGCGTGTAGTGTGTCATGTCCTCGTCGAGAGCGCGGCAGGCGGCCTCTTTCACGGCGCGCGGCGTCTCGAAATCGGGCTCTCCGACCTCGAGGTGCGATATGCGCGCCCCCCTGGTTTCCATATCGTGCGCCTTCTCCATGATCTCCATCACGTAGAAGGGCGGGAGGTTTGAGGACCTCTCGGATATCAAAAGCAGTACCTCCGCATCGCGTGCCGTCATATTCACAACTGAGTGTAGCAAAAGACCGCCCCGCGGGGGCAGTTTAACAGGGGGGAATCGAGGAGTGGCGAACGAATAAGGAGAGCGACCTATATTCAATACAACCCTGGGAGGGACGATGGCGACCTGGGTCCCCTGGACCGTGCTCGGCGTTTCTGCCTTTTGCCTGCTCGTCGCGGCTGAGTTGGCGCGAGAGGTGCTCAAGACTGATCCTGGCACAGAGCGCATGAGGGAGATATCCCGCGAGATACAACTGGGGGCGGTCCGCTTCCTGGTTGAGGAGTACCGCATCGTCCTCATATTCATCGCCGCGCTCGCGGTCCTCATCGGCCTCTCTCTCTTCCGCGGCTGGATGGTCATGCTCTGCTACTTTATCGGAGCCGGATTCACGATGGGCGCGGGCTACGTCGGGCTCGCGATCACGACGCGCGCGAACTCCCGGACGAGCGAGCAGGCATGCCTCGACAACATGGGCCTCGCGCTGAAGATCGCCTACCGGGGCGGTCTGGTCATGGGGCTCGCTGTCGCCGGCGGGACGCTCCTGGGCATTGCGGTCTGCTACCTGATCTTCAACGTCGCGCTGGGTTTCTGGGACTCGTCGACCATAATTCTCGGGTTCGCGCTCGGCTCGGCCAGTGTGGGCCTCTTCACGCGAGTCGGTGGAGGGATTTTCACGAAGGGAGCCGACGTCGGGGCGGACCTCGCCGGCAAGATCGAGGAAGGCATCCCCGAGGACGACCCGCGCAACCCGGCGGTTATCGCGGACAACGTGGGAGACAACGTCGGCGACGTGGCGGGCATGGGCGCAGACATCTCGGCCTCGTTCGCCGCGGCAACACTCGCTCCTATCGCGATAGCCTCTGGAGGCGTTATCTTCCAGAAGTTTGCGGCCAAAGGCATGCTCCTGCCACTGGCTATCGGTGCGGCGGGCATCCTGTGCTCTATCGCGGGCACTTTCTTCGTGGCGTTCAGCACCGGCAAAAAGCCGGAGAGCAGCCTCAGGCTGGCAATACTCGGTGCGGCGGTTCTGACGACCGTGGCCTCCTTCTTCATCACGTGGGGGATCCTCGGGTGGAAGAATATCGGGATGTTCACCGCCATAGTGGTCGGAATAGTCGCAGGGCTCGGCATCGGGGCAACGAGCGAATACTTCACGTCCGGCTCTTTCTCCCCGGTGAAGAGAATAGCGCGGGCGTCTGAGACCGGCGCCGGCACCACCGTCATCCGAGGCCTCTCCGAGGGGATGACATCTACGATCATCTCGGTGATCCTGATCGGCGCGGCGGTCGGCATCGCCTACTACACGGGCAACCGGATCTTCCTCGGCGGGGGGATATACGCGGTATCTCTGCTCGGAATCGGCGTGCTGAGCAGCGCCGGGATGATAATCTCGGTTGATGCTTTCGGATCAGTATCCGACAACGCGGGTGGCATCGCCGAGATGGCCGACCTCAGCGAGGAGGTCAGGGAGAGGACAGACCTCCTGGACTCCGCCGGCAATACGATGGCGGCAATATCCAAGGGCTTTTCGATAGGAGCCGCAACGCTGGCGGCGATCGCCCTGTTTACCGCGTACGCTCAGGCGGCGGGCATCGTCACCATCAACCTGATCAACAACAAGACGATCGTCGGACTGCTACTGGGCGTGATGGCGCCGCTTGCCTTCAGCGCTCACACTATGCGCGCAGTCGAGCGCGCGGCCGCCGCGGTGGTCGAGGAAGTACGCCGGCAGTTCCGGGAGATCGCGGGACTGAGGGAAGGCAAGCCCGACGTCAAGCCCGACTACTCCACCGCCGTGAAGATGACGGCGAGGACGGCCATCGACCAGATGATAATCCCCGCGGTCCTTGCGATCCTCGTGCCGCTTCTCATCGGCATCATCCTCGGCAAGCAGACGCTCGCCGGCTTCATAGCCGGAGCGATCGCCGCGGGGTTCGCCACGGCTGTGTGGATGGTCAACTCGGGTGAGGCGTGGGACAACGCGAAAAAATATATCGAGGCGGGTAACCTCGGCGGAAAGGGCACGCCAGTGCATGCCGCCGCGGTGGTGGGGGATACCGTGGGCGACCCGCTCAAGGACACCGCCGGCCCCTCTATGAACGTGCTTATCATACTGATGACGGTCGTCGCACTCCTGTTCGTGCCTCTGTTCGCCGCCTGACGCCGCAAGGGCCGGCGGCTGAGAACAACACCGACGGGCATCGCCCGCCGCGGGCTGTTTCTTGCGGGTTGCTTTCCTCGCAAATATAATTTGCCCTGTTTGCCAGCCATGATCTTCTCGAGGGCGGCTGGAAGGAGAACAGATGGCCGCGTGGGTACCTTATGCCGTGGCCGGGATCGCGGCTTTCTGCCTCGCGGTCGCGGCCGTGTTCGCGGTCCTGGTCGTTCGCCAGGACCCCGGAAATGACAAGATGCGGCGGATTTCACGAGCGATCCAGGAAGGCGCCCGGGCGTTCATCCGTCGCGAGTACGGATACGTCGCCATCTTCATGGTCATCCTCTTCGGGTTCATCACCATCGCGCTCCGCAGCCAGAGCGGCTGGCAGACAGCGGTCTGTTACGTCTTCGGAGCCCTCTGCTCGCTCGTCGCGGGCTTCGTCGGCCTCTGGATCTCCACGCGCGCAAACTGCAGGGTGGCTGAGGCGGCGAGGGGCGGCGCCTCCCGGGCCTTGACGGTCGCGTTCCGCAGCGGCGCGGTGATGGGCCTCACGGTCGCGGGGCTCGCCCTCCTGGGGCTCACCGTCTGCTACATCGTCTTCGAGGTCGTCCTCGGAGTGTGGAACTCGACCAACATCATCCTCGGGTTCTTGCTGGGCGCCTCGAGCGTGGCGCTGTTCGCGAGGGTTGGAGGCGGGATCTTCGCCAAGGGAGCCGACGTCGGCGCCGCCTTCGCGAGCAGGAACGACCCAGATGTCCCGGAGCGCGACCTGCACAACCCCGCGGTCATCGCGGACAACGTCGGAGAAAACGTGGGTGACGTGGCGGGCATTGGGGCCGACCTCTACGAATCTTTTGTAGCCGCGATAATCGCGCCGATCGCCATCGCGTCCTCCGGGGTCGTGTTCCAGAAGCTCGGCGCAAAGGCCATGATACTGCCGCTGGCCGTGGCGGGGGCCGGGGTGCTCTGCTGCATTGTCGGTACTTTCCTGGTGCACAGCCGGACGGGCGGGCGCGGCGCGCAGAGGGCGCTGACACGGTCGACGTACGCGACGGGTGTTCTAGAGATTACTGCTTCGTTTTTCATCGTGTGGGGCATCGCGGGCTGGTCTCACATAGGTCTCTTCTATTCTCTGCTGACGGGCATCGTTGCCGGAATCGTCATCGGGCTGATCAGCGAGTACTTCACCTCTACGCATTACAAGCCCGTCAAGGAGCTTGCGAAGAGCGCCGAGTCCGGCGAGGTGAACATCGTCCTCCACGGGCTGTCGTCAGGGATGATGTCGACGCTGGTCCCCGTGGCGATGGTCGCCCTGGCGACAGGCGTGGCTTTCTGGACCGCCGGCCGCGCGCTCAAGGGCGCCGGCATCTTCGGCATCGGCCTTTCGGCGCTCGGGATGCTGTGCACCGTCGGGATGGTCGTAGCGATCGACGCCTATGGCCCGGTGGTCGACAACGCCGGAAACATCGTTGAGATGGCAGGGCTCGATCCCGAGGTCAAAGAGATAACGGACAATCTCGACTCCGTCGGGAACACCACTTCGGCCCTGGGCAAGGGCCTTGCGATCGGCTCCGCGGCGCTCGCCGCTCTTGCGCTGTTCGCCGCATATGCTTCAGCGGTGGGCCTCACGACCATCGACACCCTCACCGACTACAAGTTCATAGTGGGGCTGCTGCTGGGAGGCATGCTTCCCTTCGTCTTCAGTGCACTGACCCTCAACGCGGTGGGGCGCGTGGCATCGGCGGTGGCGGAGGAAGTCCGCCGGCAGTTCCGCGACATCGCCGGCCTCAAAGAGGGACTCGAGGGAGTGAAACCGGACTACTCGAGCTGCGTGCGGTCCGCCACGGATACCGCCATGTACGAGACGCTCATCCCGGCCGCGCTGGCCGTCATCGCCCCGCTGCTGGTGGGGCTGGTCCTCGGGAAGCAGTCGCTCGCCGGGTTCCTCGCGGGAGCGCTGCTCACCGGGTTCCTGCTCGCGGTCATGATGGCGAACTCCGGCGCCGCGTGGGACAATACCAGGAACCTCATCGAGGGTGGCGCGTATGGCGGAAAGGGCTCGCGGGCATACAGTGCGGCTGTCTATGGCAAAACGGTGGGCGACCCGTTGAAGGACGCGAGCGGGCCGGCCATGAACATCCTCATCAAGGTGATGGCTGTGGTGTCGCTGCTGTTCGTTCCCCTCTTCCTGAAATAAGAAAAACGCAAAAAGGTGTTTGACCCCTTTTTGCGTTATTAAAGGTTTAACGGAGCGACGTGGCAAAGGTGGAACGGGTAAGCGGAAAGTGAACGGCCCTGTCCGGCAAGAATTGACCGTGCATAGACCCAACTGTACACTCCATGACTATGAAACTTATTGTTACAGAGAAAAACCAGACGGCGCGGCGCATCGCGGAGATCCTCTCGGGCGGCAAGGCAAAGCACGAGGGAGGGCCGCGGAGCACCGTTTACGCGTTCGGGGACGACGGTGACGAGGTGCGCACGCTCGGGATGCGCGGCCACGTCCTGCAGGTGGATTTCCCCGAAGAGTACAGACAGTGGCAGGAGGTCACGCCGCGCGAGCTCATCGACGCGCAGATAATCAAGACCCCCAAAGAGAAGATGCTGGTCACGACGCTGAAGAAGCTGGCCAAACAGGCGGATTCCATCGTGATCGCGACTGACTACGACCGCGAAGGCGAGCTCATCGGCTCGGACATCGTCGACCTCATCCGCGAGGTGAACGCCGACGCGCCGATCACCCGCGCACGTTTCTCCGCGCTCACCCCAAAAGAGATCAACGACGCATTCGACCAGCTCGACCTCCTCGACGAGAACCTGGCGAAGGCGGGGGAAGCCAGGCAGGACATAGACCTGATATGGGGCGCCGCATTGACGCGCTTCATATCCCTTGCCGCCAACAGGCTCTGGCAGAAGTTCCTCTCGGCGGGCCGCGTCCAGAGCCCCACGCTGGCGATCGTCGTGGACCGCGAGGCCGAGATCAGGGCTTTCGTGCCCGAGGACTTCTGGCAGGTGAAGGTCACCCTGGACCACCAGGGCGACCAGTTCCCCGCCCGACATAAGACCGACAGGTTCACCGACGAAGCCGCGGCCCGAAAAGCGTTCGAGAGCATAGGCGCCGACGGCAGCGTGACCGAGGTCAAGACCCGCAATCGCAAAATGAACCCGCCCGCGCCTTTCAACACGACTTCTTTCCTGGCGGCCGCTTCCAGTATTAAGATCCCTCCGGCACGGGCGATGGACGTCGCCGAGAGCCTCTACTCGCGGGGGATCATCAGCTACCCGAGGGTTGACAACACCGTGTATCCCGAGTCGCTCGACCTCGCAGAGATCCTGCGCGCCGTCCAGGGCTCTGACGTGATCGGGCCGCTGGCCGGCGAGCTGCTCCAGAAGAAGACGCTTACCGCGACGCGCGGCAAGAAGTTCTCGACGGACCACCCGCCTATCTACCCGACTTCCAAGGCCAGCCCCTCAGAGCTGTCGCCGCTTGAGTGGAAGGTCTACGAGCTGGTCGCAAGGCGCTTCATGGCCACGCTTTCGGAAGAGGCTCTGGCGCGTTCGACCCGCGTGGACGTCGACCTGGGCGGCGAGCCATTCGTGGCCAGGGGCGATGTGATAGTGGAAGAAGGCTTCCTTCGCTACTACCCGTACAGCAGGAAGAAAGACGACGAGCTGCCGCAGCTCGCCCTGGGTGACACGGTCACGGTAGTGGACAAAGACCTCGAGGCAAAGCAGACTCAACCTCCCGCCCGATACTCGGAGGGTGCGCTGCTGCAGAAGATGGAAGAGCTTGGCCTCGGCACCAAGTCGACGCGCCACAACATCATCCAGAGCCTGGTCGAGCGGGGCTACGTCTACGGCAGCCCACTAAAGCCCAGCGAGACGGGCATCGCGGTCTCGCGGGCCCTCGAGCGCCACGCCACGATGGTGACCTCCCCCGATATGACCTCCGAACTGGAGAGGGACATGGATGCCATCGCCGAGGGCCAGCAGACGCTCGACCTCGTCGTGGACAGGTCACGCGAGGTGCTGGGCAAAGTGCTCGACATCATGGAGAGCCAGAAAGAGGAGATCTCCCGCGAGATCAAGGAAGGCATGAGGGGCGACACCGTCCTCGGCGCCTGCCCGGCTTGCGAAGGAGAGCTGACGATCAAGACCGCCCGCAAGTCCGGTAAGCGATTTGCCGGCTGCGCGTCTTACCCCGATTGCACTCAGACTTATCCGCTCCCCCAGAAAGGCAGCATCCTCGCAATGGGAGAGAACTGCGAGGAATGCGGGACGCCACGCATCAGGGTCATCACCAAAGGCAGGAGGCCCTGGGAGCTGTGCCTCGACCCCAATTGCCCGACCAAGCCGAAGCGCGAGGCGCCGGCCGAAAAGGCTGCAGGGGAGGAAGCGCCAGGTAAGGAACCGGAGTAAGCCCGGGCCGGGAGGGTTAATGGACAAGGTGACGATATTCGGCGCCGGCCACGTTGGCGCCACCACCGCATTCTACCTCGGGCTTTCTGCCACCCTAGACGTCGCCCTCGTGGACATCGAAGGCGGCAAGGCGACCGGACTCGCAATGGACATCGAGCAATCCATGCCTTACACGGGCTCCGGGTCCCGGTTCGAAGGCGGAGACGACTATGGCCTGGTGAAAGGCTCCGACCTCGTCGTTATCACCGCGGGATTCCCCAGGCTACCCGGGATGTCACGCCTCGACCTCACCGGACGCAACGCCCCGATAATCAAGGACATCGCATCAAGCATCGCCGCCGAGGCGCCTGACGCGGTGGTCATCAACGTCACCAACCCGGTGGACGAGATGACATACATCGCGTGGAAAGAGTCCGGACTCGACCCCCGACGCGTGATCGGCATGGCAGGCGTCCTCGACACCTCGAGGTTCATGTATTTCCTGAAGAGGCTAGCGGACGTCCAGGTCCGTGACCTCAACGCCATGGTCCTGGGCTCGCACGGCGACGACATGGCACCGCTGCCGGACTGGTCGCGCGTGGGGGGCAAACCTTTGAGCGAGGTGGTTGAGGCATCGCTGCTGGACGAGGTGATAGAGCGCACGCGCGACGGAGGAGCCGAGATAGTCGGCTACATGAAGACCGGAAGCGCCTACCACGCCCCTGCTGTTTCTATTGGGACGATGGCGCTGGCCATCCTTGGCGATACGGGGCGCGTCCTCCCGGTGTCGGCATACCTCCGGGGAGAGTACGGCATCGACGGGATCTTCCTCGGGGTCCCCGGCAGGCTGGGCCGGGCTGGGGTCACAGAGGTTATAGAGCTTCCCCTCTCCGACAGGGAGATCGAGTGGCTCAAGCAGGCGGCCTCCGGCGTCTCCGCCAGAGTCGCGGAGGCTGAAGGCCGATGAGGGTCATCCAAGCCTCGGCGATCGGCCGGGCCGTGGAGGCCCTTTGTCTCGAGGTCTCGACAGAACTCCCGCGGGACGTGATACAGGCACTCGAATCTTTCAGAGAAGCCGAAAAGTCTGAGCCTGCGCGGCAGGTCATCGACCTGATACTTGAGAACGGCAGGGTCGCGAGAGAGGCCGGCGTGCCCCTCTGCCAGGACACAGGGGTATTCACCGTTTACATCACTCTCGGACGTGATACGGCCATCGAGGGTGACCTCCAGGCGGAGGCCTCTGCGGCCTTAGCCAGGGCGACCGCGCGCGGTTCCTTGCGGGCGTCGGTGGTCGACGAACCTATGGACGAGCGGCGCAATACGAAAGACAACACACCCGCGCTCCTCGAGCTCGAGCTGTCGGATGGGGACGACCTGACCCCAACGACAATCGGAGTGCTCGCCAAAGGCGGTGGCAGCGAGATGGCGTCGCGCGCTGCGATGCTCGCCCCGGGCGCCGGCTGGGAAGGCGTGCTGGATTTTGTAATGGATGTCGTGTCCGACCTGGGAGCGCGCTCGTGCCCTCCACTGGTCCTGGGGGTTGGGGTAGGGGGTGCTTTTGACAGCGTGGCCGTCATGGCCAAGCGCGCCCTGCTGGAGCCCCTCGACCGAGTCAGCGCGGATCCGAAGACCGCCGCACGCGAGGCCGAGCTGGTAGCGGCAGTGAACGGCCTTGGCATCGGCCCCGGCGCGGTCGGTGGGACGACCACCTGCATCGGGGCGAAGATCGCCACAGCGCCCTGCCATATGGCGAGCCTGCCGGTGGCCCTCAGCGTCAACTGTCATTCGCTTCGCAGAAAAGTTACAGAGATATAGGACCAAGGGAGCCAGTTGGACGACGACCGGCCGAAAGATACAGGCAATCCTGCAAACCAACCGGCGGGTAGCGAGCCCAACACACAGGTGACCCTGGAGATATCTGCTTTCAGGAAAGTCCTGCGAACCCGCGATTTCATGGCACTGTGGGTCGGGCAGGGCATTTCGAGCATAGGCGACTGGGTGATCGTGGGCGTCCTGCTCAACTCCCTCAACCAGCTCGACCCTCACTGGGGAATATTCTGGATGATGACCTTCCGGTTCCTGCCGGCGTTCCTCTTCGGCCTGCTGGCGGGGGCGGTCGTCGACCGGCTCGAGCGCAAGACTGTGATGATCGTCTGCGAGCTTGCCCGCTGCCTCCTGGTCATCGCGCTCGCCTTCGCGAACTCGCTGGTCCTCATCTGCGCGCTGGTGTTCAGCATCGAGTGTTTCAGCCTGCTGTTCGGCCCGGCCAAAGACTCCTCCATCCCTGACCTCGTCAAGAAGGAAGAGGTCATGACAGCCAACTCCATGATGTCGACGAGCACTTACCTGACCATGGCCCTGGGGACTCTGATCGCGACCGTCATCCTCGGCCTGGCAGCGCTTGTGCACAAGTTCCCGCTCGTAAGCTACGTAGTGTCCAACCAGGCGACATTCCAGCACGAGTTCGCATTCATCGTCGATGCCATCACCTTCCTCGTCTCCGCGATGCTCATCTTTACCATCGCCTTTCCGAAGCGCACCAGGCTGGCTGACGAGAAGTTTTCAGCGAGGTCCGTTTTCACCGATCTCAAAGAGGGTCTGGGCTTCATGAGGCGCGATCCCTTGACGAGGGGGATCCTGGGGATCATGATCGTCGGGTTCATCGGGGGAGGGTCCCTGTATGTCCTCGGCGCGCCGTTTTCTGAGCAGGTTCTCAAGGCGACCGGGGCCAAGTTCACCCTGATACTGTCTGCTCTCATGATCGGGGTCGTCTTCGGGGCGGCCTCCACCCCCTGGCTCAGCCGCCGCCTGCCCGCAAGCAAGTGGTTCACCAGGGCGGTTATAGGCTTCGGTCTGACGATGCTGGTGTTCGCTTTCGTGGACTTTTACGCGCTTTCGCTGGTGGTCATCTTCGTCGGCGGCAGCTTCCTGGGCTACCTGCTGGTATCCGCGTACACCCTCCTCCATCAGAACCTGGCCGAGGACGTCCGGGGAAGAGTGTTCGCCGCCATGCAGACCATCATGCGGACTTGTCTGCTGATGTCGATGGGGATCTTCGCGGCCATTCAGGTGGCCTTCTTCCAGTGGATCCCCTGGACTGCCAAGAAACCCGTCTTCAAGACTCTCGATCTGGGCATCTTCCACAAGAGCATCTATCCCGCGATGCTCGCCCTGATAATAGGGGGCGTCGTGGTGGTTGTCGGCGGAATAGTGTTCATGGAATCGTTGCACAAGTTCTTCAGGGAGAAAGAAGGGAGCCTGAATGTCGACCAGACTACAGCTTCCACCTGATAGCGTAGCCCTGCACGAGCTGGCCGCGGGCGAGCAGGTCGAGCTGTTCGGTGACGCGCTGACCATGAGGGACGCTGCGTTGAAGCGGCTCGAGGCGCTTGTCCGGGCGGGCGAGAAACCACCCTTCGACGTCGCCGGCCAACTGATATTTCACGCCGGTCCCACCCCTCCCGCGGCGGGTCGACCCACCGGCGCGATAGGACCCACGACCTCCGAGCGGATGGACCGCTTTCTCGGCATGCTGTTCGAGCTCGGGTGCCGTGCCACCCTGGGCAAAGGCCCCAGGTCTGCCGAAGCCCGCGAGCTACACGAGGCCTACGGGGCGGTCTACCTGGCAGCCGTCGGGGGCATCGGCGCGGTGTACGGCGCAATGGTCGAGGAGATGGAGTCGGTTGCCTGGGAAGAGCTCGGTGCTGAGGCTGTTTTCCGGGTCAGGCTCTGCGGTCTGCCCGCGCTCGTAGCCATTGACGCGCGCGGTGATGACTACCTCGCCCGGCAGTACGAAGCTCATAGACAGAACAGACCCGGCAATCTAGACTAACGCTGTACCTCTCGACAACTGAGGAAGTCATCGTGGATTACATGGATTCTCCGGCTTTCATGAAGAGCCACCACGGATTGCCCGGCAAGTTCATCACTTTCGAGGGATGTGAAGGCTGCGGCAAGACGACGCAGGCGCAGATGCTTGCCGACGCCCTGCTCCAGAAAGCGCAGGACGTCGTGCTGTGCCATCAGCCGGGCGGCACTCCGATGGGCCAGAAGATCCGTGAGATACTGCTCGACCCGGCGTGCGGCGACATGATCCCGATAACCGAGACGCTGCTTTTCGCCGCGGACAGGGCGCAGCAGGTCCAGCAGGTGATACGCCCCGCTCTCAAGAAGGGCTGGATAGTGATAGCGGACCGTTTCATCGACAGCTCTCTCGCCTACCAGGGCGTTGGAAGGGGCTGCGGCCTCGAGGCGGTCAAAAACCTCAACGATTGGGCCTGCGGTGGCATCGAGCCCGACCTCACCGTCTTCCTCGATCTCAAGGTGACACAGGGCCTCTCGCGCGCGGCCGGTCCCGACGGGCACGACCGCATCGAGCAGGAATCCATCGAGTTCCACGAGAACGTGCGCCACGCATACAGCATGTTGATGAGGATCTTCTCGCACCGCTACTCGGTGGTCGACGCCAGCGGCACGCCTCAGATGGTCCACGACCGGGTTGTCGACGAGGTCATGAAGGTCATCTGACGGACGGAGCACCAATGTTGTGGGACCAGGTCGTCGGCCACTCGGCCGTTTGCTCTTCCTTGCGAAGCGCCGTTGAGCATGAGCATGTCAATCACGCTTACCTTTTCACGGGCCCTACCGCCGTGGGCAAGTTCATCGTCGCCCGGACGTTCGCGGCGTCCATCCTCTGCCCGAACGGCGGCTGCGGTGAGTGCAACGTCTGCCGGCGCGTGATGGAGGAGAAGCACCCCGACGTGACCGTCATCAGGCCGGCTGGCAAGAACATCCCGGTCGACGTCATCAGGGCCGTCCGCATGGATGCATTCACGAAGCCGTCGGAGTCGGAGAACAAGGTCTTCATAATCAAGGGCGCGGAGAGGATGTGGGAGGAAGGGGCGTCGACCCTCCTGAAGGTCCTCGAGGAACCGCCCGGCAATGTCGTGTTCATACTGGTCACGGCAAGCGCGGGAGGCGTGATGCCGACAATCAGGTCGCGCTGCCAGGAGGTCCGGTTCGCCAACGTCCCGGTCGAGGAGCTGAAGGCCCACCTGATCGAGCGCAAAGGGATAACGCCCGAGCGCGCCGACCTCATAGCTCGGCTGACGGGAGGCGTGCTGGGAAGGGCCCTCGACTGGTGTGACGAGCCCTGGAGGCTCGTGCGGCGCGACAACGTCATCAAGACCGCGCGCGCGCTCAGGCGCGCCGACCTCAACCATACGCTCGTCATGGCGCAGGAGCTGTACCGCGACGTGCGCGCTCCGCTGGACGAGGTGGCGGCGGCTTTCCAGGACAGGAAGACTGACCTCGCCGACGGCACCCTCGATGACGCTACCGCGAGGCGAATGGGAAAGGGCCTAGACGAGGAGTGCAAGCGTGAGCAGATCAGGGAGGAGGTCCGCGGGGTCAAGGAAGTCCTCTCGACCTTTTCCTGGTGGTATCGTGATATCCTCATATACGGCGAGGGCGGAGACGTGGCCCTGCTGGTAAACCGCGACCTCGAGGGCGAGGTGGCGGAGGAGGCGGGTGCGCTTTCGCCCACAAACCTCCTCAAATGCATCGACATACTTGGAGACAGCATGAGAGCAGCCGAGCAGAACGTGCCGGCGCAGTTGAACATAGAGAGCGCCTTGTTTGGAATACAGGAGGCGCTGTATGCCTAAGACAGTCGGGATCTCATTCCGCCCCGGCGGAAAGGTCTACCTCTACGACCCCGAGGGCATGCCGCTCGTGCCCGGCGACGAGGTCGTCGTCCCTGCGGCGCGCGGAGTCGGGTACGGCCGCGTGGTCACTCCCATCAGAGAGCTGGGCGCCGAAGAGCTCGAGGAGCCTCTCAAGAAGGTCATGCGCCGGGCCAGCGCGCGCGACAAGGAGCGCCAGAAGGAAAACACCGAGAAGAAGGAGGAGGCTTACCGGACGGCGCGTGGGCTGATACAGAAGCACTCGCTGCCGATGAAGCTTGTTGACGTCGACTACGTGTTCGACGGCTCGAGTATAGTGTTCTACTTCACGGCGGAGGGAAGGGTGGACTTCCGCGAGCTGGTGAAAGACCTCGCTTCGACGCTCAAGGCCCGCATCGAGCTGCGCCAGGTGGGCGTGCGCGACGAGGCAAAGATGGTCGGAGGGCTCGGGCCATGCGGGCGCGACCTGTGCTGCAGCCTCTTCCTGTCGGACTTCAACCCCGTATCGATCAAGATGGCCAAAGAGCAGGACCTTCCGCTCAACCCCTCCAAGATAAGCGGGATCTGCGGCCGGCTGATGTGTTGCCTCAAGTACGAGGTCGCCGCCTACGAAGAGTTCAACCAGAGGGCTCCCTCCTTCGGCAGCGAGGTCGAGACTGAGCAGGGCCAGGGCAGGGTCGTGGGCTACCACGTGCCGAGGGGCCTGGTGGTCGTCGAGCTGGAACCCGGCAAGCGCGTCGATATCCCTATCGATGACATCAAGATGCGGAAAGACCAGCGCGGCAGGCGCCGCAAGCGCTGAACCTCACTTGCATTTCCCCATGACCACCTTGAGTTTTTCGTGCTAATATATTTTTTCCGGATGCCGCCAGGTTGGTCCTCGGGTCGGGTTTGTTTCCCCGGAGCGATCGAGAGAGGTATTTGTCTTGTTTGAGATGAGGGTGCATGGCTTAGGAGGCCAGGGAGCAGTTACGCTTGTCACCTGGCTCGCCCAGGCTGCTTATTCGCGCGGTCAGCACGTTCAGGCGTTCCCGTTCTTCGGGGCGGAGCGCAGGGGCGCGCCGGTCAAGGCTTTCGTTCGCGTTGATGAAAACCCGATCGACCTACGCAGCCAGGTATACCTGCCGGACCTGCTGGTCGTCATGAGTACCGACCTGACCGGTACTGCAATTCAGGAAGGCATCAAGCCCGAGGGGGAGCTTCTGGTGAACGCGGGGGACGAGCTCGCCGAGCGACTCGCAACCCGGTTCTCCCGCGAGTTGTACTATATCGACGCGACGGGGATCGCCCTCGAGCTCGGTCTCGAGATCGACGGCATGCCCATGGTGAACCTTCCGCTTTTCGGGGCCGTCGCCAGCCGCTCGGGCGTGGCTGACATGGAAGTGGTGCTCGAAGTCGTGGAGGAGGTCGCCGCAAAGCGCGGCAACCGCGACGCGTATATCACGGCTGCGACCCGCGGGTTCAACGAGGTCCTGCCGGCCGGGGCGAAAGAAGCGACAGTACGCTAAACGTGGCCCGCAAGGCCACCGGTGAGAACATGGATAAAGAAAAAGACGAAGTCGGTTACATAACGGCGGTCTCCAGGCCGGTCAAGGGTTGCGCGGGGGACACCGGTGAGTGGCGCGTGTTCCGCCCGGTCAAAGACGCCGAAAAATGCAACAGTTGCCTGCTGTGCTGGGTCTATTGCCCGGAGGCATCTATCAGCAAGGACGATCTTGAGGTCGATTACCAGTACTGCAAGGGCTGCGGCATCTGCGCCGTGGAGTGCCCGACCGGTGCTATGACCATGGTCAAGGAGGTAAAGCAGTGAGGGTGCTCGAGACCGGCAACCACCTCATCGCCCACTCGGCAAACGCCTCGGCCGTCGAGGTCGTGCCCGCATACCCCATCACTCCACAGACCCAGATCATCGAGAAGATCGCCGAGCTCATCGCGCAGGGGAAGATGGATGCCGAGTACATCCCGGTGGAGTCGGAGCACAGCGCCTGTGCGGCGCTCGTCTCCGCATCGCTGACCGGGGCGAGGGCATTCTCCGCCACCAGCTCGCACGGGCTCGCCTATATGCACGAGATGCTGCACTACGCCGCCGGCATCCGTGTCCCTGTAGTGATGGCGAACGTTAACCGCGCCCTCGGCCCGGGCTGGAACATATGGTGCGACCACCAGGACTCCATCAGCCAGCGCGATACCGGCTGGATGCAGGTTTACGTGGCCAGCCACCAGGAGGCCGTCGACACGGTGATACAGGCTTTCCGCATCACCGAGGACAGGTCGGTCCTGGTCCCGATGATGCTGAACCTCGACGCTTTCGTGCTGTCACACACATACATGGACGCCGACGTGCCGACGCGCGAGGAAGTCGCGAAGTATCTGCCTCCCTACAAGCCGATCTGGAAGCTCGACCCGCGCATGCCGGTGACGCACGGCTCGGTCGTCTATCCGGTGGATTTCAGCGAGACGCGCCAGTCGCTGCAGATCGGCCACCAGAACGCTCGCGGCGTCATCAAGAAGGCCATGGCGGAGTTCCAGGACATGTTCGGGCGGTGGCACGGCGACCTGGTCGAGACGTACAAGCTGGACGATGCCCGCTTTGTGATCATCGCGATGGGGAGCATCGCCGCTGAGAGCAGGGTCGCGGTCGACCGCCTGCGAAGCCAGGGCAAAGAGGTCGGCCTGCTCCGGGTGCGCTTCTTCAGGCCTTTCCCGAACGAGGAGCTTCGCGAGCTCTGCGCCGGGCGCGAAGGCCTGCTCGTAATAGACCGAGACTACTCTTACGGCAACCAGGGCGCGCTCTTCACGGAGACAAAGGGAGCGATCTACGGAAAGATGGACGTACCCGCCACGAACCTGATCGTGGGCATCGGCGGGCGCGACGTGACTCACGACCTCGTCGAAGAGATGGTGACGAAAGCGTGGGCCGGCGAGCTGGACGAGGTGACCTGGGGTGATTCGCAGGTGAGCTCGGGACACGAGGTCACGCGCGAAGTGCTGGCCGAGTTTGGCCAGCTGCTGGACGAGTGTTGAAAGGGCGGCGGGCCGGGCCTGCCGCGGAAGGCATTGATGACTGATGGTTAGCTTCAAGGACCTGCCCGAGGAGGAGCTGTTCCTCGCGGGTAGCACGGCGTGCCAGGGTTGCCCGTCGAGCCTCGCGCTGAGGCTCGCTTTTAAGGCCCTGGGCAAGAACACGATCCTCCTCGTCGTTGCGTCGTGTACGTCGGTGCTGCAGGGCTCCTATCCTCTGTCCGCCATAAACCTGCCGCTCATGAACGTGGCGTTCGCCACCGGCGGGGCAAGCGCGTCGGGCGTCGTAGCAGGGCTCAAGGCGCTTCACAAGAAAGGCGAGATCGATGAGGAGCCGAACGTCCTGGTGTGGGCCGGCGACGGCGGCACCTACGACATAGGCATCCAGTCACTCTCAGGCGCCGCGGAGCGCGAGACCGATTTCATCTACGTCTGCTACAACAACGAGATGTACTCCAATACCGGCACCCAGCGCAGCGGCGCGACGCCTCTCGGGGCGTGGACGACGACCACGCCTGGAGGCAAGGCGCAGCAGCGCAAGGACATTGCACAGATCATGATCGCCCACCGCATACCGTACGTTGCCACGGCATCGCTGGCATATCCACTCGACTTCTATCAGAAGATGATCAAGGCCAAGGGAATCAGGGGGACCAAGTACATCGAGCTGATGGCTCCCTGCCCGCCCGGCTGGAAGTTCCCCTCGAGCCAGATGATCGAGGTCAGCCGCATGGCTGTCCAGTGCGGCATGTGGCTCCTGTACGAGCACGAGGAGGGGGAGACGAAGTTCACCGGCGCGACCAAGCGCATGATCGAGGGCAAGGTTAAGAAGAAGCCGGTCAAGCAGTACCTCGAGATCCAGGGCAGGTTCCGTCAGGTGCTCTCTTCGCCAGAGGGGCAGGCGGCCGAGGACCAGCTCGAGGAAGAGGTCAGCGAGTCGATCCGCAGGCTCCAGGGCTGGGTCCCCGAATATATCTAGACCTCTAACGGTCTGCCGCGCTTCTCAGGCGCGGGAATGCTAGAATAATCTCCTGAAAGAACGGAAGCCGGTGTAGCTCAGTCGGTAGAGCGGCTCACTCGTAATGAGCAGGTCAGCGGTTCGAATCCGCTCGCCGGCTCCACTTTCACCGCGGCAGAACCCGGGTGCCGGTTCAACATCGAAGAATCCGCAAGAACGCCCCGCGCATAGAGTGCCCAGAAGTCTCAAGAACACGGGTCCTCACACCGGCCCGCCGAAAAATTCACCCGTCGCCGCGCGGATTTCACCCCCGCAGACCTATCAAGATTTGATTCCTCGTGCCGAATCAACAAAAAGCCAATGGGTTGCGCACGAGAGCGCTCAGCACGAACACCAGCCGGTGCTCGTCTTTATCCTGCCCTGGCAGAGGCATATGACGTTACGGCATGAGCAGAACAACAGAGCACCCGAGATGACGCCGACCGAGGCCGGGGGCGTCGCGCCCGCCGACGGCGGCAACGGGCCGGTCGGCGATCTGGAGCAGACCCGTACCAGGCTCGACCGCCTGGAGCGCCTTTACTCAGCGTTGAGCAAGGGGAGCGAGGCGGCCGTGCGCATACGCGACCCGCAGAAGCTTTACGAGCAGGTCTGCCACGTGCTTGTGGAGCATGGCCTGGCCATCATGGCCTGGGTCGGCATGGTCGTGCCGGGCAGCCAGGTCATCCAGCCGGTCGCTTACTGGGGCCAGGACGGAGGTTTCCTGAAGGCGACGAGGCACTCCGCCCTCGAGATCCCGGCCGGGCTCGGCCCCACGGGCACATCGGTCAGGCTCGGAAAAGCTGACATCTGTAAGGACATCGAGACTGATGTCCGCATGTCCCCATGGCGGTCGGAGGCAAGCGCAAAGGGCTTCCGCTCGTGCGCGGCCTTCCCCCTGAGCCTCGGAGGTCAGCCTATCGGCTCGCTAACGCTCTACGCGTCGGAGACCGATGCCTTCGACAGCCGGCTAGCCAGGTTGGTCGGAGCGCTTGCGGAAGATATGTCCTTCGCCATCGAGGCCATCGAGCGCGAAGGGCGCCGGAAGCGGGCGGAGGAGTCGCTCAGGCGCAGCGAGCAGTATTACAGGGGACTCATCGAGAACACCCAGGACATCATCACCGTCTTGAGCTCGGTCGGCGTCGTGATGTACGTCAGCCCGTCTGTCGAGAGGCAGCTCGGATATAAGCGTGCCGAGCTCCGCGACCGCAACGTCTTTGAGTTCCTTCCTCAAGACGAAGGGGTAAGGCTGGGCGGCGTCCTCAAAGAGATCACGGACCTGCCCGGCTCCAGCAGGCAGGTCGAGACCCTTTTCCGACACAAGGACGGCTCATTCCGCTACCTCGAGGTCGCGGGCAAGAGCTTCATGGATGAAGCCGGCGCCATTGGCGTCGTCATCAACGCGCGCGACATCACTGACAGGAAAGCGGTCGAGGAAGCGCAGAGAAGCGATCGCGATTTCATCTCCACGGTCATCGACACCACCGCGGCACTAGTGGTCGTGCTCGACCAGGTGGGGCGCATCATCCTGTTCAACAGCACCTGCGAGCAGGCGTCCGGCTACTCGTCGTCCGAGGTCAGGGGAAAAAGGGCTGAGTTCCTCGTCCCGCCCGACGAGGTCGAGAGCGTGAAGGAAGGGTTCAGCAACCTCCTCGCGGGAGACACCTCCTACAAGAACATCGAGACGAACTGGGTCACCAAGCACGGCGCCAGAAAGCTCATCTCCTGGACCAACACCGTGTTGGGCGAAAACGATTCGTCGGGTGGGTTCATAATCTGCACGGGCATCGACATCACCGAGCAGCGGCAGGCCGAGCAGGCGCTCAAGGAATCGGAGGAGCAGTACAGGACGGTATTCGAGTCGACCGGAACGGCCATGTGCATCATCGGCGATGAGGCTGTCGTCACTTTCATGAACCAGGAGTTCGAGCGCATGACCGGGTACGGCGCGGCAGAGGTGGAAGGGACGCGTCCGTTCACCGATTTTCTTCTCGAGGACGACGTCGAAAGCTTCATGAGCTACTTCCGCGAGACGCGGCGCGGCTCCCGGCACGTTCCGATCCACTTCGAGTGCAACATCGACGACAAGGCGGGCAACACGCTGAACGTGCTGGCAAACATGGGCCGGCTCCCCGGGCGCGCCGCGTGCGTCGTCTCGCTGATCGATATCACGCTCGAGCGGGGCTACGAGCGGGACCTCGCCGAGACGGCCGAGAGGCTCAAGCACTTCCTCAGTGTCGCCTCACACGAGCTGAGGCATCCGATCACCATCGTTAAGGGCTACGCCAACACGCTGAGCGGCTACATGGACGACATGCCGAGGGAGCACGTCCTCGAGATACTCGATGACATAGACTCGTCCGCCGACCGCCTGACGAGGTACGTCGAAGAGCTTATGGACGTCTCGCGCGTCGAAGAAGGCCGCTTCCCGGTGAAGAAGGAGGCTGTCGCGACTGAGGACGTCATAAGGATGACCCTCGAGGACATGCAGGTGATGGGTACGAACAACCCGTTCGAGACACTTGTCTCGCCGGAAGTGGCCAGGATATACGTGGACCCCGAGAAGTTCGTTCAGCTCCTCGTCATTCTGCTCGAGAACGCCGTGAAGTTCGGGCCGCCAGGGGCGGCGGTGGGGATCGAGCTCTCAAAGGAGGGCTCGATACTGGAGGGCGCGGTGCTCGACCGCGGCCGTGGCATCGGCGCGGAGGACAGGGAGAAGGTATTCGACCGCTTCTTCCAGGTCGAGGACACTATGCACCACTCCACGCCGGGCATGGGACTCGGCCTCTACATCGCGCGTGAGATCGTGACCGCCCACGGGGGCAGCATCTACTGCGAGCCGCGAAATGGGGGAGGAACCATCTTCCGCTTCTCCCTTCCTCTGGGCGAGCAGGACCTTTCCTGAACCGTCGCCCGCTGGCGACCATCGCTTTCCTTCCAACTGCTATAGTTATGGCCGGAAACGCTCGAACCGGTGATGGAGGCTCCAGGAATGACCGCACGCAGGCACGAGACCGTGGCAGTCTTTTTGATGGTGACGCTCGCGCTCGCCACGGCCGGTTGCGGTGGGCAGGGGAACGCCTCCAATTCCCGCATGAAGTTAGCAACGCTATGGAGCTCGATCGCCGGTGCCAGCGGCGCGGCGAGCGGCCTGGTGACGATATCCGCGGGAGGCGACGTGAACTTCGGGGACGGGGTGACGCCGTCGCTCACCGCGGGCGGGCTCGACTACCCGTTTGCGGGCGTGAGCCAGGCGTTCGCATCAATGGACGTTTCCTTCGTCAACCTCGAATGCTGCATAGCCTCCACGGGGTCACCGGTCAGCGGAAAAGAGTACACGTTCAGGGGTCCGCCGGATTCCGCGGGAGCGCTCGCCGACGGGAACATCAAGGTCGTCTCCATGGCCAACAACCACGCCAAGGACTTCGGCGCGGCCGCGCTGGTCGAGACGTTCGACCACCTCAAGGCAAACGGCATCGCCTGGTGCGGGGCCGGGCACAACTCGACTGAAGCTTACGCGCCCGCCGTGCTGAACGCGCACGGCAGGAAGGTCGCATTCGTCGCCTTCACGGAGGTCGTCCCGGACGGGTGGACCGCCACGGCCACGACGCCAGGGTGCGCGACCACCAACGATCCACAGAAAGTTGCCGCGACGATCAGGAGCGCGCGAGCCCAGGCTGACTATGTCGTCGCGTCTTTCCACTGGGGGATCGAGCTTGCCACATCTCCCAACTCGGAGCAGAGGAGCCTCGCTCATCTTGCGGTCGACAACGGAGCCGACATGGTGCTTGGTCACCACCCGCACGTGGTCCAGGGGTTCGAGATGTACAAGAACCGGCTCATTGCGTATAGCCTGGGCAACTTCGTCTTCAGCCCTCCCAGGGCGGAGTCTGCAAGATCGGTCATGGTGATGGCGCTGCTTGGGCCTGGGGGTGTCCTCGAAGCGAAGATCGTTCCGGCCGCGATCAGCGGATGCCGGCCGAGCATCCTCAATGGTGAAGCCGGAAATGCCTGGGCGGCCACGATGAGCGCGTACAGCAAGGCGCTCGGGACGACCATGACCGTGGCCGGCGGACGCGGCTACATAAGCGGAGGAGCGCCGCAGCCATTGAAGTGACCTTGCTCCGTGCAAGGGTCATGTCACCGCGGGTCGAAATGGATTGGTTGGAGTTGCACTGCGGGGCGGGAACGGTGATCTGATGGCTCATGAACATAGCGGCGACCTCGACGGAAAAGCCAGGTCGACTCTTTCGCGGTACGGGATGCTGTCCGGAGGTGAGCGGGTCGTCGTCAGCGTGTCCGGAGGGCCCGACTCCGTGGCGCTGCTCCTTTTCCTGACCGAGCTTGCCGACGAGATGGACCTCAAGCTCTCTGTGTTTCACCTGGACCATATGATCCGTGGAGAGGATTCGCGGCAGGACGCGATCTTCGTCCAGCGGCTCGCCGACAGGCTCGGGCTGGTGGCCGAGGTCGTCGAGGTCGATGTGAAGAACGACCCCGGGAGCGCCCGTCGCTCCCCCCAGGACGCGGCCCGGACGATAAGGCTCGAGAGGTTGCTGGACTTCGCCGAGCGCCGGCAGGCGGACAGGGTTGCAGTTGGCCACACCGCCGACGACCAGGTCGAGACTTTCCTGATGCGGATGGTGCAGGGCGCAGGTCTCACCGGGCTCGCGGGCATCGGTCCGGTCTCTGGCATGATAATCCGCCCGCTGATCGAGACCTGGCGTTTTGAGGTCGAGGACTATCTCGCCAGGAAGAACCAGTCGGCGAGGATGGACCGCACGAACCTCGAGATGGGCTATCTTCGTAACCGTGTGCGATACAAGCTACTACCTTGCATCGTCTCGGAGTTCGGGAACGCGGCCAAGAGCGTGATCCTGCGCGACGTCGAGTCTCTCGCCAAAGACCGCGAGATGTTTCAGGAGCTGGCCCGCACCGCATTCGGGGACGTCGCGCGCTTCGAGGAGGGGCAGGTGCGCGTCGACCGCTCGAAGCTCCTTGCACTGGCTCCCTCGATCCAACGCGGTGTGATCAGGGAGGCCTGGGCGCGCCTCCTGCCCGGTCAGCCCATGCTGGGCTGGCAGCACGCGGTGGACGTTTTCGACAAGGTGGTCAACGGGGCGAGCGGCGCTTCCATAGAACTTCCGCGTGGGATCGTCGCCGAGCGCGAGTATGACGACATCATAATCGGCCGCAAGGAGCCCGACGCGGACCCGCTCCCGACGGTAAGCCTGGACGTCCCCGGCACGGTGCGCCTTCCCGCCGGGATCATCGTAGAGTCCCTCAGGGTCCCGCGGTCCGAGGTGGTCTTCAACGCCGACCGGGACGTCGAGTTTGTGCGCCCTGACGTGACGACGCCCCTGGAGGTGAGGGGCCCTCGGGCGGGCGAGCGTTTCCGTCCGCTGGGAACGCCGTTCCAACGGAAGCTCAAGGACTACTTCATCGACGTCAAGCTCCCGAGGCGCGAGAGGCGCACGGTGCCGCTGGTGCTCGAGGACGGGCACGTGGTCTGGGTTGCGGGCCACAGGCTGGACGACCGCTACAGGCTCCGACCGACCGATGACGCCGCTATCATGTTGCGGCTGCGCCGCGAAGGCGAATAGAATTTGTTCCGCAGCCGGCCTTTGATTACCAAATGAAAGCAGGTGGCCCGTGGCCGATCTCCAGATCAAAGAGACACTGTTCAGCGAGGACCAGATACGGGCCCGGGTGGGAGAGCTCGCGGACGATATAAGCAGGGACTATGGAGAAGGGGGGCTGCTCATCGTCGGCATCCTCAAGGGCGCTTTCATATTCCTGGCGGACCTTGCGCGTTGCCTGAGCATTCCCGTCAAGTTTGATTTCATGGCCTGCTCGTCGTACGGCTCGGCTACCAAGACTTCAGGAGTAGTGCGGATCCTCAAGGACCTGGAAGCGGACATCGTGGGGCGCCACGTCCTCATCGTCGAGGACATCATCGATACCGGACTCACGCTGAACTACCTCATCAAGAACCTGGAGGCGAGGGGCGCCGCCTCCGTGGAGGTCTGCTCCCTGCTGAACAAGCACCATGTCGAGGGCAAGGTCGACGTGCCGATCAAGTACGAGGGGTTCTCGATCCAGGACGTCTTCGTGGTCGGCTATGGGCTCGACTACGGAGAGCTGTACCGCAACCTGCCCTACATCGCAATCCTCTCAAAATAGCCCCGGTGAGGCGACCGCGTTGGTTGACTTTGCGCATGGCGGGCGACCGGAGGAAACACCAGAATATGGTAGAATATGTGTGCAAAAGAGAGCACAGGCAGCCGACCTTTGACCTGTCGGCTATTTTATTGAGCGGAAAAAGAGGCCTATGAAGAAGTACGCGAAGACCATCATATTCTGGCTGGTCATCCTCTTCCTCATAATCATGCTGGTGGTCAACCCGCCGTGGCGTCAGCCACCCAAGCAGGTGACTTTCAACCAGTTCCTGGACCAGGTGAAGCGGAACCAGGTCGCGTCCGTCACGATCTTCAATAAAGACCAGACGATACAGTACGAACTCAAGAACAAAGAACAGTTCAAGACGGCGTTCCCGCCAAACTACGATATTGCCAGTGCGCTCATCGGCAAGAGCATAGCCATCACGGTCAATCCTCAGACCAGCACGAGCATCCTGGCCATCGTGATACAGATACTGCCCCTGCTTCTGATGGTGGGTCTCATCCTCTTCTTCATGCAGCAGATGCAGGGAGGGGGAAACCGCGTGATGTCTTTCGGGAAGAGCCGTGCGCGGCAGATAACAAAGGACATGCCGAAGGTCACCTTCGATGATGTCGCGGGGGTTGATGAAGCCGTCGAAGAGCTTCTGGAGATCAAGGAGTTCCTCGAGAACCCGGCCAAGTTCCAGGCTCTCGGCGCCAAGATCCCCAAGGGAGTGCTGCTGTACGGTCCTCCCGGCTCGGGCAAGACTCTTCTCGCGAGGGCAGTCGCCGGCGAGGCGGGCGTGCCTTTCTTCAGCATCTCCGGCTCCGACTTCGTCGAGATGTTCGTGGGAGTGGGCGCCGCTCGCGTGCGCGACCTCTTCGAGCAGGCCAAGGCGAACGCCCCCTGCATAATATTCATGGACGAGATCGACGCCGTCGGGCGCCAGAGGGGCGCGGGCCTTGGCGGCGGCCATGACGAGCGCGAGCAGACGCTCAACCAGTTGCTCGTTGAGATGGACGGCTTCGACGTGAAGGCCGGCGTCATCCTCATAGCCGCGACGAACAGGCCCGACATCCTCGACCCGGCGCTGCTGCGCCCGGGCCGCTTCGACAGGCAGGTCGTGGTGGATCGCCCCGACCTCGAAGGCCGCAGGGGCATCCTGAGAGTCCACGTCAAGGGCAAGCCCCTCGCTCCGGGAATAGACGTCGACGTCCTCGCCAGGCGCACGCCCGGCTTCACGGGTGCCGACCTTGCCAACATGGTCAACGAGGCGGCGCTCCTATCGGCGCGCCACCACAAGAAGATGATCGACATGATCGAGCTCGAGGAAGCGATCGACCGCGTCGTGGCGGGCCCCGAGAGGAAGACCCGCCTCATAAGCGACCGCGAGAAAGAGATCATCGCATTCCACGAGACCGGCCACGCCCTCGTGGCGCACACCCTGCCCAACGCGGACCCGGTGCACAAGATCTCGATCATCCCGCGCGGGAGCGCGCTCGGGTACACGCTGACCCTGCCCACCGAGGACAAGTACCTCGTCACCAGGTCAGAGCTTGTCGATGAGCTTGCCATGCTCCTCGGGGGGCGCACGGCCGAGGAGATGGTCTTCGGGGACATCACCACCGGCGACCAGAATGACATCGACCGGGCGACCAAGGTGGCGCGCCAGATGGTGACGGAGTACGGGATGAGCGAGAAGCTCGGCCCTGTCACTCTTGGCCACAAGCAGGAGCAGGTCTTCCTGGGCCGTGACTTCGCCGCCGAACCCAACTACTCCGACGAGGTCGCCTTCCAGATCGACCAGGAAGTCCGGCGCCTGGTTGACGAAGCTCACACCTCGGCGAGGGGCATCCTGACCGACCAGCGCGAGCGCCTCGAGGTCATCGCGAAGATCCTGGTCGAGAAAGAGACTATAGACAAGGAATATCTGCTCGCCCTGCTCGACGGCGAGCCCAAGGACGTCATGGAGAGGTTCCTCGAGGAAAAGAAGCAGAAAGAGGCCGCGGCGGCGTTGCAGGAGCACGAAGAGCGTGAGGCCAAGAAACTGCGCGGCAAGCGCGCCCCTAAGCCCGCCACGGCTTCGAAGCCCGAGGTCCTTCCCGAATAACGAGAATCCACTCCGACTCCGCCGCCATCACATTTGCCAAAGTCCGCGCTGGAGTTTATCTTTGATTACCTGAAAAGGAGGCCACGTTTGAACCGTGAGAAGATCGAGACAGCAATAAAGATGATCCTCGAGGGCATAGGCGAGGACCCGGAGCGTGAAGGGCTGCGGCTCACCCCGAGCAGAGTAGCGAGCATGTACGAGGAGATATTCGCCGGGCTCGGGTGCGACGCCACGGAGGTGCTCCAGGCGCAGTTCGCCGAAGAGCACGAGGAGATGATCATCGTAAAAGACATCCCCCTGTACTCCGTGTGCGAGCACCACCTCATGCCATTCATAGGTAAAGCGCACGTGGCTTACGTGCCTGGCCTCTCGGGGCAGGTAAGCGGCATAAGCAAGCTCGCCCGGGTCGTTGACACCTTGTCCAAGCGGCTCCAGGTGCAGGAGCGCCTGACGACTCAGGTCGCCGACACTCTGATGAACGGGCTGGATGCGCAGGGCGTCCTCGTCGTGATTGAAGCCGAGCACCTGTGCATGTCGATGCGCGGGGTCAAGAAGCCCGGGACCGTCACCGTGACCTCGGCAGTCAGAGGCCTGTTCTACAAGAGCCCGGCTGCAAGGGCAGAGGCGATGTCCCTGATATTAAGGAAGTCTTAGTGCCAGAGGGCGATCCCGTCTCTCACTCGAGCAGGTTCAACCTGCGCCTGGTCAGGGTCCAGGGCGCGGACGATGCGCGGCGCCTCCTCGATGAGCTCGGGACCGATACCGGCGGTGCGGCCATCATGTCCAAGAAGATGGTCCACGTCGTCATCTCGATCGAAAACGTCCAGGCCCGGGCGGCGAACCTGATCAAGCAGATCATGCTCTCGAAGGGCGGCGAATGCGCCACCTCCAGGGACACTCTCCTGAAGACGACAGAGCCCGTGAACGTCATCATCATGGGCACGGTGAAACAGCTCAGCCAGGCCAACAGTAACTTCTCGGTCCAGCCCTTCGGCCTGAAGGCTCTTTCCGAGGAGCTCAAAGCCATGATGCGCGATAACTTCGGACAAGGGCCGGGGACGCGGACTGTGCGTGCCGGGAAACACACCCTGGAGCTCGGCGGTCGCACGCTGGTAATGGGTATCGTAAACGTGACCCCCGACTCCTTCTCGGACGGAGGAGAGTTCTTCGACCTCGAGGTCGCGCGCAGGCACGCCCTGGAGATGGCGGAGGCCGGCGTGGACATCATCGACGTAGGCGGCGAGTCCACGCGCCCGGGAGCCGAACCCGTCAGCGACGACGAGGAAGAGCGGCGAACCATCCCCCTGATCGAATCGCTCGTCGGCGAGATCGACGTGCCTGTCTCCATCGACACTTACAAATCAGGCATAGCCGCAAAAGCGCTCGACGCCGGTGCTTGTATCGTCAACGATATCAGCGCACTCAGGCTCGACGAGGAACTCGCGCCTCTTGTGGCCGAGCGCCAGGTCCCGGTCATACTGATGCACATGCAGGGAATGCCAAGGGACATGCAGGAGAACCCGGTTTACGATGACGTCGTCGCGGACATCTCGAGGTTCCTGCGCGAGCGCGCCTCATACGCGTGCGACTGCGGCATCGGACCCGGGATGATCATGGTCGATCCCGGGATCGGCTTCGGAAAGATGGTCGAGCATAACCTCGAGATCGTCAGGCGCATGGAGGAGTTCATGAGCCTCGGCTACCCGGTCGTACTAGGCACCTCGCGAAAGCGGTTCATAGGATCTGTCACGGGACGTGAAGTGGGCGACAGGCTGATGGGAACCGCGGCGACGGTGGCGTTCTCCATCGCCAGGGGAGTCGACATCGTACGCGTGCACGACGCGCTCGAGATGATGGAGGTCGTCAAGATGGCCGACGCGGTCGCGGGAAAATCAAGGCCCCTCCCATGACGGGCGGCAAGTGTGTGATAGATATCGAGGGCATCACCGTCTTCGCGCACCACGGGGTGCTTCCCGAAGAGAAGAACCATGGGCAGCGGTTTGTCATCGACGTGAGGCTGGAGCTCTCGGCTCCTCCCGCCGCCGACGACCTGGGCGCGACCGTGGACTACGCGGAAGTCGCGTCCCTCGCAGGTCAGATCGCGACCGCCAACACCTGCGATCTCATCGAGACTCTCGCCTCGAAGATCGCCGATGCGCTGCTCGGGTTTGATGGCGTCCGAAGGGTTTCCGTCACTGTCTCTAAGCCCGAAGCCCCAATGCCGGTGGCTGTCTCGCGCGTCGGTGTCACGGTAAGCAAGGAGCGCGCGGGCACGCGGGGCTACTTCACGGGAAGCGAAGAGTCAGGATGACACGCGCCTACATCGGCCTCGGCTCGAACCTCGGGAACAAGATGGACAACCTCCGTGCCGGGCTTGCGGGGCTCCTGGCCGCGTTACCCGATGTGCTGGTCGTCGGGAAGTCCAGCGTCTACAATTCCTCGCCGGTGGGCATGACCGACCAGCCGGAGTTCTTTAACGCGGTGGTGGCGGTCGAGACGACCATGGGTCCTTACGAGCTCCTGAACCTGATTCGCGAGATCGAGATCAAGAGCGGGAGGGAGAGGATCACTCGCTGGGGACCGCGCACTCTCGACATGGACGTCCTCCTCTTCGGGTCGCTCCATCAGGACGACCCGGACCTCACCGTCCCGCATCCTCGTCTCAAGGAACGCCGCTTCGTCATCGAGCCTCTTCTGGAGATCGACCCGGAGGCGAAGCTGCCGGACGGCACTCCGCTGTCCGGCCTTCTCGACCGCATCGGTGACGACCAGGTCACCTGGCGCACCGGGGAGCTGTGAGGCGCGACCTTGGCGAAGAGATCAGAAGAACACCCGCAGACCGTAGCCGTTATAGGCACGGGCAAGGTCGGCACGGCGATGGCGCACCTGCTTTCCCGCAGAGGCTTCGACGTCGTGGCCGTCGCCGACAGGGATGAAGGAGCACGGACACGCGCGGCCGGCCTGTCCGGAGCAAGGGCTTTCGGCGAGGCGGCGGACGCCGCGGCGGCAGCTCAGATCATCCTCATCACCACACCCGACGGCACGATCGCCGAAGTCTGCCGCACGATCGCGGAGTCCGACGCTCCGCTCGCCGGCAGGAAGGTCATCCACATGAGCGGGGCACTCTCGCTGGGGGCCCTGGAGCCGGCAGCAGGCGCGGGAGCCGATACCCTCTGCATCCACCCCATCCAGACGTTCGCCGACCTCGCGGGCGTGGAGCGTTCGCTGCCCGGCAGCACCTTCGGAGTCACTTGCGACCCGAGGCTGGAGGAGTGGTCCCGCGGATTCGTGTCGAGCCTCGAGGGCCGCGTGCTCATCGTCGCGGACGAGGACAAGGTCCTCTACCACGCCGCGGCGGCTGTGGCGTGCAACCTGCTCGCCATGGTAGAGTACGGCGCGCATGTCATCTCGCGACGGCTGGGATTCGAGGACAGGCAGGCGTCCGAGGCTTTTACTCCCCTTGCTGTAGCGACCGCCATGAACGTCGGCAGGCTGGGGCCGGTGGACGCGCTTACCGGGCCGCTCGCCAGGGGCGATCTGAGCACGATCCGCGCACACCTCGCGGCTCTGGAGAGCTTCGACGCGGAGCTCGCTGACATGTACAGGACAGTCTCCCGGTGGGGCCTCCGCATGGTCGAGGAGAAGGGTGACCTGGACCGCCAGACCATCGAAGGGATGAGAGAGCTGCTCGACAGAGGCTGAAGACATGGAAGTCATCAAAGAGAAAGCGCGAATGCGAGAGACGGTGGAACAGGCAAAGGCGCACGGCCTCGTGGTCGGCCTCGTTCCAACGATGGGGTTCTTCCACGAAGGGCACCAAGAGCTCATGAGGCGCGCACGCGCCGATTGCGACCTCGTGGTCGTCACCCTTTTCGTAAACCCCACGCAATTCACGCCGGGCGAGGACTTTAAGGATTACCCGAGGGATTTCGACCGCGACAGGCGGATGGTCGAGAGCGTCGGCGTCGATTACATATTCAACCCCGAGGTTCCGGAGATGTACCCCGACGGCTTTGCGACCCACGTGGAGGTCGAGGACCTGTCAGACCTCATGTGTGGATGCCACAGGCCCGGGCACTTCCGCGGCGTGGCCACCGTGGTCTCGAAGCTCTTCAACATAGTGCCCGCGCAGAAGGCTTACTTTGGCCAGAAGGACGCGCAGCAGCTCGCGGTGCTGAGGAGGCTGGTTGCAGACCTCGATTTCGCCGTCGAGGTCATTGCCGTGCCCACCGTCCGCGAGGAAAGCGGCCTGGCGATGAGCAGCCGCAACACTTACCTGGGCCCCGCGGAGCGCCAGGACGCGCTGGTGCTGCATGCCGCCCTGGAGACGGCCGCCGGGCTCATCGACGCGGGCGTCAGGGACTCAAGCATCATCGCTTCGGCCATGGAAGACGTCATCTCGACGTTGCCTTCCGTCAACCTTGAGTATATAGCCATCTGTGATAATATCTTCTTGCAGCCGGTCTCTGAGCTGGAGGGACAGGTCCTGATAGCGCTGGCTGCACGCGTCGGAAAGGCGCGTTTGATCGACAACATGGTATTCGAGATCGAGTAAAACGATGCAAGAGATCAACCGTTTCATGTTGAAGTGCAAGATCCATCGGGCCTTGGTCACGGACGCCGACATTCATTACGAAGGCAGCGTCACCATCGACCGGAGGCTCATGGATCTGGCCGACCTTGTTCCCTATGAGCAGGTCAACGTCTGGGACCTGGACAACGGCAACCGGCTCACCACATACGTGATCGAGGGTGAGCGGGACTCCGGCGAGATCTGCATGAACGGCGCGGCGGCGCGCCTGGTCCACAAGGGAGACAAGGTCATCATCTCATCGTTCGTCTCCGTCCCGGACTCCGAAGCCGCGAGCTACCATCCGAAGATCGTCTTCGTCGACGAGAGCAACCGTCCCGAGATCATCGAGGACCATCTGACGGTCGACGACTTCTGTTAGCTGGCGGCGGGCTCGACCCGCGTGAGGACACATGACGCACCACGACACCGAGGTTGAGCATCTCGACATCATCCATGAGCTGCTACTTGACGAGGCTGCCGTAGCCGAGCAGGTCCTCAAGATCAAGGAGGAGCGCAATGCCGTCATCCTCGTCCACAACTACCAGCGCCCCGAGGTCCAGGACATAGCCGACTTCACCGGGGACTCGCTGGGCCTGTCCAGGGAAGCGGCGCGCACCGAGGCGGACGTCATCGTTTTCTGCGGCGTTCACTTCATGGCCGAGACCGCATTTATACTCAGCCCCGACAAGATCGTCCTATTGCCCGAGATGCACGCCGGCTGTCCGATGGCCGACATGGCCGACGCGGCGGACGTGGTCAGGGTGAAAATGGAGAACCCTGATGCCGTCGTGGTCTCCTACGTAAACACGTCGGCCGCGGTCAAAGCGGTGAGCGACTACTGCTGCACGTCGGCCAACGCCCCTGAGATCGTGCGCTCCGTCGAGGGCGACCGCGTCCTCTTCGTGCCCGACCGGAACCTTGCGGCCTACGTCGCCTCCCAGGTCGACAAGGAGATAATCCCCTGGGACGGCTTCTGCCCGACCCACGAGAGGATTACTGCCGAGCACATCCTGCAGGCGCGCGAGGAGCACCCGGCCGCGGAGGTCATCGCCCATCCGGAGTGCAGGACCGAGGTGCTTGAGATAGCCGACCACATCCGCAGCACGTCGGGGATGTTCAAAGCGGCAGCCGAGTCCAGCGCCGAGGAGTTCATCGTGGCGACCGAGTCCGGCCTGCTGTACCCCCTCTCGAACGCCCTGCCCGAGAAACGTTTTTACTCGCCGGCCGAAGAGCCGCTCTGTCCCAATATGAAGCTGACAACACTCTCTAAAGTTCTCTGGGCCCTGCAGACGCTCGAGCCGCGCGTAACAGTCCCCGAAGAGATCAGGGTGCGGGCACTCGGAGCGGTCGAGAGAATGCTGGCGCTGGGATGATCCCCCGCTACCTCCGCTCGTTCAACACCGAGACGCTGCCATCCGTCGAGTTCGACGTCCTGGTAGCGGGCAGCGGCGTGGCCGGACTCTCGACGGCGCTTCACCTCAGCCGTTTCTGCAACGTGCTGCTGGTCACGAAATCAGACCTGCAGGTCTCCAGCACCCGCCATGCACAGGGCGGCATCGCGGCGGTGATGGACGCGCACGACTCGAAGGAGTCCCACGTCCGGGATACCCTCGTCGCCGGCGCCGGGCTCTCCGATCCGGAGGCGACGACGGTGCTGGTGGACGAAGGCCCCGCCCGCGTGCAGGAACTTCTCGACGTGTACCACGCGGACTTCGACATGGTCGACGGCAAGCTCGACCTTGCCAAGGAAGGCGGGCACTCGGCGCGGCGCGTCGTGCACGCTCGCGGTGACGCCACGGGCTCCGAGGTCGAGAACGCCCTGGGCCGGGCGCTGTCGCGCGACCCGCGCGTCACGGTCATGGAACACGCTTTCGTCGTCGACCTCCTGATGACGGGCGGCTCGTGCCGCGGGGCTCTGATCGCCGACGGCCGGCGCAATACGATGACCGTCGCCTGGTCGAACGCCACGGTGCTGGCGTCAGGCGGTATGGGCGAGGTCTATCTCGTCACCACCAATCCACCCGTCTGCACCGGCGACGGCCTCTCGATGGCTCTAAGGGCCGGCGCGCGGGTCAGCGACGTAGAGTTCGTACAGTTCCACCCGACCGCGCTGCACATTCCCGAGGAGCCGAAGTTCCTCATCAGCGAAGCCCTGAGGGGAGAAGGCGCGCTACTCGTGGACCAGGAAGGCAACAGGATAATGCTGGGCGAGCATCCGCTCGCAGAGCTTGCCCCTCGCGACATCGTGGTCGCCCGGATGGTCGAGGTCATGAAAGAAGAACAGCGCAACCACCTCTTCCTGGATGTCCGGCACCTGGACGAGCGGGAGATCCGAGCCAGGTTTCCGACGATATACGAACACTGCCTGCAGGCGGGCATCGACATCACGCGACACCGTATCCCGGTCTCTCCGGCGGCGCACTACATGAGCGGCGGCGTGGTGACAGACCTCTGGGGAAGGACGGACATCCCCGACCTCTACGCCTGCGGCGAGGTAGCCTGCACCGGCGTGCACGGGGCGAACCGCCTCGCCTCGAACTCGCTCCTCGAGGGGCTGGTTTTCGCCAAGCGGATCTCCGACTTCCTCGAAGGGGCGCTCACCGGCCCAGGCAAGGTCAGGCGCAAGGAGGTGTCCTATTCTCAGAAGGCCACCGGCCCGAGCGCCAACGCAGGGCTGTTGAGGGGAAACCTGAGAGAGGTCATGCTCGACTCGGTCGGAATGGTGCGATGCGAGCGCGGCCTGAGGGAGGCCGAGGAATTCCTCGAGGCCAACGCCGAGGTCATGAACACCGAATACCTGGACGTCGGGGGCATGGAGCTCAAGAACATGTTCACGCTGGCCTGCCTTATCAGGAAGGCCGCGGAGATGAGGCTCGAGAGCAGGGGTTGCCACCGCAGGCGAGACTATCCCGACGTCGACGACTGGAGCTGGCATAACCATGTAGACATGAAGTTGGAGGCCGGCAGGATCGCTGCGGCGACTCGTCCGCAGCCCACAAAACCGCCTGCCGAGCTGAGGATACCGACCGTCAGAGAGGCGTGATGGCATGGACATATGGGAGAAGGCACTGGGGATCATCAGGCTGGCACTGGCGGAAGACCTCGGGGTCGAGGGCGATGTCACCACAAAGGCGGCGTGCCCGCCCGACGCCACCGGCAAGGCCGTGATCCTTAGCCGCGGTCCCTGCAGGATCGCCGGAGGACCGATAGCAGCGAAGGTTTTCGAGCTGGCCGGGCCGGGCGTCTCTTACAGTGCCCTGGTTGCCGACGGCGAGGACGCGGGGCCGGATGTGGTCATCGCGCGCATCGAGGGCTCCCTGGCCACGATACTCTCAGGCGAGCGCACAGCCCTAAACTTTCTCGGCCACCTGTGCGGGATCGCTACTCTGACCGCCCGCCTGGTCGCCATCGCCGCTCCGTACGGCGTCAGGATCATGGACACCCGGAAGACGAGCCCTGGCATGCGCCCCTTGGAAAAGTACGCGGTCGCGATGGGCGGCGGCACGAACCACAGGGAAGGCCTGTTCGACGGCGTTATAATCAAGGATAATCACATCGCCGCGGCGGGGGGGCTCGAGATCGCCGTGCGTAGGGTCCGTAACGCTTATGGAGACAGGTTCCCGATAGAAGCGGAAGCCGCGTCCCTGGCGGAAGTGCGCGAGGCACTCGAGGCCGGGGCCGACGTCATAATGCTCGATAACATGGACCCTGAGATGGTGGCGAGCGCGGTGGGCCTGGTGGGGGGTCGGGCGCGCACCGAGGTTTCGGGCGGCGTGACACCTGACAACCTCGGGTCTTATGTAAAGCTTGGCGTGGATGCCATCTCGCTCGGGTTCATAACACACTCGGCGCCCGCGACCGACCTGTCGCTCGAGCTCGAGGTGGGATAGTATCCTCGACCGGAGGCTTGATATGCTGCTTGGGATCGACGTAGGAAATACACAGACCGTGGTGGGCGTCTTCAAGGACGGCCGGCTCCGCGACAATTGGAGGATCTCCACCGACAGGGAGCGCACCGCCGACGAGATAGCGCTCGCTCTGGGCGGCTTCCTCGCCTTCGTGGGATGGAGCCTCGACATGATAGACGGCATGATCATCTCTTCGGTCGTTCCCGAGATGACGCGGGCCCTCATACACATGGCCCACGACATACTGAACCTGGAGCCGCTCGTGGTCGAAAGCACGACCGACATCGGGATCCCGATCCTTTACGAGGATCCCAAGCAGGTGGGCGCGGACCGCCTGGTGAACGCGGTTGCCGCCATCGCCAAGTACGGGACCCCGTGCATAGTGGTCGATTTCGGCACCGCCACGACGTGGGACGCGATCAACCGCGAGGGCGAGTACCTGGGCGGCACGATAGCCCCCGGCGTGGAGATTTCCGCCGATGCGCTGTTCAATCAGGCCGCGCGGCTGTCCCGGGTGGAGCTGGTGGCGCCCGGGAACCCGATTGGCAGGAACACCGTTGAGTCGATACAGTCAGGGATAATCTATGGCACCGCCGGGCTCGTCGATCGGGTGGTAGAGATGTTCAAGGCGGAGCTCGGGGAGGACTCGCACGTCATCGCTACGGGGGGATTGGCCGAGGTCGTGGTCTCCGAATGCCGGACGGTTGACGTGACCGACCCCCTTTTAACCCTGGACGGACTCAAGTTAATATATGAGAGGAATACTAAGGCCTGAAATGACAGAGCAAGGAAAAGGGGGAGCATGATGGCTGTTTTCAAGGACGCGGACCAGGTGTACGACCTTCTGGGCGGGCTTTTCGACGACCTCACGACGGACCCGGTGATAGCGGAGAAGTTTGCCGCGAGCGGACTCGTGATTCGTTTTGTCTACACAGATCCCGACTCTGAGATATGGCTGGACGCGAGCAAGAAGGATCCAAACGCTCTCGGCGTCGTTTGCGGCCCAGCGGAGGGCCTGGAGGCCGAGGTGGAGATGGCCATGAACGCGGACGTCGCGCACCAGTTCTGGTTGGGCAACGTGAACCTCATGGTGGCGCTGACGCGCAAGCAGATCACCGCCAAGGGCCCGATCCCGAAGATCATGAAGCTGCTTCCGGTCATCAAGCCGGCGTATGCCAAGTACCAGGCGCTTCTGAAGGCTCGCGGCCTGGAGGACATGATCACCAAGAAGTAGGCCCGCTGAAGAGTCAGTGGCAGGAAAAAGCGGCAGAGCGCGCAATCTCGCTCTGCAGGAAACAATAGAAGTAAACAGTGACAGCAGTTGACAACAACGGTTTTCCTTTGTGATATACTCACCGCGACCGGCTGGAGACGGCGGGTTGCGGTGCCATTCTGTTAAAAGATGGCACTTTTTATTGTGACCGTTTTCTGTTGAAGAACAGAGGAGAAGCAACATGGCCGAAGCCATTCAGGAGGTCGCCGAGCCCAAGGTCGAGCTTTCCTCCGCCGAAGAGATGCTCGAGATGATCGTCATCAAAGAAGACGAGATCCGGAACCGCATCCAGCGCGCCGAGGACGAGGCGCAGCGAGAGGTGGAAGAGGCCAAGCTCGACGCTTCCAACAAGAAGCGCGAGGCCGCTTCAGTGGAAGTGGGGCAGGACCTGCGCTCCAAAGAGCTCGAGAAGGCGCAGGTGGATGCTGAGAAGGTCACCGCCGATTTCGCGCTCCAGGCCGACGACATCAGGAAAAAGGGCATGGAACGCGTTGAGGATGCCATCAAGATCGTCATCGAAGGAGTCCTGCCGCCAAGATAGCACCGGGAGGCAAACGACAATCCCAAGGGGGACCGGTCACAGATGATTGAAAAAATGGCGAAAGTGGAGATTCTCGGGCTGAAGGACATCGCGCTCGACGCGATCGACGTCATTCACGAGCTGGGGACCCTCCACATCGAGGACCTGACGGAGCGCATCGGGAGCATGGAGACCAAGCGCGTCACGCGCATGGAGATGGACCCGAAATTCGCCGAGCACGAGTCCACCCTCAACAGCCTTCGCGCCAAGGTCGGAGACATGATCCGCGAGCTCCAGCCCAAGGTCGACGAAATGACCCCCGAGGAGATCGCCTCGGAGTACAAGATCCTCTGGAGCGAGAACATCGAGTCCATGATCTCCCGAGTCGAGAAGATGCTCAGGGAAGTGGAGCGGGACACGCGCGATCCGGTAGAGCGCAAGTCCGACCTGATGGTCGAGCTGTCCAGGCTCGAGAAGTACGCGCCGATCATGGCGAAGGTGCAGCCCCTGGCCGAGCGCGTCGCGCGGATGCAGGACATGGCCTCCATCGCTCTCATCATCGAGCGCAAGTACAAGGCCATCCTGAACTACCTGAACGAAGAGATCAGCAAGATCACCAACGGCGAGTGCGAGATCATCTCGCAGGACGTCGACGACGAGTCCACCGCCGCTCTAATAGTATTCAACCGCCGCTTCCTGAAGCAGGTCCACGAGTTCCTCGCGGTCCAGGACGTGAACCAGGTCCGCCTGCCCTCCGACATCGCCAAGAAGCCGATAGACGAGGCCGTGGCCGAGGTGCGCGCGAGGATCGCGCAGATCCCGGGCGAGGTCGACGAGATCGACAGGAAGCTGAAGGCGGTCACCGGCCAGTACTCGGTCAAGCTCATCGCGGCGCGCAACGCGATCCACGACCGCCTCGAGGCAATGGAAGCCGTTCCCAAGTTCGCCCAGACCGACCAGATCTTCATCATCAGCGGCTGGTTGCCCTCGGACGCGGTCGAGCCGATGGAGCATGCGCTGGTCGAGAAGTTCGGCAACAAGGTCATCCTCACCGTCGTGGACATCCGCGAGGAGCACGATGAGGATGAGACTCCCGTCGCCCTGGCCAACAGCCCGTTCACCCGGTACTTCGAGATCCTCTATCTGCTCTCCAAGTACCCCAGGTACGGCACTGTCGATCCCACGATAGTCTTCGCTTTCTTCTTCCCGGTCCTGTTCGGGATGATGGTCGGCGACATCGGATACGGAATAATAATCCTGGTGGCCGGCTGGATAGTGCACCGGAAGTACAGCAGCAAGCCGATGGTCAGCATGCTCGGCTTCGTTCTGACGGTCGGTGGGGCCTGGACGATATTCTTCGGGATCATCTACCTGGAGTTCTTCGGAGACTGGATCTACAGATGGCTCGGCCTGCTCAACGCTGACGGGGAGCTGGACAAGTACCTGCTGGGGACGAAGAACTCGACGTTCAAGTATCCCCTCGACCGCATAGAAGGCTTCACGTTCATGCTCGCGGTGTGCCTCATCATCGGCTGGGTTCACATGGGCATCGGCCTCATCATCGGCATGGTCAACGGACGCAGGGAAGGCAACTACAAGCACGTCATGGAAAAGGGCGGGCTGTTCATGGTGCTGACCGGCGTCCTGATGATCGTCGCCAAGTTCGGGCTGGGCTGGTGGCCGGCATGGCTGGCCCTCGTGGGAGCGCTCCTTGCGATCGGCGGGATCGTGCTGGGCGCCCTCGGCGCGGGCATGGGCGGGGCGATCGAATCGATAGTCGGCGCCGGCAACCTCTTCTCCTACGCCCGTCTTATCGCCATCGGCCTGGCCTCAGTCATCATGGCGAACGTCGCCAACGAGCTGGCGATCGAGCAGGCGAAGAACGGCGTCGTGGGCATCATCGTTGGAGTGATAGTCTTCATACTTCTGCAGACGCTGAACCTTGTGATCGGGGTGTTCAGCCCTTCGATCCACGCCTTGCGTCTGCATCTCGTTGAGAGTTTCGGCAAGTTCTTCGAACCTGCCAAGATCAGATATGAACCGTTCAGAAAAACTGGGGGTGAAGAGTAGTGGTAGTAGGTGTAAAAGTTGGTCTGATAGCTATCGGCGCAGCTCTTGCGATCGGTCTGTCAGCTATCGCAACAGGCCTCGCTCAGTCTCGGATCGGTGCTGCTATGGCAGGCGCCATCGCTGAGAGGCCCGAGCTCGTGGGAAGCGCTATCATCCTTGTCGCTATCCCGGAGACTATGGTCATCCTGGGATTCGTCGTGGCTTTCCTTATCACGGCTCTGAAGAGCACGGTAAAGTAGGCACGCAGTAAGGAAGTGAAAAGGATTGGCGCTAGAAGATATCCTCAGGGCACTTGAGGACAAGGCGGACACCCGCGTAGACGCCATCAAGGCGGAGACCGAGCTGCGGGTGCAAGAGATCATGGCTGAGGTCGAGAAAGACGCCGAGCGCACCAGGCGCATGCGGCTGAAGAAGGTCGAGGACCAGATACGGAGCGAGGCGACGGGCATAGTCTATTCCGCCTCGCTGAAGGCCAAGAACCAGCTCATCAAGGCACAGGAAGAGACGGTCGAAGAGGCCTTCAGGATCGCCGAGCAGAGGCTCACCGACCTCCACAAGAAAGAGGACTATCCAAAGGTGCTCGAGGTGCTCCTGGACGAGTGTCTTGAGTTCTTCCCCGAGGGCGAGGTCCTGGTGCAGGTCCGACCGGAAGACCGCGGCATCGTAGAGAAGCTGCTGTCTGACAGGAACAGGCCTCATAGTCTTTCCGAGACCCAGCTTGATGCTTCGGGTGGTGTGGTAGTGAGTAGCCCGGACGGCCAGATCGCGGTCTCGAACACGTTCGAGTCGCGCCTGCACAAGGCGAAAGACCACCTGAGGCTGGAGATCTCCAAGTCGCTCTTCGAAGCCCGAGCGTAAACTTAATATCTCTGCGGGGTAATACAGTGGCCAGAGTCGACCTCTCCGATTACGGATATGTCAACGCGCGTGTGCGCGGCATGCGCTCGTACCTCCTCACTAAGGACTTTTACCTGCGCCTTGTGGAGACCGAGAACTACGAGGCAATGCAGTCGATGCTCGACCAGACGATCTACAGGCGCGAGCTCAGCGAAGCCATCCTGACGAACCCCGACAGGCCTGACTACGACAAGGCCCTTTCCCTCAACCAGATCGCGGCGTTCAGGAAGATCGAGGACTCCACGGGCGGCGAAGCGCACATCCTCACGACCATCCTCATGTCGCGCTACGATGTGTACAACATCAAGACGGTGCTCAGAGGAAAGAAGGGCAACGCGACCCCGTCGGAAGTCCTCACGCTGATGATACCCGTCGGCGCGGTGAGGATGGACACGCTCGAGCAGATGGCGAGCGCCCGCGAGGTGCGGGACGCCATAAACGTTCTCGTCTCGGGCCAGATCAAGTACGGGCAGGTCCTGGCGTCGGCATACAGCGCCTATCAGAAGAAGGACCAGGACCTCGCGGTCCTCGAGCTCGCGCTTGACAAGTTCCATTACTCGGACGGGATGGCCCACCTGACGGGCCGGGATTCCAACGTGACGATGGTGCGGCAGATGCTTACCGCCGAGATCGACATGCGCAACATCTCGACCCTTGTGAGGATCAGGGGCCTGAAGCTGGACGACGAGGAGGTCGAGAACATCAGGATAAGCGGCGGGACGCTGGAGAAAGACCAATTCCTGAGCCTTCACCGCCTCGGTGACATCGTCCAGATCGTGAGCGAGTACCCCGATCCCCGTTTCCGCAGGCTCCTGGAGAAGGCGCTGGCGGAGTACCAGGAGATCGACATCGTGGCGTTCGACAAAGAGCTCGAGCGGGAGATAATCAGGCGCGGGGCAGCGATGAGCAACGTCGACGTACTGGGGATCGGCGTCATCATCGGATTCATATTTCAGAAGCAGAACGAGATAATCAACCTGCGGATCATCCTGCGCGGCAAGGCGATGGACAGGCCGCAGGCGGAGATAAAGAAGGACCTCTTCTTCGTCGGCGCTGAAGAGGACAACTAGTAGCGATCGGATGCAGAGATGTACAAAGTAGTCGTGTTGACGGACCCGGAGACAGCGGACGGATTCAGGCTCGCCGGCGTTGACGTCTACCAGGTGGAGGACACCGTGGAGGCGACAAGGGAGATCTCGAGGCTCCTCGAGGATGAGAGGACCGGGATACTCGCGGTGAACGAGGGCTTCCTGGTCGGCCTGGACGAGAGGATCCAGAAGCGCATCGAGGCCACATACCGGCCAATCGTGGTCTCGCTGCCGATAAAGGAGAAGCTCGGCGCTGTCGGCGAGAGGAGAGCGTTCCTCGCCAGGCTGGTGCACCGGGCGGTCGGGTTCGACGTCACACTTAAGGGTCAGTAGGCCTAGAGGGCCTTATAGTAGAGGAGTTGTGTCTTGATTGAAGGGCAGATAACCAAGGTTTCCGGGCCTGTGGTCGAGGCCGAGGGTATGGCGGGCTCGAGAATGTACGACGTGACTTTCGTCGGCAAGCTCAAGCTGATAGGCGAGGTCATCAGGCTCGCCGGCAACAACGCCATCATCCAGGTCTACGAGGATACGAGCGGCCTGGAGGTGGGCGAGGCCGTGGTCTGCACCGAGCAGCCGCTGCTCCTCGAGCTGGGACCGGGTATGCTGTCCTCGATCTATGACGGCGTCCAGAGGCGGCTTCCCGAACTCGCGAAGGTCTACGGGGACTACATCACCCGAGGCACGGTCGCCGACCCACTCGACCACGAGAAAGAGTGGGAGTTCGTGCCCAGGGTCAAGGTCGGCGACGTTGTCGCCCAAGGTGACATCTTAGGAGAAGTTCAAGAGACGGTGGTCATCCGGCACCTCATCATGGTGCCGCCTGGCAAGGGCGGGGTCATCTCCGAGATCAAGTCGGGCAACCACAAGGTCACTGACGTGATCGCCGTCACCGATGACGGCGAGGAGTTCATGCTCGTCCAGAAGTGGCCGGCCCGAATCCCGAGGCCCGTCGTCCGCAAGATGGACCCGAACCTGCCTTTCATCACCGGCACGCGCATCCTCGACACATTCTTCCCCGTCGCCCAGGGCGGATACAGCATCATCCCGGGCGGTTTCGGGACAGGCAAGACCGTCACCGAGCAGACGCTCGCCAAGTGGGCGCAGGCGGACATCGTCATCTACGTAGGCTGCGGGGAGCGCGGCAACGAGATGACCGAGGTGCTCTCCGAGTTCCCGGCCCTCGAGGACGTCCGTACCGGACAGCCGCTGATGAAACGCACCATCCTGATCGCGAACACCTCCAACATGCCCGTCGCGGCCCGCGAGGCCTCGATCTACACTGGCATCACGATGGCCGAGTACTACCGCGACATGGGCTACGACGTGGCCATGATGGCCGACTCGACGTCCCGATGGGGCGAGGCCCTGCGCGAGGTCTCAGGCCGGCTCGAGGAGATGCCCGGTGAGGAAGGATACCCTGCCTACCTTGCGACCAGGATCGCCGACTTCTACGAGCGCGCGGGCAGGTCCGTCGTGCTCGGCAGCGACGGCGAGGAGCGGATCGGCTCGATCACGGTGGTCGGCGCGGTCTCGCCACCGGGCGGTGACTTCTCCGAGCCGATGACGCAGAACTCGCTGCGAATCTCCGGCGCGTTCTGGGCGCTCGACACGTCGCTCGCTCACAGGCGCCACTTCCCGGCCATCTCGTGGCTGGGCTCCTATTCGCTGTACCTCGACCAGGTCGAGGACTGGTACTCGAACAACGTATCGCCGGACTGGAAGGCGCTGCGCGACAAGGCAATGAGCATCCTCCAGAAGGAGGCCGAGCTCCAGGAGATCGTCCAGCTCGTTGGGCCGGACGCCCTTCCCGAGTTCGCGAGAGCCACCCTCGAGGTCGCGCGAATGCTGCGAGAGGACTACCTCCAGCAGTTCGCCTTCAGCGACATCGACGCGTTCTGCAGCCCGGCGAAGCAGTACAGGATGCTGAAGGTCATCGTGGGCTACTACGACCTGATGCAGGAAGTGCTGGTCAAGGGCGTCACGCTGAAAGAGGCGCTCGACGTCCCGGTCCGGACGAGGATCGGACGAATGAAGGACATCCCGAACGACGACGCGGTGGAGCAGCTCGACAACCTCGAGGCCGAGATGTCGAGCGAGCTTCGTAAGCTCATAAGGTATTAACAAGTAACAAAGCAAACTCTGGACAGGAGAGAGGAAAATGGCCCGAGACAGGCTGGTCCAAGCGGAGTATAAGACCATCAGCGATATCGCGGGACCCCTGGTCTTCGTGAAGAAGGTCAGCGGCGTCTCGTTCGGCGAGATGGTCGAGATCGAGACGGCCAACGGCCTGGTGCGCAAAGGCCAGGTCATCGAGCTGAACGGGGACCTGGCGATAGTACAGATCTTCGGGACGACCAACGGACTCGACGTCAGGGACTGCAAGGTGCGCTTCCAGGGCGAGGTCATCAAGCTCGGCGTCTCTTCCTCGATGCTCGGCCGGGTGCTCAACGGGCTCGGCGAGCCCATAGACGGCGGCGGACAGGTCTTTCCCGAGCAGGAGCTGGAAGTCGGCGGCGCCCCCATCAACCCGTACACCAGGGACAACCCGAACGACTTCATCCAGACCGGCATCTGCGCGATCGACGGGCTGAACACCCTGGTCCGTGGACAGAAGCTTCCCATCTTCGGCGGCGCCGGCCTGCCCGGCAACGAGGTGGCGGCTCAGATCGTCAAGAACGCCAAGGTCATCTCCGGTGAGGAGTTCGCCATCGTGTTCGGCGCGATGGGAATCACCCGCCGCGAGGCCTCCTTCTTCCAGTCTGCTTTCGCGGAGACCGGGGCGCTGGAGAGGGTCGTCTTCTTCATGAACCTCGCAGAGGACCCGACGGTTGAGCGCATCATCACCCCGAGGTGCGCGCTCACCATGGCCGAGTTCCTCGCGTTCGAGTACGACATGCAGGTCCTGGTCATCCTGACCGACATGACGAACTACTGCGAGGCGTTGCGCGAGATCTCGGCGGCCCGCGAAGAGGTCCCGGGACGCCGCGGATATCCCGGCTACATGTACACCGACCTCGCGAGCATCTACGAGCGCGCGGGCAGGATCAAGGGCCGCAAGGGCTCGATCACCCAGGTGCCGATTCTCACCATGCCCGACGACGACATCACGCACCCGATCGCCGACCTCACGGGCTACATCACGGAGGGACAGATCGTCCTTTCGCGAGGCCTGCACCGCAAGGGCGTATTCCCGCCCATCGACGTGCTGCCGTGCCTGTCCCGCCTCATGAACCAGGGCATCGGCGAGGGCAAGACCAGGGGCGACCACAGAGGCGTCGCCGACCAGCTCTATGCCTTCTACGCCGAGGGCGTCGACCTGCGAAGGCTGGTCGCCATCATCGGTGAGGAAGCACTCTCCGAGACCGACAGGCTCTACCTGAAGTTCTCGGACGAGTTCGAGGAGCAGTTCCTCAACCAGGGCGACGAGAACCGCGACATCGAGGAGACCCTCGAGATCGGCTGGAACCTGCTGTCGCTGCTCCCGGCCAACGAGCTCAAGAGGATCAAGATCGAGTACATCGAGGAGTTCTACCCCGGCGACGTCGGTACCCAGGCCCCGGCGAAGGCCGAGACCGAGACCGAAGACGCCGGCGAGGAAGAGGTCGCCGCGGAGGCCGAGGAAGTGGAAGTAGCAGAGGCCTCGGCGGAATAGAGGACGCAAATGGCTGAGAAAGTTAATCCGACACGAAGCGAACTCCTCTACCGCAGGCAGCAGATAAAGCTTGCCGAGCAGGGCATGGACCTGCTGAAGAAAAAGCGCGATGCGCT
>Ga0209747_1000057_pt1 | contig 49221 bp, 43 predicted proteins | sample BarGraNGADG00311_FD_184498 | JGI IMG/M metagenome (GOLD analysis project Ga0209747, IMG submission 184498) | Arctic peat soil microbial communities from Barrow, Alaska - Barrow Graham LP Ref core NGADG0011-311 (SPAdes) (version 2) | ecosystem: Environmental > Terrestrial > Soil > Wetlands > Peat...
GCGTGCCGGGTGCTCAAGGCGGAAGGCTTGCGCGTCATCCTGGTGAACTCGAACCCGGCCACGATCATGACCGACCCCGAGTTCGCCGACGCGACCTACCTGGAGCCGATCACCACCGAGGTGATCGAGTCGATCATCGCCAAGGAGCGGCCGGACGCGCTGCTGCCCACCCTGGGCGGGCAGACCGCGCTGAACGCGGCCGTCGCCCTGCACGAGGCCGGCGTGCTCGAGAAGTACGGCGTCGAGCTGATCGGCGCCAGTATCGAGGCGATCACCGCGGCGGAGGACCGGCAGAAGTTCAAGGGAGTGGTCGAACGTTGCGGCGCCGAGGTCGCCCGCAGCGTGATCGCGCACTCGGTCGACGAGTGCCTGTCCGCCGCCGCGGAGCTGCGGTACCCCGTCGTCGTCCGCCCGTCGTTCACGATGGGGGGTCTTGGCAGTGGGATCGCGTACGACGAGACCGACCTGCGCCGGATCGCCGGCGCCGGGCTGCACTACTCGCCGACCACCGAGGTGCTCCTCGAGGAGTCCATCCTCGGCTGGAAGGAGTACGAGCTCGAGCTGATGCGCGACCGCGCGGACAACGTCGTCGTCGTGTGCTCGATCGAGAACGTGGACCCGGTCGGTGTGCACACCGGCGACTCCGTGACGGTCGCACCGGCACTGACCCTGACCGACCGGGAGTACCAACGACTCCGCGACATCGGGATCGCCGTGATCCGCGAGGTCGGGGTGGACACCGGGGGCTGCAACATCCAGTTCGCGGTCGAGCCGCACACCGGTCGCGTCGTCGTCATCGAGATGAATCCGCGCGTCTCGCGATCGTCCGCGCTGGCGTCGAAGGCGACCGGCTTCCCGATCGCGAAGATCGCGGCGCGGCTCGCCATCGGCTACACCCTGGACGAGATCCCGAACGACATCACCGGGTCCACCCCGGCGTCCTTCGAGCCGACCCTCGACTACGTCGTGGTGAAGGTGCCGAGGTTCGCGTTCGAGAAGTTCCCGGCCGCCGACACGACGCTCACGACGACGATGAAGTCCGTCGGCGAGGCGATGGCCTTGGGGCGGAACTTCACCGAGGCCCTGCAGAAGGCGATGCGCTCGATCGACAAGAAGGGCTCGCTGTTCCACTGGGACGGCGAGGCGCCCGGCGGCGACGAGCTGAGCGCCCTGCTCGGATCGATCGGGCGGCCCACCGAACGTCGCTTGATCGAGGTCCAGCAAGTGCTCCGCGCCGTCGGCACGCCCGGCTGCAGCGTCGATGACGTCTACCTGGCAACCGGGATCGACCCATGGTTCCTCGACCAGGTCGCCCTCATCAACGAGGTGGCCGAGCAGGTCCGGGCGGCACCCGACCTCGGCCGCGAGCTGTTGCGCGACGCGAAGCAGCATGGCTTCTCCGACACCCAGATCGCACAGTTGCGCGGCAGCGACGAGGACGAGATCCGAGCCTTGCGACACTCTCTCGGGCTCCGGCCGGTGTACAAGACGGTGGACACCTGCGCGGCCGAGTTCGAGGCGAACACTCCGTACCACTACTCGAGCTACGACGAGGAGACCGAGGTCCGACCGCGGTCCCGGCCGGCCGTCGTCATCCTGGGTTCGGGGCCGAACCGGATCGGGCAGGGCATCGAGTTCGACTACTCGTGCGTGCACGCGGCTCTCGCCCTTCGCGGCGAGTTCGAGACGATCATGGTGAACTGCAACCCAGAGACCGTCTCGACCGACTACGACACCTCCGACCGGCTGTACTTCGAGCCGCTCACCTTCGAGGACGTGCTCGAGGTCTACCACGCGGAGCTCGCGGTCGGCCCGGTCGAGGGCCTCATCGTGCAGCTCGGCGGCCAGACGCCGCTCGGTCTCGCCCAACGCCTCGCCGACGCCGGGCTGCCCATTCTCGGGACCCCGCCGGCAGCGATCGACGCCGCCGAGGACCGGGGCGCGTTCGGACGGGTGCTCGGCGAGGCCGGCCTGCCGGCGCCCGCGTTCGGTACCGCGAGGACGCTTGTCGAGGCACAGCGGGTCGCCGACGGAATCGGCTACCCGGTCCTGGTTCGTCCCTCCTACGTGCTGGGCGGTCGCGGGATGGAGATCGTCTATGACCGGGCCCAGCTGAGCGAGTACGTGTCGCGCGCGCTGCTCGGGTCGAGCGAGACGGCGGCCGCTCTGAGCACCCGCGCGCCGTTGCTGATCGACCGGTTCCTGGACGACGCGATCGAGATCGACGTGGACGCGCTGTACGACGGCACCGAGCTGTACATCGGCGGCGTCATGGAGCACATCGAGGAGGCCGGCATCCACTCGGGCGACTCGGCCTGCGTGCTCCCGCCGGTGACCCTCTCCCGCGCCGAGCTCGTGCGCATCCGCAGCTCGACCAAGGCGATCGCTCGCGGCGTCGGGGTGCGCGGCCTGATCAACATCCAGTACGCGCTGGTCTCCGACGTGCTCTACGTGCTCGAGGCGAACCCGCGCGCGTCGCGCACCGTCCCGTTCGTGTCCAAGGCCACCGGTGTCGCGCTCGCCAAGGCGGCGGCCCTGGTGATGACCGGTCACACGATCGGCGACCTCCGCGCGGCCGGCGTCCTGCCGACCATCGGTGACGGGGGAGCGCTCGGCCTGGACGCGCCCATCTCGGTGAAGGAGGCGGTGCTGCCGTTCAGGCGGTTCCGCTCACCGGCGGGCACCGTCGTCGACACGGTTCTCGGCCCGGAGATGCGCTCGACCGGTGAGGTGATGGGCATCGACGTCGACTTCCCGACCGCCTTCGCGAAGTCGCAGGCGGCGGCGTTCGGCGGCCTGCCCACCTCGGGAACGGTCTTCATCTCGGTGGCCGACCGGGACAAGCGGCAGATCGTCTTCCCGGTCAAACGCCTGGTGGACCTCGGATTCGATGTCCTCGCGACCGCCGGCACCGCGGCGGTGCTCAAGCGCAACGGGATCGCGGCGACGCTGGTCCGCAAGCAGTCGGAGGGGCGCGGCGAGCACGGCGAGCCCACCATCGTCGACCTCATCACCGACGGTCGGGTCGACATGGTCATCAACACCCCGTCCGGGCAGGGTGCCCGGGCCGACGGCTACGAGATCAGGGCCGCGACGACCGCCGCAGACAAGGCGATCGTCACGACCGTCCAGCAGCTCGCGGCAGCGGTCCAAGGCATCGAGGCGGTGCTCCGCGGCCCGTTTCGGGTCACCAGCCTGCAGGAGCACATGGCGCGCTCCGGGCTTGTCCGCGCCCAGGTCCCAGCCGGCGGCGGCGCGGTGTGACGCTGTCCTTCGGTGCCCGTCTCGCCGCAGCGATGGACGCACACGGACCGCTCTGCGTCGGGATCGATCCGCACCCGAGCCTGCTCGCGGAGTGGGGCCTGGCCGATGACGCAGGAGGGTTGCGGACCTTCGCGCTCACCGTCCTGGATGCTGTCGGGGGAGAGGTGGCGGCGGTCAAGCCGCAGTCGGCCTTCTTCGAGCGGCATGGCTCCGCCGGTATCGCGGTGCTCGAGGAGGTTCTCGCGGCGGCCCGCGCCGCAGGCACGCTGGCGATCCTCGACGCCAAGCGCGGCGACATCGGGTCGACGATGGCTGGGTACGCGGACGCGTACCTGCGCGACGGCGCGCCACTCGCCGCGGACGCCCTGACGGTCTCTCCGTTCCTCGGCTTCGGCTCGCTCCGACCGCTGGTCGATGCCGCTCTCGGCAGCGGCCGCGGCCTGTTCGTCCTCGCGCTGACCTCGAACCCCGAGGGCGCGGAGGTGCAGCACGCCCGCGGGCCCGACGGCCGAGCCGTGGCGGCCCGGATCGCCGCGGCGGCCGCCGCGCTGAACCTGGGGCAGCAACCACTCGGCTCGATCGGCCTGGTTATCGGTGCGACCGTCGGGAACGCGCCCGAGAAGCTGGGCATCGACCTCGCCGCCGTCAACGGCCCGCTGCTCGCGCCGGGCGTCGGTGCGCAGGGCGCCGGACCCGCGGAGCTCGCCGCGGTGTTCGGTACGGCGCGTCGCCAGGTCCTCGCGTCGTCGTCGCGGGGAGTGCTCGCTGCCGGTCCCGAGGTGGCCGCGCTGCGCCGCGCCGCGCACCGCGCAGCCCTTGACGCGAGCGCCGCGCTTCGCGGCTAGCCGGGTTTGACCCCGCGCCGCATTGCCGAGCACGCCGGAAGGTCGCTAGGTTCAGGCACGTCGGAACCACCTAGGACTGAGAAGGTGACGTCGCGTGGCTCTACCACCGCTGACCCCGGAACAGCGCGCCGCGGCGCTCGAGAAGGCCGCAGTTGCTCGCCAGGCCCGCGCGGAGGTCAAGAACCGGCTCAAGTACTCGCAGGGCTTGCTCTCGACCGTGATCAACGACGGTCACAGCGACGACGTCATCGGGAAGCTCAAGGTCGTCGCGCTGCTCGAGTCTCTTCCCGGCGTCGGCAAGGTGAAGGCGCGCGCGATCATGGCCGAGATCGGCATCTCGGAGTCGCGTCGGGTGCGCGGGCTCGGCCCGCACCAAGCCGCTGCGCTCATCCAGCGCTTCGGCTGAGCTGTCACCCAGTCTTGATGACCACCACGTCTCAACCAGCGCGTCTGACCGTGCTCGCCGGTCCGACCGCGGTCGGCAAGGGAACAGTGTCGGCCGACATCCGGGCCCGATACCCGGAAGTGTGGCTCTCGGTCTCGGCGACCACGCGGCCGCCCCGTCCGGGCGAGATCGAGGGCGTTCACTACCACTTCGTCGATGACCAGACGTTTGACCGGATGATCGCCGAGGGCGGGTTCCTCGAGTGGGCCGTCGTGCACGGGCGGAACCGGTACGGCACGCTGCGTGCACCGGTGCTCGCTCATCTTGCCGCCGGTCAGCCCGCGTTGCTGGAGATCGACCTGCAGGGTGCGCGGCAGGTGCGCCAGGCGATGCCCGCGGCGCGGTTCGTCTTCCTCGCTCCGCCAAGCTGGGAGGAGCTCGTGCGGCGCCTCGTCGTGCGGGGCACCGAGGGACCGGAGGAGCGTGAGCGGCGCCTCGCGACGGCGCGGGTCGAGTTCGCCGCCGAGCCGGAGTTCGACCACGTGATCGTCAATGACGAGGTGCAGCGGGCCACGGACGAGCTGATTCAGGTGATGGGGCTGGCCACGCGCTAGAATGATTCGCTGGTCCCCTGATCGATCAACCTCGGAGTCACGTGTGTCTGGAACTGTCGCAGCCCCTGAAGGCATCACCGACCCGCCGATCGACGAGCTGCTCGCAGCCGCCGCGTCGAAGTACGGCCTGGTGATCTACGCCGCGAAGCGTGCGCGCCAGATCAACGCCTACTACGCGCAGCTGAACGAGGGCCTGCTCGAGTACGTCGGCCCGCTGGTGGAGACCCGCCCGCAGGAGAAGCCGCTGTCGATCGCGATGCGCGAGATCAACCACGGCGACCTGCTCCGCATGACGCCGATCGAGGGCTGAAACCCCTCGGGGGCGCTGATGCGCATCGTCCTCGGTGTTGCCGGCGGCATCGCAGCATACAAGGCAGCGCTATTGTTGCGTCTGTTCCGTGAGGCCGGCCACGACGTTCGAGTCGTGCCCACCGCCGCAGCGCTCAAGTTTGTCGGGCAGGCGACCTGGGAGGCACTCTCCGGTCAGCCGGCAACCCCGCACATCTTCGACGACGTGCCGGAGGTGGCCCATGTGCGGATCGGGCAGACGGCGGACCTGGTCGTGGTGGCGCCGGCAACGGCCGACCTGATCGCACGCGCTGCGGCCGGATTGTGCAACGACCTGCTCACCGCGACCCTCCTGACGGCGCGTTGCCCGGTGCTCCTGGCACCCGCGATGCACACCGAGATGTGGGAGCACCCGGCGACCCAGGCGAACGTCGCAACCTTGCGGTCTCGCGGGGTGCACATCCTCGAGCCGGCATCCGGCCGGCTTACCGGCAGCGATTCGGGCCCCGGCCGGCTTCCGGAACCCGCCGAGATCGCCGAGGCTGCACTCGCGCTCGTCGAAGAGCCGGTCGACGGCGCCGGTAGCGAATCACGCGACCTGACCGGGCGGCACGTCGTCATCAGCGCGGGTGGCACCCGCGAACCCGTCGACCCAGTGCGTTTCCTCGGCAACCGCTCGACCGGGCGGCAGGGCGTCGCTCTCGCCCGCACCGCACTCGCCCGAGGCGCACGGGTCACCCTCGTCGCCGCGCACGTCGAGGTGGCGATCCCCGCGGGCATCACCGTTGTTCCGGTCGGAACCGCGCTCGAGCTCCGTGCGGCGGTGCGCCGCGCCGCTGCGGACGCCGACGTCGTCGTGATGGCGGCAGCCGTCGCCGACTACCGGCCGGAATCGCCGGCGGACCACAAGCTCAAGAAGGCCGATGACGGCGCACCGCGCACGATCGCGCTGGTCGAGAACCCGGACATCCTCGCGGAGCTCGCATCCGCGCGGCTGCGTGCTGGTCAGGTCGTCGTCGGCTTCGCGGCCGAGACCGGTGACCCGGTCGCGAGCGTGCTCCAGCACGGCCGCGCGAAGGCCCTGCGCAAGGGCGCCGACCTGCTCGTGGTCAATGAGGTCGGCGGCGGTCGCGGCTTCGGTTCGACCGAGAACTCGGTGGCCATCCTGGACGCCGCCGGGAACGTGCTGAGGGAAGCCGCGGGGACCAAGGACGCGGTCTCCGAGCTGATCTGGGACCTGGTCGCCGCACGGCTCTCGTAGCCCAGAGGCTGCCGACCGGCTTGGACCCGCCCACTAGACTGCGCCCATGACTTCCGCGGACCTCCGCCTCTTCACGTCCGAATCGGTGACGGAAGGCCACCCTGACAAGGTCTGTGACCAGATCTCGGACGCGATCCTGGATGCCCTCCTCACCGTCGATCCGCACGCTCGCGTCGCGGTCGAGACGATGGTGACCACCGGTCTCGTGCACGTCGCGGGCGAGGTCAGCACGGAGGCGTACGTCGAGATCCCGGCCGTCGTCCGGCAGACGGTGCGGCAGATCGGGTACACCTCCTCGCACATCGGCTTCGACGGGGACTCGTGCGGGGTGTCCGTCTCGATCGGCCAGCAGTCGCCGGACATCGCGGCCGGCATCGACAAGTCCTTGGAGATGCGGAACGACGCGAGCGACCACGACCCGCTGGACGAACAGGGCGCCGGGGACCAGGGAATGATGTTCGGCTATGCGTGCGATGACACGCCGGTGCTGATGCCGCTCCCGATCTACCTCGCCCACCGTCTGGCCGAGCAGCTCACGGCCGTGCGCAAGACCGGCGAGATCGACTACCTGCGCCCGGACGGGAAGACCCAGGTCACCATCGGGTACGACGGCGACCGCGCGGTCCGGCTCGACACGCTCGTCGTCTCCACCCAGCACCAGCCCGGGATCTCGATCGAAGGCCATCTGGCCCCCGACATCCGCGCCCTCGTGGTGGAGCCGGTGCTCGCCGCGGCCGGGCTGTCGCTCGACACCTCCGAGTACCGGTTGCTCGTCAACCCGACCGGCAAGTTCGAGATCGGTGGGCCCAAGGGCGACGCCGGGCTCACCGGCCGAAAGATCATCGTCGACACCTACGGCGGCGCGGCCCGGCACGGTGGTGGTGCGTTCTCCGGCAAGGACCCGTCCAAGGTGGACCGCTCCGCGTCGTACGCCGTCCGCTGGGTCGCGAAGAACGTCGTCGCCGCGGGCCTCGCCCGCCGCTGCGAGGTCCAGGTCGCCTACGCCATCGGGGCCGCCCACCCGCTCGGCCTGTACGTCGAGACCTTCGGTACCGAGACGGTCCCGCTCCCTCGGCTCATCACGGCGATCCGGGAGGTCTTCGACCTGCGGCCCGGCGCGATCGTCCGCGACCTCGACCTGCTTCGACCGATCTACGCCAAGACCGCGGCGTACGGTCACTTCGGCCGCGAGCTGCCCGACTTCACCTGGGAGCGCACCGACCGGATCGAGGACCTGCGCTCCGCCATCGGCTGAAGCTCTGACGGTGCCCGGTGGTGAGATACCTCCGTGACTGATGACGGCGAGCAGCTGACCCTCAGCGGCATCCCTGGCTTGCGTGCGCCACGACGGCCGCGCGCGACGCCGACGTCGTTCGCTGCGGTCGACCCGGTCGCACGCGTCGCCGTCGAGGTCCCGCTGGCACACCTCGATCGAACCTTCGAGTACACCGTTCCGGAGAGCCTCGCGGCGACGGCTGGGCCGGGTGCACGGGTCAAGGTGCGCTTCGCGGGCAAGGACGTCGACGGGTTCGTGGTTGAGCGCGTTGCGCAGCCCGAGCACACCGGGACGCTCACGCCGTTGCGGCGCGTAGTCTCGCCCGAACCGGTGCTGACGCCGTCCGTTCTGGGGCTCGCCCGCGCCGTCGCGGCGCACTACGGCGGAACGCTCTCGGACGTGCTCAGGCTTGCCATCCCGCCAAGGCATGCCCGGGTCGAAGCGGAGCCGTGGCCGATGCGGGCAACCACGACGGCCGCGTCGACAGCCGGCTCGGCGCCGCTGGCTGTCGGCGCGGCCCTGGTCATCGAGGGATCGAGCGGGCTGCGCCCGTCAGCCGCCGGATGGCAGGCCTACCGCGGCGGCCCGGCGTTCCTCCAGCACCTGCTCGCCGGGCGCGCGCCGCGCGCCGTGTGGACGGCGCTGCCCGGCCCGGCCGGTGAGTCGTGGCCCGACGCAATCGCTGAGGCCGTCGTCTCCACCGTGCTCAGTGGGCGTGGTGCGCTGGTCGTCGTCCCGGACGCTCGAGACGTGCTCCGGGTCTCCGAGGCGCTGACCGCGGTCGGCGTCGGTCGGTGGGAACCAGGCGCTGCGGCCAGCCAAGCGATCCCAGTGGCACGTTACGTCACCCTGATGGCCGACGACGGACCCGCACCCAGGTACCGGAGCTTCCTCGCGGCGCTCCGCGGCGCGGCGCAGGTGGTCATCGGCACCCGCGCCGCGGCGTTCGCGCCCGTTCGCCGGCTCGGGTTGGTGGTCTGCTGGGATGACGGCGACGACCTGCACGCGGAGCCGCGCGCGCCCTATCCGCACGTGAGGGAGGTGCTGCGGCTGCGCGCCGAGCTCGACGGTGCCGCGATGCTGCTCGGCGGACTCGCCCGAACTACCGAGGCCCAGCTACTCGTCGAGGAGGGCTGGGCGCGACCCGTCCAGGCCGACCGTTCCGTGGTGCGAGCGAGGACACCCCGGGTGCGGGCCCTGACCTCGATCGAGCTCGCTCGCGAGGGGCCGGCGGCCGCCGCCCGGTTGCCTGCGGATGCCTGGCGGGCGGCTCGCGAGGCACTCGAGCACGGGCCAGTGCTCGTGCAGGTCCCGCGCTCCGGATACCTGCCGGCGGTCGGGTGCGCCCGGTGCCGCGCGCTGGCACGCTGTGCCACGTGTCATGGTGCGCTCTCGCTCAGCTCCGGACATGCCGCGCCGCACTGCGCGAGATGCGGGACGCTGGCCGGGACGTGGCGCTGCGCGGAGTGCTCGGGGAGTGCCCTGCGGGCAGTTCGGGTCGGTTCCGAGCGCACCGCGGAGGAGCTAGGGCGCGCGTTCCCGGGCGTGCCGGTGCGTTCCTCCGGGACGGCGAGCGGCGGCGTGGTGGCACAGGTCGGCGGCCGGCCGGCGCTCGTCGTGGCGACGCCGGGCGCGGAACCCCTCGCGGAGGGCGGCTACCCCGCTGCACTGCTGCTGGACGCAGCCGTCGCGACATCTCGTGACGGCCTGCGCACCTCGGAGGAGGCGCTGCGCCGGTGGCTCACTGCCGCGGCACTGGTTCGGCCGGCCTCGGCGGGCGGGCTGGTCCTGCTGGTAGGCGACGGAGCGCCGGTCCCGACCCAGGCCCTCGTCCGCTGGGACCCGGTGGGATTCGCGCAGCGCGAGCTCGCCGAGCGTCGTGAGCTCCGGCTGCCGCCGTCGGTGGCGTCGGCGGGGCTGCGAGGCACCCTGGACGCCCTCGAGCCCTTTCTGGGGCGTCTCGAGCTGCCGGCCGGGGTCGAGGTCCTCGGGCCCGTCCAGGACGCCACCCGCGCGGGGGGCGCGGACGCCGGCTGGCACGCGCTCGTCCGGGTGCCGACCGGACAGCGCGCGGCGCTGGCCACCGCGGTGCACGGCGGCCTGGCGGTCCGCAGCGCGCGCAAGGAGCCCGGGACACTGCGGGTCGCTCTGGATCCGGAGGACATGTGGTGACCGGGCGCTCTGCCACCGCGGTCGGCACCTAGACTCGAGCATCATGCGCGTCCTCTTCGCCGGCACCCCTGCGGTCGCCCTCCCGTCGCTCGAGGCGCTGCTCGCCTCGCGCCACGAGGTGGTTGCCGTGCTGACCCGGCCGGATGCGCCGGCGGGCCGAGGACGCAGCCTGAGGCCGAGTCCGGTCAAGCAACGCGCACTGGCCGCCGGGCTGGAGGTCCTCACCCCGGACTCTCCCCGCGATCCGGACTTCCAGTCGCGGTTGGCCGAGCTGGCCGTCGCGTGCGCGCCCGTCGTCGCCTACGGCGCCCTGCTCCCGGCCGCGGTCCTCGAGCTGCCGCAGTACGGCTGGCTGAACCTGCACTTCTCGTTGCTGCCCGGGTGGCGCGGCGCCGCGCCCGTTCAGCACGCCGTGCTGGCCGGCGACGAGGTGACCGGCGCGTCGACGTTCCGGATCGAGACCGGCCTGGACACCGGCCCGGTCTACGGGACCACGACGGAGACGATCCATCCCCGGGACACCTCCGGCGCGCTCCTCGATCGGTTGTCGCACTCCGGTGCGGCGCTCCTGCTCGCCACCCTTGACGCGATCGACAGCGGGGTCGCCAGCCCGATCGTGCAGAGCACCGAGGGCGTGAGCTTCGCGCCGCGGCTCACCGTCGAGGACGCCCTGTTGCGCTGGGAGCACCCGGCTCTCGCCGTCGACCGGAGGATCCGCGCCTGCACCCCGGCGCCCGGGGCGTGGACGACGGCCCCGGACGGATCGCACTTCAAGCTCGGCCCGGTCACCCTTGCCACCGACGCGCCTCGGCTCGGCCCGGGGGAGATCCTGGCCGGGAAGCACGCCGTGCTGGTGGGTACCGGGACCGACCCGGTCGAGCTCGGTGAGGTCGCGCCGGCCGGGAAGCGCCCGATGGCGGCCGCGGACTGGGCCCGGGGCGCGCACCTCGATCCGGGTGCACGACTGGGTGCGGCATGACCGAGCGCCCGTCGAGGAGCGGTTCGGGCCGCGCCGACGGCGGCGAGCGCCGACGTCCTCCGCGAAGCGTCCAGGCTCCGTCGGAACGGCGGCGCACCGAGGACGTCGCACGCGGTGCCGCCTTCGACGTCTTGCGGGAGGTCGCTGATTCGGATGCGTACGCCAACCTCGTCCTGCCGCCGCTGTTGCGCGCCCGGCGCATCGTGGGGCGAGATGCCGGCTTCGCCACCGAGCTCGCCTACGGGACGCTGCGGCTGCGCGGCAGGTACGACGCGATCATCGCGCAGGTCGCCTCGCGCGAGCTCGGCACGATCGACCCGCCGGTCCTGGACCTGCTCCGCCTCGGCACCCACCAGCTGCTCGGCATGCGGGTCCCCGCCCACGCGGCCGTCTCCGAGACGGTCGCGCTGGCCCGATCGCGGGCCGGCGTGGGGAGTGCACAGTTCGTCAACGCGGTGCTGCGGAAGATCGCCCTGCACGACACCGCGGGGTGGCTAGCGCTGATCGAGTCGGGCGCACGGCATGACGAGCTCGAGACCCTGGCGATCCGCGAGAGCCACCCGAGCTGGATCGTCCGCGCACTGCGCGAAGCGCTCGTCGGCCACGGACGCCCGGCTGCGGAGCTCGAGGCGCTGCTGCACGCGGACAACGAGGCGCCCGAGGTCACCCTGGTCGCGCGCCCCGGGCTCGTCGAGCGCGAGGAGCTGCTCGCCGAGCTCCGGAGCGGCGCACGAGTGGGTCCATGGACCCCGACGGCCATCCGACTGACCGGCGGCGACCCCGGCGCGATCCGCGCCGTGCGCGACGGCCGGGCCGGAGTCCAGGACGAGGGCAGCCAGCTGGTGACCCTCGCGCTGGTCGCCGCGGAGCTGACCACCGAAAGCGCCGCGGACGCACCCGGCGAGAGGTGGCTCGACCTGTGCGCGGGGCCGGGCGGCAAGGCTGCATTGCTCGCCGCCCTGGCTGCGCAACAGGGCGCCCATCTGGTGGCCAATGAGGTGTTGCCGCACCGGGCGCTGCTGGTCGAGCGCTCTCTCGCAGCGATCCCGGACGGGGTCGCGGAGGTGCGCTGCGGGGACGGCCGAGCCATCGGTGGGGAAGAGCCCGGGCACTACGACCGCGTGCTCCTGGACGCTCCCTGCACGGGTCTCGGCGCCCTCCGGCGGCGCCCCGAAGCGCGCTGGCGCCGTTCGCCGGCTGATCTGAGCGCGCTCGGGGTGCTGCAGCGCCAACTGCTCGGCTCGGCGATCGACGCTTGTCGGCCCGGGGGAGTGGTCGCCTACGTGACGTGCTCGCCACACGTCGCGGAGACCACGCTTGTCGTGAAGGACGTGCTCCGGAAGCGCACCGACGCCGAGGTGATCGACGCGACCGCCGCTGTGGTGGCCGCGTCCCGCGGACAGATCGACCTGGGCCCGGGCCCGAGCGTGCAGCTGTGGCCGCACGTCCACCGCACCGACGCGATGCACCTGACGCTGATCCGTCGGACCGCTGCCCCCGGCGCGGCTCGCTAGGGTGATGCCGTGGGCATCGTGATCTCGCCGAGCATCCTTGCGGCCGACTTCGCCAACCTCGAGCGCGAGCTCGACCGCATCGCCGATGCGGATTACGCGCACATCGACGTGATGGACGGTCACTTCGTGCCGAACCTGACGATCGGGCTGCCTGTTGTCGCCCGGCTCGCGCAGGTCTCGCCCCTCCCGCTCGACGTCCACCTGATGATCGACGACCCCGACCGTTGGGCTCCTGCGTACGCCGAGGTGGGCGCGAACTTGGTCACCTTCCATGCGGAGGCGGCTTCGGACCCGAGCCAGATCTCGCGCGATATCCGCCGCCACGGCGCACGGGTCGGCCTCGCGGTGCGTCCGGGCACCCCTCTCGATCCGTACCTCCATCTGCTCCCGGTGTTCGACCTGATCCTGGTGATGACGGTCGAGCCGGGCTTCGGCGGTCAGTCGTTCATGCCCGAGATGATGCACAAGGTCCGGCAGGCACGCGCCGCGATCAGCGCCAGCGGGCTCGACATCTGGGTCCAGGTTGACGGCGGGATCAGCCGCAGCACCATCGAGCAGGCCGCCGACGCCGGGGCGAACGTCTTCGTCGCGGGTTCCGCCGTGTACGCCGCCGAGGATGCCGCCGCCGAGATTGCCGCGCTTCGTCAGAGCGTCGATCGATACCCGCGCGCGCACTGAGGTGGCCCTGCGGCGCCCGTCGGCCACGCCCAGAGGCGCCTGCTGTGGCAGGATTGGCGCTGAACACACACGTGCTCCGGGGTCGGTGCAATTCCGAACCGGCGGTGATAGTCCGCGACCCGTGGCTCGCCCTCGTGGCGAGGAGCGGTTGACCCGGTGGAATTCCGGGACCGACGGTCAAAGTCCGGATGGGAGGATGCGCGTGGCGACGTCGGCACCCCAGGGGTGCCAACCGTCGTCGTGATTCGTGCGCCGATGTCTCGGGCGCCCGCGTCAGCAACCCCGGAGCCACCGACGGCGGACGGGAGCGACGCGATGACCGGCAGCACCATCGACGGCGCGATGCTGCGCGCCCTGGATCTCGCCCGAAGAGGCCCGGCGCACGGCCCGAATCCGCAGGTCGGCTGCGTCCTGCTCGGCGCCGACGGCACCGTGCTCGCCGAGGGCTGGCACGAGGGCGCCGGCACTCCGCACGCCGAGGCCGCCGCTCTGCACGCCGCCGTGGAGGCGGGAACCCGCGTCGACGGTGCAACGGCCGTGGTGACGCTCGAACCGTGTTCCCACCACGGTCGGACCCCGCCGTGTGCGGTCGCGCTGGCCGAAGCGGGGATCCGCGAGGTCGTCTTCGCGGTGGCCGATCCGCACCCGGCCGGGCGCGGCGGAGCGGAGTACCTGCGGAACCACGCCGTCGAGGTCGATCAGGGCGTCCGGGCCGCGGAGGGCGAGGACCTACTGCGCGTCTGGCTGACCGCCGTCCGGCAGGGTCGGCCCTTCGTCACGCTCAAGCTCGCACAGAGCCTCGACGGTCGGGTCGCCGCGCGGGACGGCAGCAGCCAGTGGATCACCGGGCCGGTGGCCAGGGCGCACGCCCACCGAGTCCGCGCGGAGGTCGACGCCATCGTGGTCGGAACCGGCACCGTGCTGGCCGACGACCCCAGCCTCACCGCGCGCACACCGGACGGGGCGTTGGCCCCGCACCAGCCGATCCGGGTCGTCGTCGGCCGGCGGGACGTGCCTGCGGATGCCCGGCTGCGGGGCGACGGCGGCGCGCTCGTCCAGCTGCGCACGCACGACGTCCACGAGGTGCTCGCGGAGCTGGCTCGGCTCGAGCTTCGGCACGTGCTGGTCGAGGGTGGATCCACGCTGGCGACGGCGTTCCTGAGCGGCGGAACGGTGGACGAGGTCGAAGCGTACGTCGCGCCGGTGATCCTCGGGGCGGGGCTCTTCGCGCTCGGCGACCTGGGCATCGACACGCTTGCGGACGGGATGCGTTTCGGCACCCGGGGCGTTGAACCGCTCGGCGAAGACGTCCTCATCACCTTGGAGCGCCGGGACGGCGGGCCGGCGTCACCGGGCACGTCGGGTGCCGAGTCGCACGGACAGGAGCAACACTGATGTTCACCGGGATCGTCGAGGAGATCGGGACGGTCGTCGCCGTCGGTGCCGCGCGGGGAGCCGCGCCGACGGATGGCGACACGCGCTTGAGCATCCTCGGGCCGACCGTGACGAGCGGTGCCCGGCTCGGCGACTCGATCGCCGTCAGCGGCGTCTGTCTGACCGTTGCCGAGCTGCCGGGCGACGGCACGTTCGGCGCGGACGTCATGCCGGAGTCATTGCGGCGTAGCGCCCTCGGCGGCCTCCGCCCGGGCTCCCGGGTGAACCTCGAGCGGGCCGTCCGCGTCGATTCGCGTCTGGGCGGGCACATCGTCCAGGGGCACGTCGACGGCGTCGGCACGCTCCTCAGTCGAAAGCCCGGTCCGAGGTGGGACGAGCTGCGGTTCGACTGCCCGGCCGGGCTCGCGCGGTACGTCGTGCCGAAGGGCTCGATCACGGTTGACGGCGTCTCGTTGACCGTGACGGAGGTCGGCGAGACGGAGTTCGGTGTCTCCCTCATCCCGACGACTCTCGCCGAGACGACGCTCGGCCCGCTCGTCGTCGGGGCCGAGGTCAACCTCGAGGTGGACGTCATCGCGAAATACGTCGAACGACTGCTGGATCGGGGGAACAGGCCATGACGGGGCAGACCACGGCACCCGCGCTCGGTACGATCGAGGACGCGTTCGAGGCACTGCGCTCGGGACGCCCGGTGCTGGTGACCGACGCGGCGAACCGCGAGAACGAGGCGGACGTCATCCTCGCGGCGGCGCGCACGACAACCGAGTGGGTCGCCTGGATGATCCGGCACACCTCTGGTCTGCTCTGCGCGCCGATGACGGGGCAGCGGGCCGATGAGCTGGGCCTGCCACCAATGGTCGAGGAGAACCAGGACCCGCGCCAGACGGCCTACACGGTGACGGTCGACGCCGCGCGTGGCATCGGGACGGGGATCAGTGCGGCGGACCGCACCGCCACCGCGCGAGTGCTCGCGAACCCGGCGGCGATCCCGACGGACCTGATCCGGCCGGGGCACGTCCTTCCGCTGCGCGCCGTTACCGGCGGTGTGCTGACGCGCCCGGGGCACACCGAGGCCGCCGTCGACCTGTGTCGCCTAGCCGGTCTCGCGGCGGTGGGCGTGATCGCGGAGCTCGTGCACGACGACGGGACGATGATGCGTCTTGACGACGCGCTCGCTCTCGGCGCCGAGAACGGCCTCGTCACGATCACGATCGCTGAGCTCGCCGCGTGGCGGCGCACGCACGACGCCGACGGCGTCACCCACGCCGCTGTGCCACAGCAGCGGGTCGAGCGCACCGGGGAAGCGGGTCTGCCCACCGAGTTCGGCGTGTTCCGGATCATCGGCTACCGCGACCTGCTCACGGGCGACGAGCACGCCGTGCTGGTGAGCGGCCGGCCGCCCCAGCGGGGTGCCCTGGTCCGCGTCCACTCCGAGTGCCTCACCGGCGACGCCTTCGTCTCGCTGCGCTGCGACTGCGGACCTCAGCTGCACGCCGCGCTCCGTGCGATCGGCACCGACGGCGGCGCCGTCGTCTACCTGCGCGGTCACGAAGGCCGGGGGATCGGACTGCTCTCCAAGATCAGCGCCTACGCCTTGCAGGACGCGGGCCGGAACACGGTCGAGGCGAACCTCGACCTGGGCCTGCCGGCGGAGCGGCGGGAGTATGGGGCAGCCGCGGCGATCCTCGAGGACCTCGGTCTGTCCGGGATCCGTCTGCTGACGAACAACCCCGCGAAGGTCACCGGGCTCCGTGAGCACGGCGTCGAGGTCGACGACCGGGTGCCGCTCGAGGTCGGGACGACCGCATACAACGCCGCCTACCTGGCGACGAAGGTCCGCGAGATGGGTCACCTGATCGGGCAGACTGCCGGTAGGGGGACCACACCCACGACGAGGAGCGAGCAATGAGCGGGGCCGGCGCACCGACGATCGTGGTGGACGGTTCCGGCCTGCGAGTGGTCGTGGTGGTGTCGAGCTGGCACGAGCAGGTGATGGACGGGCTGCTCGGCGGCGCGGAGCGGGCGCTCAAGGACGCGGGCGTCACGGACGTGGCGGTCTTGCGCGTACCGGGCGCGTTCGAGCTCCCGGTCGCCGCCCTCACCGCCGCGCGATCCGGCGCCGACGCCGTGGTTGCGCTCGGCGTCGTCATCCGTGGCGGCACGCCGCACTTCGACTATGTCTGCCAGGCCGCGACGATGGGACTCACAGAGGTCGCGGTCCAGACCGGCGTGCCGGTCGGCTTCGGACTGCTTACCTGCGATGACGAACAGCAGGCGCTCGACCGGGCGGGGCTCGAGGGCTCCCGGCAGGACAAGGGTCACGAGGCCGCCACGGCCGCCGTCGCGACCGCCGTCGCGCTGCGGAACCTCTAGGCTCTACCGGGTGAAGACGTTCGACTCGCTGTTCGCGGAACTGCAGGAAAAGGCGGTGACCCGCCCGGCCGGCTCCGGTACCGTCGCCGAGCTGGACTCCGGTGTGCACGGGGCCGGCAAGAAGGTGGTGGAAGAGGCCGCCGAGGCGTGGATGGCCGCCGAGCACGAGGGCGCCGCTCGCGCCGCGGAGGAGATCTCCCAGCTGCTCTATCACGTGCAGGTGCTGATGCTCGCGCGTGGGCTCACCCTCGAAGACGTCTACCGGTACCTGTGAGGTCCTCCGCCATGCTCCGTGTTGCCGTACCGAACAAGGGATCGCTCTCCGAGCCCGCGTGCGACATGTTGCGCGAGGCCGGCTACCGGCAGCGCCGGGACCCGCGCGAACTCGTGCTGCAGGACCCGGAGCACGATGTCGAGTTCTTCTTCCTGCGCCCGCGGGACATCGCGGTGTACGTCGGTTCCGGGACGGTCGATGTCGGCATCACCGGCCGGGACCTGCTGCTGGACTCGGGCGCGGCAGCGGTCGAGCACATGGAGCTCGGCTTCGGCGGCTCCACCTTCCGGTTCGCGGCACCGCCGGACCAGGTGCGCACGATCGGGGACATCCAGGGGCGACGCGTCGCGACGTCGTACCCGGTCCTGGTCGACGGCTACCTCCGTTCGCACGGGGTAGAGGCGACGGTGGTCCGGCTTGACGGTGCGGTGGAGTCCGCGGTGCGCCTCGGCGTCGCGGACGTCGTGGCCGACGTCGTCTCGACCGGGACGACGCTGCGCAGCGCGGGTCTCGAGGTGTTCGGCGAGCCGATCCTGCGGTCCGAGGCCGTGCTGATCCGCCCGGCCGACGCGGTAGTCGTCAACGGTCTGGCGATTCTCGCCCGGCGGCTCCAGGGCGTGCTGGTGGCCAGCCAGTACGTACTGATGGACTACGACGTGCGCGCCGACTCGGTCGAACGGGCCGTGGCGATCACGCCTGGGCTCGAGTCGCCGACCGTCTCGCCACTGCACAACAGCGAATGGGTCGCGGTGCGCGCCATGGTGCCACGAGAGCAGACGAACCGGGTGATGGACGACCTGTACGACATCGGGGCGCGCGCGATCCTGGTGACCCAGATCCACGCCTGCCGGATCTGAGCGCTCCCCGATGAGCGGCGGCGCTGCCGACCGGGTGGTGTTCCGCCCCCGACTGGCACGCTACGTGAGCGTGGTGCTCGCCATCGCGAGCCTTGTCAGCCTGGTTGGACTCGCGGTGCTGCTCCCGGGTGCCGGACCTGGCGCCGCCCGGGTACCGGACCGACTCGGCATCGCGCTCGTCGGCGGGGCGATCACGTGGTTCCTGCTCCGGCAAGCCAGCGTCCGCGCGGTCGCGGATTCAACCGGTCTGGCCGTGCGCAACCTGGTGTTCAACCGCCAGGTGGACTGGGCCGAGATCGTCTCGGTGCGGTTCGGCGAGGGTCGCCCTTGGGTTCAGCTCGACCTGTCCGACGGAGACACGCTCGCCGTGATGGGAATCCAGCGGTCCGACGGAGCACGAGCGGTCGCGAGCGCGCGGTTGCTCGCCACCTTGCTCGAGTTCCACTCGCCGCCCGAGGATGGCGCGAGCGGCGTGGCGCGCGCTACCTGATCGCTGGACGGTCCTTCGGGAAGAAGCCGATCAGCGTCCACAGCACGCAGCCGACCACGATCGCCACCCGGATCCATTGCGCCCAGTCGGTGTACCAAGCCATCAGCGCGATCATCACCGGAAGCGTCAGGATCCAGACGATCGCCTGGAGCCACCCGGGCAGGTCGAGCAGCCAGCTGCGGACATCGGCGAGGGTGTGCGGCGAAGCGAGCAGCAGCACGAGGAAAGCCGTCCAGACGACGATGGCCAGGCCCCAGGCGCCGATCCCGACCGGACGCGCCGCGAACCAGTGCTCCGTTTCCTTCACCCGTCCCGACGTCGGGACGGGTGACCTCTCGCTCGCCTCGACCGGGGTCCCGCTCGGCAGCACCGACCCGTCGCTGGGCAGCACCGACTCCTCGCTCGGCAGCACCGACCCGTCGCTGGGCCCGATCGGCATCTCGCTGGACTCGACCATTCGTGCCCTCCACTACCCGCACCTCGCACCGGTGGGACGGCGCACCCGTCCCGCTGAAGCGGTCCGACTCTACGCCGATCGGATTTCGAGAGGCGGCTTGGCGCGGCGCCCCGGAGGTTGCCTCAGCGATCGTCGCGGGCGCGTGACGGCAAGCGAGCGGGACCGCGCGCCTCGCGGTACAAGGCTGCGGCGTGCGCACCCGCCGCAGCGGAGGCCAGGAAGGCGGCCGGATCGTCAGGTAGGCCGCGACCCATCGTGGACAGCGCAACCGGGCTCGCCTCGAGGGCGTCGTACAGGTCTGTTACGGGGATTCGTACAAGTCGGTGTCCGCAGCTCCGGCCGCCGAGCCCGGTCACCTGGAGGTCCACCTTGACACCGAGTGCGACGAGGTCCGGGTCGGTGCTCCCGGCAAGGTCGGGCACGACGACATCGGCCCGGGCGAGCGCTACCCGCCCGTAGGCGGTGAGCGAGTGGTGGGATACACCGTGGTGGCGCGAGCGCTTGTCGGCGCCCGAGATGCGCAGCGCGGCGATCGGCCGGCCGCGGAGTGCGGCGACCGCGTTGATCGCCTCACCCGCCGCGACGCCCGAGAACCCCCAGCGCGTGCCAGTACCCAGGTTTCCGGGCCCCTGGGCCACGACGGCGATGTCGGCTGCGCTGACATGGCGCGCAGCGAGCAGACCCGTGTGCACGGTTGCGGCCTCGAGATCGCCGCCGAACGCCTGGCCGACGGTCACACAGGTTTCCAGCCAGCCGGCCGCGCGCAGTCCCGACACGTTACGAGAGAACCAGGCCGGCAAGGCTCCACCGTCGGTCATGACGTACGCGACCCGCGGGGGAGCGATGCCGGCTCGCTGGGCCGCGTGCCTGGCCCCCGCGATGATCGCCGGCAACGCGGAGTGCAGGTCCGCGACGACAACAGGCATGTCGAGCAGGTCGTCGGCCTCGGCCAGGACTCGGTGGTGCTCGGACTCCTGCTCGTCCACGCCGAGAACCAGCGTCTGCATCGGCGTGTAGCGGGCCTTGACCAGGTGTCCGGGCGTTGGCGGGGGGTCGGCCGGCAGCCGCTCGGGTAGCGCGATGACGAGCGCGTAACCGCCCGTCCCGAGCTCTCGATCGAGTGCGGAAGCATTCACCAGGACCCGATCACCGACGACCGGTTCGCCGACGAGCTCGGGGTAGGCCAACGCGCGCACCGAATCACCGTCGCCGTCGAACTGGACGGTCAGCTCTTGCGCGCCCCGCCAGGCACGATCGACCGACATCACGACGCCGGACCGCCAGGTGATCACCTGAGCACCGTACCGGCCGCTAGCGTGTGTCGTGATGTCGACCACGATCCCACCCGCAGAGCGGCTGCTCGATCTCGTGATCGCGCTGGTCAACACCCCGCACCGGATGACCAAGGCGCAGATCCAGAGGTCCGTCGCCGGCTACGACGACGCGCCGTCGGTCGAGGCCTTCGAGCGGATGTTCGAACGCGACAAGGACGCGCTGCGCGAGCTCGGCATCCCGATCGAGACGGTGACCGACGCGGCCCACGGTGATGACGTGGGCTACCGCGTCGACCTCGACGCATACGCGCTGCCACCGATCGAGCTGACCCCGGCCCAGCACGGCGTGCTCAGCCTGGCCGCCCGGTTCTGGCAGGACCATTCGCTGGCCCGTGACGCGAGCCGCGCCCTGACGAAGCTGTCGGCGGTGACGAGTGGCCCCGGCTCGGAGGAGTCGGTCGCTGCGTTGGCGCCCAGGGCGCGGGCCGGTGGTGACGCGTTCCTGCCGCTGCTCGACGCGATCCAGCGCGCCCAGGCCGTCACCTTCTGCTATCGCGCGGCCAGCACCGGCGAGGAGCGCCTTCGCACCGTCGAGCCGTGGCGCCTCGTCGCCAGCCGTGGCGGCTGGTATCTCGTCGGGCGCGACCGGGACCGTGCAGAGGCGAGGGCTTTCAGGCTGACCCGGATGACGAGCGCGCCGACCGCCATCGGGTCGTCGCGCGCCTTTGACGTGCCCGCCGAGCTGGATGCACGTGCCTTGATCGATACCCAGCACGGCGGCGCCGAGCGGATCGCAGTGCTGGCCGTCACCCCGGAGCGCGCCGGGGCACTGCGGGCTCGAGCGGTCACGGCTACCGGCGAGTCCGGTGCGGACGAGCAGCACCTCGCGGCGATCGCGACGGCGACCGGTCGGGACCTCCTCCGGGTGCCGTACCGCGCCGCCACCAGGATGGCGGAGGAGCTCTCCGGCTACGGTGACGCGGCGCTCGTGCTGGCGCCCACAGAGCTCCGGTCCGCGGTCCTTCAGCGGTTGAACGCGGCGGCGCGCCTGTCTGCCCTTGACGGCGGGACACCGATGGAGGCGTCCGATGGCTGAGCGCGCCCCGGATCGGCTGGTCCGGCTCCTCGGGATCGTCGCCTTCCTCAACCGGCACGAGTCGGTTCCGGTCGCCGAGCTCGCCACCACGTTCGGTGTGCCGGCCCGTCAGATCCTCGAGGACATCGACACGCTCTGGGTCTCGGGCACGCCCGGGTACCAGCACAGCGACCTGATCGACTTCGACGCGGACGCGCACGACCGAGGCGTGGTGCGCCTCACCGAGTCCCGTGGCTTGACTCGCCCATTGCGCCTCGGCACGAGGGAGGGCGTCGCACTGATCGCGGCGCTACGGGCACTGCGCGACCTGCTCGGTTCGACCCTGCCGGCCGAGCAGGCCGCAGTGGTCGACTCGACGCTCGAGGCCCTCACCGCCGCGGTGGGCGACGCGGCGAGCGCCGTCGACGTCCACCTCGCCACCGACGGGCGCCCCGACGTGCTGACGGCCGTCCAGGCGGCACTCGCCTCCGGGCATCGGCTGCGGTTGCAGTACGTGAACGCGGCCGACGTCACGTCCGAGCGCGATGTCGACCCGATCCGACTAGTCACCGGCGACGTGCACGCGTACCTGCAGGCATGGTGCCTGCGCGCCCGGGGGGAACGGCTCTTCCGCCTCGATCGGGTGCTCACTGCGCAGGTGCGGGACGAGCACGCTGAGCCGCACCCCGTGCCGTCCGAGCCCGGGAGCGCGGTCTTCCGCCCCGAAGCGGACGCGGAACAGGTGCACATCACGTTGAGCGGTCGCGCCCGTTGGGTCGCCGAGCAGGTCCCGGTGGACGCGGTCCAGGAACTGCCGAGCGGCGACTTCAGGGTCACCCTGCGGGTGGCCGACGGCACCTGGCTCCGGCACTTGCTCGCGCAGGTCGCCGCCGACGTGCACGCGGTCGAACCCGGCAGGTACGCCCGGGAGGTGGCTGAGACGGCAGAACGCGCACTCGCCGCCTACGGTGCCCTGCCGCGGGCGTGATCCCGCACCGGTAGCCTGTCCTCATGCTGTGGTTCACGGTCTGGAGCGTGCTCGTCGTCGGAGCACTCGTGGTGGGCTACTGGCTGTGGCGTCGCCTCTACCGCTCGGCCAAGACGACCATGGTCGAGGTGAACCGCGGATCGGAGCTGGTGGCCGCCGTGGCGGATCGCATCGATACCCTCCGGAGCACCGCGGAGCCGTTCGTGCCGCGCGCCGGGCTCTCGCACGACCCGGTCGAGGCGCGGGCGCATCTTGCGGCCTTGCGAAAGGACCGTGCGCGGCGCTCAGCCCGACGGCGGCAGGCGCACGGCACGACCTACGACCGGTGGGACTCCTTCGGCCGCTGAACTGCCGTTCGCGGTGCCGAGCACGATACGATCGTCCGACCGAACAAGGGATCGCGATGTTCAGAAATGGTCTTGAGCCCTGGCACGTCATCGTCCTGGTGATCGTGCTGTTGATGCTCTTCGGCGGCAAGAAGCTGCCGGAGATGGCCCGTGGCGTAGCTCAGTCGCTCAAGGTCTTCAAGAGTGAGATGAAGAGTCCCGACGACAGCGATGAGACGAAGCCCGAGCAGAAGCCGTCCGGAAGTGACGACGCCGCCAAGTCCTGATCCGACGGTGGCTCCCTCTCGACGTCGTCGGCCCGCGGCGTCCGGCCGCATGTCGCTGCGCTCGCACCTGCGCGAGCTGCGTCGCCGGGTGCTGCTCTGCCTGATCGGTCTGGGGATCGGCTCGGTGGCCGGCTGGATCGCCTACTCGCCCGTGTTCGACGCGCTGCAGCGCCCGCTCGTCCGGCTGGCCGCGGAGCGTGGCGGGCTGGTCGCGGTCAACTTCTCCGGGGTCGCCACGTCATTCGACATGCGGATCAAGATCTCGCTGTTCCTCGGCGTGCTGCTCTCGAGCCCGTGGTGGCTCTACCAGCTGTGGTCATTCGTCACGCCCGGTCTGACGAAGCGTGAGCGTCGCTACGCCGTCGGATTCGTCGCGGCCGGTGCGCCACTGTTCCTCTGTGGGGCGTTCGTCGCGTGGCTGATCCTGCCGAACGCAGTCGCAATCCTGACCGGCTTCACGCCGAAGGGCGCGGCGAACCTGATCGACGCGCAGGTGTACTTGAGCTTCGTGATGCGCGTCGTGCTGGCGTTCGGGCTCGCTTTCCTGCTACCGGTCCTGATGGTCGCGCTCAACTTCGCGGGCCTCGTGTCGGCCAAGACCTGGGCGCGCGGGTGGCGGTGGGCGGTCCTGGGTGTCTTCGTCTTCGCTGCCGTCATGACGCCGACGCCGGACGCGATCACGATGATCGTCCTCGCGCTGCCGATGTGCGGGTTGTACTTCGCGGCGCTCGGGATCTGTGTGTTGCGGGATCGGCGCAGCGCCGCTACCCGTTCGACTTCTCCCGCGCAGCAGACCGAGGACCGATCCGAGGGCGCGGAATGACCCGCCTCGGGATCGTCATCAACCCCACCGCGGGGCGCGGCCGCGGGCGCTCGCGTGGGCACGAGGTGATCGACGTCCTGAGCCGGCGCGGCCACTCGCTCGTCAACCTCTCCGGCCCGAACGTCGACCAGGCGACCGAAAATGCGCGGCAGGGCGTGGTGGAGGGACTGGACGCGCTCATCGTCGTCGGCGGGGATGGCACGGTTCACCTCGGTGCGAACGTCGTCGCCGGCACCTCCCTGCCGCTGGGCATCGTCGCCGCCGGCTCGGGCAACGACCTGGCGCGCGGTCTGCACCTCCCGCGACACGACATCGCCCGGGCCGTCGCAGCCATCGAGCACGGCCTGACGGACGGTCCGCGGAGCATCGACGCGGTCCAGGTCGGTTCGCCGAGCCAGGCCGTTCGCGAGTGGTACGTCGGGGCGCTCTCGGCCGGGGTCGATGCCGCGATCAACGCTCGCGCCAACGAGATCCGCTGGCCGCGGGGGAGCGGCCGATACGTGCGCGCTCTCGCGGCCGAGCTGCGTGCGTTCAAGCCGTACGGGTACCGGGTGACGACGGACGAAGGCGTCTGGGAGTCGTTGGGCACGCTCGTCGCCGCCGCGAACGGCCCGCTGATCGGCGGCGGAGTCCGGATCGCGCCGGATGCGAAGTTCGACGACGGTTTGCTCGACGTCATCTTCGCCGGCCCGTTCACCAAGTCGGGCGTGATCCGGATCTTCCCGGGAATGTACTTCGGTCGGCACGTGCGTCATCCCGCCGTCGAGGTGATCCGCACCCGCAGCGTGCTGATCGAACCGACGCGGCATGGCTCGGTCCCGCCCGAGGCGTTCGCGGACGGTGAGCGCATCGGCGCGCTGCCGTTGCACGCCGAGGTCCACCCGGGTGCGCTGCAGGTCCTGGTCTGATCCGGCGCCGCACCTCGCCCTCCGCGCCGGGACGCGGGTCCGGTGCGCTGCTCGGTCGTCACCACCGCGCGCCGTAGGCTGGCGACATGTCATCCCCGGCCGAGCGCTACGCCGCGGCGCGCCGTCGGGCCGACGAGGAGGGCACCGAGTTCGCGCGGTTCAGCGCCGGACTGGGCTTCACCCCGGATCCGTTCCAGGTTGAGGCGTGCCTCGCGGTCGAGCGTGGGCAGGGCGTGCTTGTCGCGGCACCGACCGGTGCGGGCAAGACGGTGGTCGGCGAGTTCGCGGTCCACCTGGCGCTGGCCACCGGGCGCAAGGCCTTCTACACCACCCCGATCAAGGCCCTCAGCAACCAGAAGTACGGCGACCTGGTCCGTCGGCACGGCCTCGACGCCGTCGGCCTTCTCACCGGTGACACCACGATCAACGGAGAAGCGCCGATCGTCGTGATGACGACCGAGGTGCTCCGCAACATGCTCTACGCCACCTCGCCCACGCTGGCCGGCCTCGGGTTCGTCGTGATGGACGAGGTGCACTACCTCGCCGACCGGTTCCGCGGTCCGGTCTGGGAAGAGGTGATCATCCACCTGCCCGACGACGTCCAGGTCGTCTCGCTGTCCGCCACCGTCTCCAATGCCGAGGAGTTCGGCGAGTGGCTGGACATGGTCCGCGGCGACACCGCGGTCGTGGTGAGCGAGCACCGGCCCGTCCCGCTGTGGCAGCACGTCCTCACCGACGACGCCCTGCTCGACCTCTACGCCGGCCATGTGGACCCGACCGCGCCAGGCACGAACCCCCCGATCAACCCCGAGCTGGCGGCCGCGCTCCGCCGACGGGACCGCAGTGAACGGCCACCGCTTCGCGCCCCGGTGCGGTCCGGTGGCGGTCGGGGGAGGAGAAGTCATCCCATGAATAGTGGGCGGGGAGGTCGGCGCCCGCCGCCGCGGTTCGCCGTCGTCGAGGTGCTGGACGACGCCGCGCTGCTGCCGGCGATCGCGTTCATCTTCTCGCGGGCCGGCTGCGACGCGGCCGTGGACCAATGCATGCATGCGGGTCTTCGACTGACCACACCGCGGCAGGAGGCGGAGATCCGGCAGACCGTCGAGGAGCGTTGCGCCCAGATCCCGCCGGAAGACCTCGGCGTCCTGGGCTACTGGGACTGGAGCGAGGCGCTCGTTCGTGGCATCGCGTCCCATCACGCCGGCCTGCTCCCGTTGTTCAAGGAGACGGTCGAGGATCTCTTCTCGCGGGGTCTGGTCAAGATCGTGTTCGCGACCGAGACGCTCGCGCTCGGGATCAACATGCCGGCGCGCTCGGTCGTGCTCGAGAAGCTGGTGAAGTGGAACGGCACCGGCCACGTCGACATCACGCCGGGGGAGTACACCCAGCTGACCGGGCGGGCCGGACGCCGCGGGATCGACATCGAGGGTCACGCGGTCGTCGTGGACCACCCGGACCTCGACCCGGTCGCCCTCGCCGGTCTTGCCTCGCGGCGCACCTATCCGCTGAACTCGAGCTTCCGCCCGACCAACAACATGTCGGTGAACCTGGTCGCGCAGGTCGGACGTGACCGGGCCCGCGAGGTGCTCGAGACGTCGTTCGCGCAGTTCCAGGCGGACCGGGCCGTGGTGGGCCTCGCCAAGCAGGCAAGGGCGCACGCCGAGGCGCTGGAGGGCTACCGCGCGGCGATGGCCTGCCACCTGGGTGACTTCGAGGAGTACGCCGGAATCCGCCGTTCGATCGCCGAGCGCGAGTCCGCCTTGTCGCGAGAGGCGTCCCGGGAGCGTCGTGCCGCTGCGGTGTCGTCGCTCGAGGGGCTCCGCGAGGGCGACGTGATCGAGGTCCCGGCGGGTCGTCGCGCCGGCTACGCCGTTGTGCTCGACCCAGGTCTCGCCGCGTCGATGGACGGGCCACGTCCCACCGTGCTCACCGCGGAGCGGCAGGTGAAACGACTCTCGGTCGTCGACGTCGAGGCGGGCGTTCGCGCGGTCACCCGGGTGCGCATCCCGCGCAACTTCAACTCCCGGAACGCGGCACAACGCCGCGACCTGGCGACCTCGCTGCACCACGCCCTTGCAGCACTCCCGCCGGCGCCGTCGCCCGGTCGCCGGGCGGAGAAGAAGCGCTCGGCCGCGGCGGACGACGCGACCCTGGCCTCGCTGAGACGTCGGCTCCGGGCGCATCCGTGCCACGGCTGCAGCGAGCGCGAGGACCACGCCAGGTGGGCCGAGCGATGGGCCCGTCTCGACTCCGAGCATGCGCACCTCGTCGCGCGGATCGAAGGGCGGACCAGCTCGATCGCGCGCGTCTTCGACCGGATCTGCGAATTGCTCGACGAGCTCGGCTACCTCGCCGCCGGCCCGGACGGACGCCCCGGGCGCGTCGTCACCAAGTCCGGCCAGATGCTCCGTCGGCTCTACGCCGAGAACGACCTGCTCGTCGCCGAGTGCCTCCGCCGTGGCGCGTGGGACGGTCTCGATCCCGCCGGGCTCGCGGCCGTCGCCGCCACGGTGCTCTACCAGACCCGACGGGACGAGCCGGGCTCCGCGCCGCGCCTACCGGGGGGCCCAGGGGGCCGGTTGGCCAACGCTCTCGAGGCGACCACCCGCCTCTGGTCGGACCTGGACGACCAGCAGCGAGCGCATCGCCTCGAACGGATGACGGCGCTTGACGACGGCCTCGTGCTGCCGATCCATCGCTGGGCCTCCGGCCGCGGTCTTGACGCCGTCCTGAGCGGCACGGACCTCGCGGCCGGCGATTTCGTCCGGTGGTGCAAGCAGGTGATCGATCTGCTCGACCAGATCGCTCAGGCCGCCTCGACCCCCGCGCTACGGACGACCGCAGAACGTGCGGTCGACCGGCTCCGGCGCGGCGTCGTGGCCTACTCCTCGATCTAGCCGGCCCCAGGGCGCGCCTTCGACTGCGCTTGGACGACAGTTCTGCTCTAGTGTCAGCGGCTGTGACGTCCACGCTCTACCGGCATGGGGCCGTGTACTCCACAGCGGAGCCGTTTGCCGAGGCGCTCGTCGTCGTCGATGGCGTGGTGGCCTGGCTGGGCTCCGACGCCGCGGCCGACGGATTGCTCGACTCGGTCGACGAGGTGGTCGATCTCGAGGCAGCCCTGGTCACGCCCGCGTTCGTCGACGCACACGTCCATCTCCTCGAGACGGGCCTGGCCTTGCGCGGCATCGACCTCACGCCGCGGGCCGGCGTCCGGTCAGTCTCCGACGCGCTCGACGCCGTCGCCCGCGCTGCCGCGGAGAACCCGGGCGCTCCGATCCTCGGTCACGGCTGGGATGAGACCGAGTGGCCGGAGGGACGCCCACCGACCCGTCAGGAGCTCGACGTGGCGGGCGGCGGAGCCGCGGTGTACCTGTCGCGCTCCGATGTCCACTCCGCCGTCGTCTCGACGGCCCTGGCCGAGCGTTCGGACCTACGCAGCCTGTCGGGCTGGTCTGACACGGGTCGAGTCGAGCGCGACGCGCACCACGCCGCGCGGGACGCGACGCGAGCGCTCCCGTTGTTGCAGCGCGAGGAGCTCTACCGCGTTGCGCTCGCCGAGGCAGCGGCGCACGGCATCGCGAGCGTGCACGAGATGAGCGCGCCGCACGTCGACACCCGCGGCGGGCTCGAGATGCTCCTCGAGCTCTCGGCGTCGGCGCAGAGCCGTCTTCCGCACGTCGTCGGCTTCCGCGGCGAGCTCGTCGAGGACGCCGACGCCGCCCGAGCTCTCCTGGCGGAGATCCCGGGCCTGACCGGCATCGGTGGCGACCTCGACATCGACGGTTCTGTCGGCTCGCGCACTGCCGCGCTACGCGAGCCGTACAGCGACGTCCCCGCCGGCGCCGAGCCGAGCGACGGGAATCTGTACCTGAGTGCGGAGCAGATCGCCGCACACGTCGTGGCGGTCTCGCGAGCCGGCGCTGTGCCCGCGTTCCACGTCATCGGGGACCGGGCGATGGACGAGCTGCTGCTCGGACTCCGTGCCGCGGCGAACATCATTGGCCTGCCCGAGCTGCGAGCGGTCGGGGTGCGCATCGAGCACGCGTCGATGATCGATGCCCCGACGCTTGCCTCGCTCGTCCTGCACGGGGTAACCATCAGCATGCAGCCAGGTTTCGACGCGGCCTGGGGCGGCGAGGGCGGCATGTACGCCGTACGGCTCGGCGCCGGGCGCGCGGCGGCGCTGCACGCGATCGCGGACATGGTCACTGCCGGGATCCCGGTGGCGTTCGGCTCGGATGCCCCGGTGACCCCGATGAATGCGTGGGCGGCGGTGCGAGCGGCCGTGTTCCACCACGAGGAGCATCAGCGCGTCTCGGCACGCGCGGCATTCCGCGCCCACACCCGTGGTGGCTGGCGGCTCGCTCGGCTCGACGCCGGCGGTGCCGGTGAGCTTGGGATCGGCGCGCCCGCCACGCTCGCCATCTGGGCGGCCGGGGAACTCGTCGTGCAATCGCCCGACGGCCGGATCAGCGCGTGGAGCACGGACCCGCGTGCGGGTACGCCGCAACTGCCGCTGATCGGGCCGGACGCCCCTGATCCGGTCTGCCGACGGACCCTTCGGGACGGATTGATCCTGCACGACGCGTGGTGATCGGTGCGGGGTTCAGGCACATCTGCCACAGGTGTTGCGCGACACGCCGACCGACACGCCGACCAGGTGAGCTTCATCTGTCTGCGCATGGCGCACGTGACCTGCGCATACGCCGATTACCTGCTGAAACGTCTGTTTGACAGGGTCTCTGGTCGGAGTAAGTTCACCTTCTGTTCAACCTCGTGGGTGTTGATGTTGGAGCGTCCGATCGACGCTTGCGTGCGTGGCCACGGGAGGGACATCGGCCGGATCCGCGTGTTCAGTAGATAACAGGCAGGCGCCCCGCGGGAGCCCGCCTGGCCCGAAGGACACGCGGGTCGGTCGGCCGGTCCGGTCGACCAGTTGCCGTAGCCTTCGAGCGTGTCAACGAGCCCCCGGATGCGCCTCGCGACGGCGGTGCTCGCCATCGGGGGAGGGCTGCTCACCAACGCGGCGTGCCCGGACCTGGACTGGTGGGCCGCGGCCTTCCCGGGGGTGGCGCTCCTCGTTCTCGCGTTCTGGCCGGACTCCGCGCGCTGGGCCTTCATCACCGGCACGCTGTACGGCCTGAGCTTCTTCCTGCCGCACCTGATCTGGGCCGACTCCGCGGTTGGCTGGATCCCGTGGCTGGCCCTCTCGCTCGTTCAAGCGCTGTTCTTCGGCGGGCTCGGAGCCGCCTGGGTGTGGGCGCGCCGCCTCCCGGCGGTCTGGCGCTCGCCGGTGCTCCAGACGGTCGTCTTCGCGGTGCTGTGGGTCGCTTTCGAGCACGCCCGCTCGATCTGGCCGTTCGGCGGCTTCCCGTGGGGTCGGCTCGCGACCTCGCAGGCCGACAGCCCGCTCGCCCGGCTGGCCTGGCTCGGTGGTCTGCCACTTGTCACCGGCGCCGCTGCCTGGGCCGGGGCGTTGCTGGCGCAGGCCGCCCTTTCCCTGCGTCAATGGCGGATCGGGCGGGCGAGCGGGCTCATCCTCGGCGTGGCCGCGCTGATCGTCGCGGCCTTGCTCGTCCCGCTGGACACGCAAGCGGAGGCGGGTTCGCTGACCGTCGGCGCGGTTCAGGGCAACGTCCCGATACCCGGCCTCGACGCGTTCGCACAGCAGCGCCAGGTCCTGCACAACCATGCGCTCGGCACTCGCGCGCTGGCGCAGCGCACCCGCCCCGGCCAGCTGGACCTCGTGCTCTGGCCCGAGAACGGCTCGGACATCGATCCGCGGGTGGACGCCGCCGCGGCGGCCGAGGTCGACGCCGCCGCCACCGCCGTCGGAGCGCCGGTGCTCGTCGGCACGATCGAATACCCGAGCACCGGCGGGCGGTACAACACGTCACTGTTGTGGGAGCCCGGGCGTGGCCCGGTGGCGGTGTACCGCAAGCAGCATCCGGTCCCGTTCGCCGAGTACATCCCGATCCGGTCGTTCGCGCGGAACTTCTCGCATGAGGTGGACCGGGTCAACACCGACATGCTCGCTGGGCACGAGGTCGGCGTCATCGAGGTTCCGGTGCCTAGGTTGAACCGCGCGGTGCCGATCGGAGACGTCATCTGCTTCGAGATCGCCTATGACGACCTCGTGCTCGACTCGGTGCTCGCCGGCGGCGAGATGCTGGTCGTGCAGACCAACAACGCGTCGTTCGGGCGGACCGCCGAGTCCACTCAGCAACTCGCCCTGGCCCGCCTCCGCGCCATCGAGTTCGGCCGCGCGACGGTCCAGATCTCGACCGTTGGTGTCTCCGCGGTGGTCAGCCCGAGCGGACACGTGCTGCAGCGGACGGGGCTCTTCACGGCCGACCAACTCCTCGCCCAGGTTCCGCTGCGGACCTCGCTGACGCCAGCGGCGCACGTCGGTCCGTGGTTGAGTTGGCTGTTCTGCGCCGCCGCCGTCGTCTTCCTGTTCGCCGGCTTCGCCGGCGCATCTCGAGCACGAAGAGAGGATCGAGTCCGTGACTGAGAATCGCACGTCCGGGCACGTTGTGGTCATCATCCCGACCTACAACGAGTTCGACGCCCTGCCGGACACGCTTGTGCGCCTCCGCGCGGCGGTACCCGAAGCGGACGTCCTCGTCGTCGACGACGCCAGCCCGGACGGAACGGGGGACTGGGTCGAGAAGCAGGCGGCCGTGGACGGCGCGGTGCACGTGCTGCGACGCACCGGCAAGCAGGGGCTCGGGACGGCCTACCTCGCGGGGTTCCAGTGGGCGCTGGAGCGTGGTTACGACGTCCTGGTTGAGATGGACGCGGACGGCTCACACCTGCCGGAGCAGCTTCCGCTGCTGCTCGCCAGGATCACCGACGCCGACCTGGTGGTGGGGTCACGCTGGGTGCGTGGCGGCCGGGTGGTGAATTGGCCGCGCAGCCGCGAGGTCCTCTCGCGAGGCGCCAACATCTACACCCGACTTGCCCTGGGCGTGCCGCTCCGCGACGCAACGGCCGGGTACCGCGCGTATCGCGCCACCATGCTCGAGAAGCTGGACCTCAGCGACGTGGCCTCGCAGGGCTACTGCTTCCAGATCGACATGACCTGGCGGATCGCGCGGGCCGGTGGACGAATCACCGAGGTCCCGATCACCTTCGTCGAGCGCACCGCAGGTGAGTCCAAGATGAGCCGCGGCATCGTGTTCGAGGCCCTCGGCCGCGTGACGGTCTGGGGACTGCACCATCGCGCCGCACAGGTCCGCAACCTGGTGCATCGAAAAAGGAACTAGCTCCGCGGCCAATCGGCCTGCGGAGCCAGTTCGGAGATCCGAAGCAAGGGGAGCGCTGCGGTGGATTATGTCAGCCTACGCACTGCGTCGAAGCTTCCCCGCTCGGAGCAGCTCGAGCCGCTCGGCCAGGAGCTCCTCGAGCTCGGTCACGGTCCGTCGCTCGAGCAGCATGTCCCAGTGGGTGCGCGGTCGCTTGGTCGGCTTCGGCTCGGGTCGAGAGGCGTCACGAAGCAGCGCCTCGACGCCGCATCGGCATTCCCACACGGCCGGAACGTCAGCCTGGGTAGAGAACGGCAGCACGATGGTGTGTCCATTGGGGCAGTCGTAGTACGCGGTGAACCGGGGAGCGGGCTCGATGCCCTCATCCCGCTCCATGCTCCGTGCACCGATGCTCATTCCACGTAGTGATCGGTTCTGCATGGCGCAACCTCCGTTCGGCCTCGACGGGTCCTGGGTGTTGACTAGTCAAACGTCTCGCGGGTCGCCGGTGTTCCATCCGAGAGTGAAGGTCTGGTGAAAGCCTGACGCGAGTCGTCGCTCGCGCCGTGGTCGGCGGATCAGGAGTGATCGGCCCGACGCTGGGTCAGGACAACCCCGTCGGTGAACATCACGCCGTCGGCGAAGTGTGCTTCGATCCGGCCGCCACCGAACTGCTCGGCGTGCAGGCGTGCGTAGAGGCCGTCCGCCTCGAGGAGCTCCTGGTGCCGTCCGCGCTCCACCACCGTTCCGTCGTCGACCACGATGATCACGTCGGCATGCCGGATGGTCGAGAGTCGGTGCGCGATCGCCAGGGTGGTTCGCCCGCGCATGACCTCCGCCAGCGCCTCCTGGACGACCCGCTCCGACGCGGAGTCCAGGGCCGAGGTCGCCTCGTCGAGGATGAGGATCCGCGGGTCCTTCAGGAGCACCCGCGCGATCGCGAGCCGCTGCTTCTCGCCGCCCGACAAGCGATAGCCGCGCTCGCCGACCAGGGTCTGGTAGCCCTCCGGGAACGACGCGATGGTCTCGTGGATGTTCGCCGCCCGGGCCGCGTCCACGAGCTCGCGCTCGGTGGCCTCTGGGCGCGCGTAGCGCAGGTTCTCCGCGATCGTGGCGTGGAACAGGTACGGATCCTGGGTGACCATCCCGACGGCGTCGGCGAGCGAGCCCATGGTGAGGTCTCGCACGTCGTGGCCGTCGATGCGGACCGCTCCGCGGGTTCGCTCGTACAGCCGCGGCACGAGGTAGCTGATCGTCGTCTTGCCCGCACCTGACGGCCCGACGAGAGCGGCGAGCTGGCCCGGTTCGATCGTGAACGAGACGTCGCTGAGCGTCCACGGACGCGCTGTCTCAGGAGCCTCCGCAGCCGTCACGGGCGGAGACACCGGTCGCCGCGAGGCAGCGGGCGCCATCGTCGCGGCACGGCTCATCGAGCCGGACGTCCCGCCCCACAGGTGGCCACGCATGCCCGGCACCACCGGCGCCGGTTCGGGCTGCGCGAGCCGCGGGGGAGCCGGGTAGCTGAACCAGACCCGGTCGAACTCGACCTGCCCGCGGATCTCGCGCGGGGCCAGCGCGACCGCTCCTGGACGGTCGGCGATCGCCGGTCGCAGATCGAGGTACTCGAAGATGCGCCGGAACAGGGCCAGCGAGGTCTGCACGTCGAGCGCGACGCGCATCAGCGAGACCATCGGCATCAGCAGCCGCGCCTGGATCGTCGTGAATGCCACGAGAGTTCCGGGGGTCAGCGCGCCGGCGTGCCCGGTCACGAGACCCGCCATCAGGTATACGACTGCGGGAGTGACCGACATGAAGGCGGTCACCAGGCCGAAGAAGCCCTGGCCGGCCATCGCCTGCCGCACCTGGAGGTCGACGAGCCGGCTGTTCTCCGTGCGGTAGCGGGCCAGCTCGGCGTCGGCGCGGTTGAAGATCTTGCTGAGCAGCATCCCGGAGACGCTCAGCGCCTCCTGGGTGATGGCGGTCATGTCGGACAGCGATTCCTGGGTCTGCCGGGCGAGCCGTTGCCGGCGCACCCCGACCTTTCGCTGAATGAGGATGAACAGCGGCATCAGGGCGAGCGCGATGATCGACAGCTGCCAGGAGAGCACGAGCATCGCGACGAGCGATGCGATCACGGTCACCGAGTTGGCCAGGATGCTCGACGCGGTGCTGGTGAGAACTGTGCCGACGCCGCCGACGTCGTTGGCGAGCCTGGACTGGATCGAGCCGGTCTTGGTGGCGGTGAAGAACGCCAGCTCCATCCGCTCCAGGTGTTCGAACAGGTGTTCGCGCAGGTCCGCCATGGCGCCATTGCCCACGCGGGTCGTCAGGTACGTCTGGCCGACGCCGATGAGCGCGCTGACCAGCGGGACGACGACCATCACCGAGCACAGCACGACGAGCAGGCGAATGTTGACGATGCCGCTGGGCGGGAACAGCGCCTTGTCGAAGACGGCACGCGTCAGGAATGGCGTGACCATGCCGAGAATCGACGAGACGACGATGGCGGCCGCGACGACCGCCAGAGTCTTGCGGTGCGGCAAGAACAGCCGGCTGATTCGTCTGAGCAGTTGTGGCGTCTCGGCGTCGGTCATGCGGGTGATTCTGCACCCGGGAGGACTGCCGTGGCATTCGTGCGTCATGGCGCGAGGCATGGCACCGGCGCCGGACGAGAGCCGCACCTTCCCGCGAAGCGATCTGGTCGTCACTGCGGGAACATCTGACCGAGGCTCCACCACGCGCCGTCGACTGTTGCTGTACAGCGTCGTCGCGCAGCGGCTCACCACCGAGAAGCCGAAGCGGCGCTCCAATTGCGCGGACAATGTGCCCAATTTCGGGAGATGCGGTGAAACCAGCGGTGCGCGCCCACTCGCCCGTACATTCACCCTGCGCGCGGCATATCCTGACGCAAGGAGCCGGGATGATGCGTTGATGGTGAGCTGGCGCGCCAATCCTTGGATCGGACATCCGGGGGAGGACGCGCACGTGAAGGTCAAGATGGTGCTTCCGGCATTGACCGAGGTGACGAGCCCGCTGTTCCGGCCGATCAAGTACTCCTTGTTCCCGCCGCTCGGTCTGGCGACGCTGGCCGGCTTCCTCGACCCGTCCGACGACGTGACCATTGAAGACGAGCACGTCGAGCGCGTCAGGTTGGATGATGATCCGGACCTCGTGGTGATTCAGGTCTACATCACCTCGGCCTCGCGCGCGTACCGACTGGCAGACCACTATCGGCGGCGTGGTGTGCACGTTTGTCTCGGCGGGCTGCACGTCACGTCGCTGCCTGATGAGGCTGCGCAACACGCGGACACGATCTTCTTGGGTCCCGGCGAAGACACCTGGCCCGCGTTCCTCACCGACTACCGCGCGGGTCGCCCGGCGCCCCTGTATCGGTCGACGCAACGAACATTGGCGCAGTTGCCGCCCGTTCGGCGGGACCTCATCAAACGGCAGCTCTACTTGGTGCCGAACTCGATAGTCGTCTCCCGCGGATGCCCACATTCCTGCGATTTCTGCTACAAGGATGCATTCTTCGAGGGCGGACGCGGCTTCTACACGCAAACGGTCGAGGCGGCATTAGCCGAGATCGACCGGCTACCCGGTCGGCATCTTTACTTCCTCGACGATCACATCTTCGGGAACGCCCGGTTCGCCACCGAGCTCTTCGAAGGAATGCGTGGAATGGGACGGCTCTGGCAGGCGGCCGCAACAGTGCAGACCGTGCTCCGGCCCGGCCTGGTCGAACTGGCCGCCGAGGCCGGTCTGCGGAGTCTGTTCGTCGGCTTCGAGACCCTCTCAACAGCGAACCTGGTCCGTCACGGCAAGCGGCAGAACCTCGGTCGTGACTACGCCGAGGCCACCCGACGCCTCCACGACAACGGGGTGATGGTCAATGCGAGCTTCGTCTTCGGGATGGACGACGACGGGCCTGATGTGTTCGAACGGACGGTTGACTGGGCGGTTCGCCAGGGCGTCGAAACCGCCACGTTCCACATCCTCACGCCGTACCCCGGCACGGTGCTCTACCAGCGGATGAAGGCCGCGGGCAGGCTCGTGACTTCCGACTGGGATCGCTACGACACCCGGCACGCGGTCTTTATGCCAGCGCGGCTGACACCGTCCGAGCTCGAGGAGGGCTATTGGCGCGCGTATCGCGAGTTCTATACGTGGCGGAATATCGTCCGCGGCGCTCGAGCCCACCCGGACCTGCGCGGCATGCTGCGCCATCTGGCGTACGCCGGCGGCTGGAAGCGCTGCGAGCCGCTCTGGGATCTGGCGATCCGCGCCAAGCGTGTGGCAGCGTTGCGTCCGGCGCTCGAGTCCGTTCTCTCGACGACCAGAAGGGACCGCGGCGCAAGGGTCGAGACCTCATCTGCCTCAGATGACGAGCCTGGCGTCTCGCCGCACGATCACGCGCGCCAAGGACTCGTCTGAACGCCGATAATGTGCATTATGTCATATCGTTCTCGTGTGGCATCGGCTTGCCCTCCCCCCGTGGCTTCGGCGCGGCTTCCGCTGCCGGGACGCCGGCGGGGTCATTGGTCACGCGCTCGTGCCCTCCTCGTGACCACCAGTGCGGCGGCGGCCGTGGCCGCCGAAGCCGCGAGATCAATCGATCGCGAGGCTGTCGCCGATGCCGAGCCGCCGATAGCTGACGGACCCGCCGAGGCTCCCGACGAGCCGGTCAGCGAGTGCGTTACCCGCCTCGCTGAGCAGCGCGTCGTGGATCGGGACAACGACGCGGGGATGGACCGCACGGACGTAGTCGATCACCTCGGCGAGCTTGAGCCACGGGCCACTCACGGGTGCCAGCAGTACGTCGACGCGCTGCCCCTCCGCTGGCACAGTGAACGAGTCGCCGGGGTGCAGGACTGCTCCGTCGACCAGGTAGGCGAGATTCGGGACCGGCGGGACGTCAGGGTGCACCCGTGCGTGCGACTCCCCCAGCGCCTGCACGTCGAACCCGGCCGCGAGGAACCGGTCGCCACCCCGGACCCGGTGCAGCCGCTCGAGTGCCGTGCTGTCGTCCGCGATCTGGTCGATCACTGCGTCAGGCGCCCACACCTCCAGGTGAGAACGACTCTCAAGTACCGCGCGGAGCTCGTCCGGGACCACGTGATCGCCATGCTCGTGCGTGACCAGGACCGCGTCGGCTGTCGTCAGCGCGTCCCGGTCGCTGACCGAGCCTGGGTCGATCACCAGGCGGCGCCCCGCACGTTCGAGCCGCACGCACGCGTGTCCCCAGACTGTCAGCTCGGTCGCCACGGCTTCAACATCTCACGCCGACCGGGCAAAGACCAGGCCGGTCCGCCGGGAGCGCGTCCGCCGAACCTCAGACGATGACCATCACGAGGTCGCCGCCCTCAAGCTGTTGGATGGCGCCGATCGCGAGCCGCTGGACGGTCCCGGCGATCGGCGTCGTGATCGCGGCTTCCATCTTCATCGCCTCGATGGTCGCGACGGTCTGGCCCGCCTCGACCGACTGACCCTCTTGAACGGTGACCGTCACGGCGCCCGCGAACGGGGCCGCGATGTGGCCAGCCGCTCTCGGGTCCGCCTTCTCCGACGTCACGATGTCCACGTCAACCGACTTGTCGCGAACCTGGAGCGGCCGGATCTGGCCGTTGAGGTTGAAGATGACCGTTCGCATCCCACGCTCATCCGGCTCCCCCAGCGCCTCGAGGCCGACGAGCATCTGCACGCCCTTGCCGAGCTCGACCGCGACCTCCGCGGAACGTGACATGCCGTAGAGGTAGCGGGTGGTGTCGAGCACGCTGATGTCACCGTAGGCGTTGCGGGTGTGCTCGAACTCCTTGGTCGGCCCCGGGAAGAGCAGCTGGTTGAGGCGGTCGCGACGCTGCTGCGAGTCCCCCGCCAGGTCGTGCCGGTCCTGCTGGCTCAGTGGGGCCATCGCGCGGCGAATGCTGCGCCCGGCCAGGGCCTTGGTGCGGAATGGCTCGGGCCAGCCGCCGGGCGGCTCCCCCAGCTCGCCGTTCAGGAAGCCGACGACCGACTCGGGGATGTCGAAGTCCTGCGGGTTCTCGGCGAATGCCGCGGGGTCCGCGCCGCACGCCACCAGGTGCAGCGCCAGGTCGCCGACCACCTTGCTGGACGGCGTGACCTTGACCAACCGGCCGAGGATCTTGTCCGCGGCCGCGTACATGGCTTCGATCGCCTCGAACCGGTCGCCGAGACCGAGCGCCGTGGCCTGAACCCGCAGGTTCGAGAGCTGCCCGCCGGGGATCTCGTGGTCGTAGACGCGTCCGGTCGGGCCGGGCAGGCCGGACTCGAAAGGCTTGTACAGCGCGCGCACCGCGGCCCAGTACGGCTCGAGGTCGCACACCGCGCGCAGGCTGAGCCCGGTGTCGCGGTCGGTGTGCTCCACGGCGGCCACCAGCGCGGAGAGGGAGGGCTGGCTCGTCGTCCCGGCCATCGCGGCACTGGCGGCGTCCACGGCGTCCACACCGGCGTCGATCGCCGCGAGCAGGGTCGCGAGCTGCCCACCCGCGGTGTCGTGCGTGTGCAGGTGGACCGGCAGGTCGAAGCGCTCCCGCAGGGCGGAGATCAGGGCCGACGCCGCTCGCGGCCGCAGCAGGCCGGCCATGTCCTTGACCGCGAGGACATGCGCACCGGCGTTGACGATCCGCTCCGCGAGCCGCAAGTAGTAGTCCAGCGTGTAGAGGTCCTCGGCCGGGTTGAGCAGGTTGCCGGTGTAGCAGAGCGCGACCTCCGCGATCGAGACGCCGGTCTCCCGGACCGCCTCGATCGCGGGCCGCATCTGCTCGACGTCGTTCAGCGAGTCAAAGATGCGGAAGATGTCCAACCCCGTTGCGGTGGCCTCACGGACGAACGCCTGCGTCACCTCGGTCGGGTACGGGGTGTAGCCGACGGTATTGCGTCCGCGGAGCAGCATCTGCAGCGCCACGTTCGGCAAGGCCTCCCGGAGCGAGGCGAGCCGTTCCCACGGGTCCTCCCCCAGGAATCGCAGCGCAACGTCGTACGTCGCGCCACCCCAGGCCTCCATCGAGAGCAGGCCTGGGGTCATCCGGGCCACGTGCGGCGCGACGGTCAGCAGGTCATGCGTGCGGACCCGGGTCGCGAGCAGCGACTGGTGCGCATCCCGGAACGTCGTCTCGGTCACGGCGACGCCGGTCCGCTGACGAAGCGCCCGGGCGAAGCCCTCCGGCCCGAGCTCGAGCAGCTGCTGGCGGGTGCCGGGCGGCGGCGGAGCGTCGAGATTGAGCTGTGGGAGCTTGGCCCGCGGTTCAAGAGTCTCCGGCGGTGGTCCGTACGGGCGGTTCACGGTGACGTCGGCGAGGTAGCTCAGCAGCTTCGTGCCGCGGTCGGCGCTCTCCTTGGCCTCGAGCAGCGCGGGCCGCTCGTCGATGAACGACGTCGAGACCTCGCCGCGGACGAACTCCGGGTCGTCCAGGACCGCCTGCAAGAACGGGATGTTGGTCCGGATGCCTCGGATCCGGAACTCGGCCAGCGCACGCCGGGCCCGGGCGACGGCCGTCGGGAAGTCACTTCCGCGGCAGGTGAGCTTGACCAGCATCGAGTCGAAGTGTCCGGTGATCTCCGCACCCGCGTTCGCGGTCGCGCCGTCCAACCGCACCCCAGCGCCGCCCGGCGAGCGATAGGCCACGATCCGCCCGGTGTCGGGCCGGAAGCCGTTCGCCGGGTCCTCGGTCGTGATCCGGGTCTGTAGCGCAGCCCCGTTGACTCGGATGTTCTCCTGCCGGATCCCCATCCCCGCGAGCGTCTCACCTGCGGCGATCCGCATCTGCGAGGTCACCAGGTCGATGTCGGTGACCTCCTCGGTGACAGTGTGCTCCACCTGGATCCGCGGGTTCATCTCGATGAAGACGTGCTTCCCGGCCCGCTCCCCCACCGTGTCCACCAGGAACTCGACGGTGCCCGCATTGACATAACCAATGCTCCGCGCGAAGGTCACCGCGTCCCGGCACAACGCGACCCGCAGCTCAGGGTCGAGGTTGGGCGCCGGTGCGATCTCGATGACCTTCTGGTGCCGGCGCTGGACCGAGCAGTCGCGCTCGAACAGGTGAACGATGTCACCCGTCGCGTCGGCCAGGATCTGGACCTCGATGTGCCGTGGCCGCAGCACCGCCTCCTCGAGGAAGACGGTCGGGTCGCCGAACGCGCTGTCGGCCTCCCGCATCGCGGCGGCCAGGGACTCCGGGAGGTCCGCACGGGCGTCGACGCGACGCATGCCGCGTCCCCCGCCGCCCGCCACGGCCTTCACGAACAGCGGGAAGCCGATCTCGTCCGCGGCACCGAGTAGGGTCTCGGCGTCATCGGACGGAGCGGACGACTGGAGTACCGGGATGCCAGCGGCGCGTGCGGCGGCCAGGGCGGTGACCTTGTTCCCCGCCAGGTCGAGGACCTCGGGCGGCGGACCGATGAACGTGATGCCCGCCTCACGGCAGGCGCGCGCCAGCTGCGAGTTCTCGGAGAGGAAGCCGTAGCCGGGATAGATCGCGTCCACCTCGGCGTGCCGGGCGACGCGGATGATCTCGTTGATGTCGAGGTACGCCCGGACCGGGTGCCCGGGAACCCCGATCGGGTAGGACTCGTCCGCCTTCAGCCGGTGCTCGGAGTTCCGGTCCTCGTACGCGAACACGGCCACGGTGCGCGCGCCCAGCTCATAGGCCGCACGGAAACCACGGACAGCGATCTCGGCACGATTCGCGACCAGGACCTTCGAGAACACCACTCACCCCATCCGTTCCTGCGGTTCTTGAACCGTACCGGTTCGCCGTCGAGCGGACCCGTGGGGCGCCGTTAGGGCCCAGCACCGGACACCGGGAAGTGTGTCATGACCGACGCCACGAGCCGAGGGCAAGATCACTCTGTGGATGCCCGGCGCGCGCGGCGACCGGGGTGATCGCAAACAGCGCAGGTCCCCAGGGCTTGCGGAGGCCTCGAAGGCTCAGCCGATGACGCGGGTGCGACGGCGAACCGAAAGCTCGTCGTCGCGGTCCGCGGCGGTGCCATCGTCGTCCGCGCGCTCCGTCGGCAACTCGGCGAGCGAACCTTCGACCTCGCGCCAGACGCGCCCGACAGCAATCCCGAACACACCCTGGCCGCCCTGCACGAGGTCGATGACCTCATCGGTCGAGGTGCATTCGTAGACGCTCGCGCCGTCGCTCATCAGGGTGATCTGCGCCAGGTCCTCGACGCCGCGCTCACGCAGGTGCGAGACGGCCGAGCGGATCTGCTGCAGCGAAACGCCCGTGTCGAGCAGCCGCTTGACCACCTTCAGCACGAGGATGTCGCGGAAGCTGTAGAGCCGCTGGGTGCCCGAGCCGGTCGCCGGGCGGACGCTCGGCTCGACCAGGCCTGTCCGGGCCCAGTAGTCGAGCTGGCGGTAGGTGATCCCGGCGGCACGGCACGCCGTCGGCCCGCGGTAGCCGGTCGTGGTGTCCAGGTCGGGAAGCGTGTCCCCGAAGAGCAGGCCCTGAGTACGCTGTGGAACGCCAGCTGTGGCGCCGACAGTCGCGTCACCGATGCCACTCACAGCCGCCTCCGATTCCGCGCGCCCTGCATGGTCAACTGGGACGCCACCAGCAACGCTAGGGCCGCCCCGGGGGGCCGTCAACGACGTCGCCATCGAGCATGTTCGGCGTGTCGCACCCGGCATGTCTCAATCTCTACCTGAACGTGAAACTGAGAGCCGCTCTCCCCGGTTCAGAGCCCTCCCTGGCGCGGCTCACGGCGCCAGATCCGCCACCCCGGCGCGAAGCAGAGCCGTGTGCAACTGTCCGCACAGCTCCCCCAGTTCAGCCGCGAGCGTGCCCGCACGCGCTCGCGCCGACGTCCCGTGCTGGCTCCGCCAGGGCGCGATGATCTGCTCGACCAGGTCGACCTGGCGCTCGGCCGCGCCCTTGAAGGCGCGGAGATGCCGGGCATCGACACCGTGCTCGGCGAGCATCCCGGCGAGGGCCACGACGTCACGCACCCACGGGTCGAACTGACCCGACGGTCCGGCGTGGATCACCCCGGCTTGCACGAGGGCGTGCACGAGCTGCTCATCTACCTGCGCGTCCGCGGCGAGGGTGGCGCTGGTGTACCGACCGGCAACATCCGTCGCCCGCTCGCCATCCCGGGTGGCGAGTCTCGGCGCTTGCGGCGCCGCGTCGTCGATCCCGCTGTCGAGGGCGGCCAGCTGCTCCCGGATCACCCGAAGCGGCAGGTAGCGATCACGCTGGGCGCGCAGCACGTACCGCAAGCGTTCCAGGTCCGCCGGGCTGTACTGCCGATAGCCGGACGACGTTCGCACCGGCTCGACCAAGCCCTGCTCCTCGAGGAAGCGAAGCTTGGAGTTGCTGACCGCAGGGAAGTCGAGCTTGAGTGCGGCCAGCACGTCGGAGATCCGCATGTTCGCGACCCGCGACACCCCGCGTGGCCAAGGCTCGGCCGTGCCCGCGACACCCCGCCGCTCAAGCTCGTCAAACGGCCGAGCACTGTCCGCGCCGAGTCGGGCGAGGCGTGCGGATGCTGCCGTCGACGTCACCGAGGCTCGCCGTCTCCGCCCGCCGCGACGCGGCCCGGGCTCGGATGGAACGTGAGCCGGTACTTGCCGATCTGCACCTCGTCGTTGCCGCGCAAGACCACTCGATCGATCCGCTCCCGGTTCACGTAGGTTCCGTTGAGCGAGCCCACGTCCCGCACCACGAAGTCGTCGAGCTCACGCACGAACTCCGCGTGCCTGCGCGAGACCGTGACGTCGTCGAGGAAGATGTCCGCGTCAACGCTGCGGCCCGCCATCGTGCGTTCGGCGTCGAGCAGGAAGCGCGCGCCCGCATTCGGTCCCCGTTGCACGATGAGCAGCGCAGAGGTCCGGGGCAGCGCAGCAACAGCCGCCTGGTCGTGTGCCGAGAGCGCGCTGGTCGTGACCGACTCGGTCTCGAATGAGCCCAGCCGCCCGAAGCTGATCGTCGTCTCGGCAGGGTCTCGCGGTTCCAAGGCCCCCTGCGATTCCTCAGTCACCACGCCTCCTCATGCACCACCGTCGTCGCCGGTGCGGCTCAGTGTCTCACTGTCCCGGGCACCAGGGTATGCGCCAGGACGACCCGACGTCAGACTTCCTCCCTCCTACGGCCTGTCGGCCGGCTTGGGCGTCGCATACTGGGGCGCCGATGGCGCCCGTTTCGCGTCGATCGTCACCTTCGCGCTCTCGGTCAGGTTCGCGTCACCGCCCAACTGGCGGACCGCGGCGATTACGCCACCGGGGATCTCGAGCGCGACCAAGAGGTCATGCGAGTTCCCGATCGCCAGCCACGTGTACGGCGCGGTGAGGGTCGAGCCGTCGACGATCACGCCTCCCGCTGTATCCACGATGTAGCTCGACGCGGTGATCCGCCGGTCCTCGAGCTGAATCGCCTCGGCGCCCGCATTGCGAAGCTCCTCGAGGATGTTGAATAGGGTCGCCGCCTTGATCACGCCCACGGGGTCGTACACGGTCAGCTGGATCCCGGGACCCTCGGCCGGCAGGCGACCCGCGAGGATCCCCTGGGTGCCGGCGCGGACCTCGGCAGCCTGCTGCGCGACGCGATTCTTGTCCGTGCCGCTCTCGAGCTGGGTCTGCTGGCCCCGCAGGGTGGCGGCTTCCTTCTCCAACAGGTCGGCCTGCCGGGTCACGCCGTCGAGCAGACGGACCAGGTCGTCCTGACGGAGGGTCGAAAGGTCGTTCTGCTGAGCGGAGTGCACCTGCGTGACGACCGCGAACCCCAGCACCGCGCAGAGCACGGCGACGATCGCCTGCGCGCGGCTCGCCCGCGGTGCCATGGCCCGGCCAAGCCTCCACCACGCCGACCGGCTGCGGTGCGTGTGCCCGGATGCCGGGGTCGGGGTCTCGGTCATGCGCGGAAGAGCTGCCGGCGGATGGAAGCCACGTTCGAGAAGATCCGGATGCCCAGGACGACGACCACGGCGGTCGACAACTGAGACCCGACGCCGAGCTGGTCGCCGATGAATACGATCAACGCCGCAACGATGATGTTCGAGAGGAACGAGACGAGGAAGACCCGCTCGTCGAACAATCCGTCCAGGAGCGCGCGCACGGCGCCGAAGAGCGCATCGAGGGCTGCCACCACAGCGATCGGCAGATACGGCTGCAGGACGACCGGCACGCTCGGCTCCAGGACCAAGCCGGCGACGACGCCGATCACGAGTCCGATCAGGGCAATCACGGTGTGTTCCCCTCCTGCGCGGGAGTTGGTGATGCTTCGAGGGTCGGTGTCGGTGTCGGTGCGGTCTTGCTCGCATCTTCCTGGACGTGGACCGCTGCATAGCGCAACGTCACCGATCCGCCCCCGGTGAGTTGGAGGTTGCCGACGGCGGACACGCTCGACACGATCCCATAGTGCTCGCCGAGCAGCTCAAGACGAGTGCTCGCCGAGGTCCGTGAGAAGCGGGCGCGCAGCGCGTCCGGGTCACCGATCGCTTCGACCGAGTACGGCGGCAGCAGGGGCGAGAGATCGACCAGGATCGCGAGCCCCGCGCCGCGGACCGCGCTGAGGGAGGTGAGCCGCTCCCCGTTGACCGAGATGGCCTCGGCGCCGGCCGCCCAGAGACCGTTGACGACTTCCTGGATGTCGGATGCCATCACCCGGCTCAAGGGATCGGCTTGATCTGGGTTCTGACGGACATCCGCGGCGTCATCGAGAGTGACCCTCAGGCCGGGTCCAGACACGGCCGCGGCGCCGGAGGCGACCTCGTACTGGCTGAGCGACGTCAGCAGGTTGGGGTCGGTGCTCGCGAGCGCATCGGACTGGAGCTTGGCGATCTGCTGGCTGACCGTCGCGTTCGCGGCACGGAGCGACTTCACCTGGGTGCGCCCGCGGTCGATACGCTCCTCCAGGAGAGCCCGGGCCCGTACGACGCCGTCCTTCGGCGTGCGCAGCGTGACCACCGCCGTCGTGATGAGGGTCCCGAGCAGCACCGCGACGAGGAACACCCAAGCGAATTGCACCCAGGTCCGCCCGGTGTCGAGCCCGGCGGCCTTGCGCTCAGCCACCTCGACGTAGCCCGGGTCGAGCGGACGCCTGATGACGTCGTTGAGCAGGGTCATCGAGGCGTCGGCGGGGCCGCGGGGCTGTGGTTCGCGTCGCAGGATCATGCCGTCGCCGTCCCGACCGACAGGGTCCGGGCCTGCCGCAAGTACACGGCACCCGCGAGCCAGTACAGCGTGATCCCCCACCAGGCGAACGCCCAGCCGGTCACCGCGCCGAAGGTTCCCCAGGCGTCGGACCGAGACGACAGCAGGAGCAAGGGGAACGCGTACAGCAGCGCCGCCGTGCCAGCCTTGCCGGCGAAGTGCACCGGGAGCGGACCGTAGCCGCGCCGAGCGAGCGTCGGGAGGACAGCGGCGAGAACCAGGTCCCGGACGACGATCAACGCGACGAGCCACCACGGGACGATCGCGCGCCAGGCCAGGACGACGATCGTGACCAGGATGTAGAGGCGGTCCGCAGCCGGGTCGAGCATCTGGCCGAGGCGCGAGACCTGGTTGAACCGGCGGGCCACGACGCCGTCGAGCCAGTCCGACACACCCGAGACGGCGAGCACGACGAACGCCCAGCCGTCGTGGTGTCGGACGACCAGGAGCGCGAAAACGGGAACCAGCAGCAGCCGGAGCAGGCTGATCGCATTCGGCGCCGTCAGCACAGTGCTGCGCACCTGCTGCTCCCCTGCCACGAAGCCTCCCGACGCTGTGGTCACGAACAGTCCCTGACGACTGCTCGCCACGGTGATCCTACGTGCGGGGCACCGCTTCGAAGCGGACCGACCCAGTGGCGACGTCGGCAAGGCGCAGAATGACCGTGACCGCATCTCCGGGCCGCAACGCGGCCCCGCCGCATCGTGCGACCACTGCTGGTTCCTCGAGCTGAACGGTGTCGGCCTCGAGCGCGACGCCCTCGAAGGTCTCACCCAGATGCGCTTCGAGGACGACCGCCTCGACCCGGTCGGTGCACTGCCTCTCGACCTCCGCGGCGAGGCGAGCTCCCCCGGCCATCTCCTCGCCGAGCTTCGGCAACGCCTCCTTGACCCAGGAAGGCACCTCGCGCCCTTCATGCAGGGCGAGACAGGTCTCCAGCCCGAACCGGTCGACGAGACGGCGGAGCGGGGCGGTCACGTGCGCGTACGGTGCGGCGATCGCCGAGTGCGCGCTCAACTTCGGTGGCTCGCCCTCGAAACCGACCCATTCGGCGCCACGGAACAGCATCGTGGCGTGTGACAGGAACGCTGCCGCGTTCGGGTGGCTAGGGTCGAGCCCGCGGATCACGTCGCCGTAACTTGCTCCGTCGGGCCACCGGATGTGCAGCGCGCGGGCCTGCCGCTGGAGTCTCTGCAGGTCACGCGGGTCGGCGGCCGGCATCGTGCGGAGGACGCCGATCCGCCCGGCGAGCATGATCTGAGCCGCCGCCATCCCGGTGAGCAGCGAGATCTGGGCATTGTCACCCTCGATCGGCAGCGGCGCGCGGAACTCGAGCTCCCACCCGCCGTCGCGGGCGACGACGTCCTGCTCTGGCCGCCCGAGCGACACGCCACCGCGGGCGATCTCCTGGGCGGTGCGCAGACCACCGACCTCGTGCAGCAGGACAGGCAGCGAGTCGCTGGCCGCGCCCGGCCCTTCGAGCCGGCTTTGCACGCCCGGGTAGTCCAGCTGGGCCCGGCTGCGCACGACGGCACGCTGGAGAGTTGTCGTGACGAGTGCGCCGTCGGCGTCGAGGTCGAGGGTCCAGACGAAGGCGGGCCGGTCTTGGTCAGGGAGGAGCGAGGCCGCATTCTCCGAGAGCACGGGCGGATGCAGCGGTACCCGGAGGTCGGGGCAGTAGACCGTGGTCGCCCTGGCGTGCGTCTCGTGGTCGAGGGCGCCACCCGGTGTGACGAAGGCCGGGACGTCAGCGATCGCGTACCGGACCCGGTACCCCGTGCCGCGGCGCTCGATCTGGACCGCCTGGTCCAGATCGGTCGAGCCGGGCGGGTCGATCGTCACGAACGGGATCGCGGTCAGGTCGACCCGCGCTCCGGGGATGTGGGCGGCTGACCGCCACGCCCAGGCGGCCGCCTCGGCCTCTGCCTGGACCGCCGGGTCGAACACCGGGCTCACGTGCAGTGCCGCGCGAACCTGCGCGAAGGCCGGCGCCAGCTCTGCGGCCGCACCGACGAGGGCGATCTTGCGTCGTGGCACATGGTCACCCTAGAGCAGCGCCGGAAGGGCGCGGCGCGCCCGCCGACCGTGCCCGGGTCAGTCGCCGCCGGGCGCCCCGATGATCGCCGCGAGGGGCGAGTCCGGATGGCGCTCGCGCACGATGTCGCCGAAAGTCACGATCCCCTCGAGTCCGTTCTCGGAGACGACCGGGAGCCGTCGCACCGCCTGGTCGCTCATGATCGTGAGCGCATCGTCGAGTGACGCGTTCGGGCTCACCATGGCGATGTCCCGGGTGCAGCACTCCCCGAGAGACAGGTCCGTGCTCTTGCCCTCGGCCACGACCCGGATCGCGATGTCACGATCGGTCAGGATCCCCACCACGTGCTTGTCCTGGGCCACGACGACGTCACCGATGCCGTGTTCCCGCATCGCCCTCGCGGCGTCCAGCACGCTGTCGCTCGCATCCAGCACGACGGGCTTCGCCGTCATCACATCCGACACTGTGTGTGCCATCTCTCCTCCTCGAGCTGCCGACGCCACCAGCGTCCATCGCCGCCGGCCCGGCCGCATCTCGCGCTGGCCGCGCACGTCCAGCCGGGCTGGTTGCCGACGACGTCGCTCCGCCGCTCGACCAGCACGACGTCGCGTCAGATGCCGTCGCGCTGCCCGATCCGCTCGCGAACACCGAACGCCGGTCGGCGTGGATCATCGCCCGGATCGTGACTCGGCTCACGCCCGGGCGCCCGTCGTCACCAACAGACCGGCCAAGGCGTCGAGGGCGCCGGGCACGAGCGAGTAGTACGCCCAGGTGCCGCGCTTCTCGCGAGCGAGCAGGCCGACGTCCATCAGCTTCTTGAGGTGGTGCGAGACCGTCGGCTGCGAGAGCCCGAGCGGCTCTGTCAGGTCGCACACGCACAACTCCCCCGATTCCTGCGCTGCGACTAGCGAGAGCACCCGCAGCCGGGCGGGATCGGCGATGGCCTTGAGGACGCCCGCCAGGTTGACGGCGTGCACCTCGTCGAGAAGCGCCTGTGTTACGGGCGCGCAGCAGGCGGCGGTGTCGAGGACCGGGAGGAGCACATGTGCTTGGGTCATGAAACCAGTCTGGCACATCCATTGACACCTGTCGATACATTGGTGCACGCTTCCTACATCGATGATTGTCGATCACTGAAGGGATGAACGATGAGCGAGAACGTGGTGGAGAAGGTCCGCCGGCACTACGCGGCCGCGGCGCTGATGGTGGATGCCGAGGTGCGCGCGACCTGTTGCGCCGACACGACCGAGAAGCCGGGCTGCGCCAGGGACACCGAGCCCGAAGGGGCGCCCTGCTGCGCGAAGGACGCGGACGCCGAGGACACCGACACCGAGCTGCTGCTCGATGAACCCAGCGCGATGTACGACGCAACCGAGCTGGCCGGCCTCCCCCGTGGCGCGGTCCGGGCGAGCCTTGGCTGCGGCAACCCACTCGCGGTCGCCGAGCTCCGGGCCGGCGAGCGCGTGCTCGACCTCGGCTCGGGTGCCGGCATCGACGTCCTGCTCTCGGCGAAGCGCGTCGGGCCGACCGGCAGGGCGTACGGCGTCGACATGACGGACGAGATGCTCAACCTCGCGAGGGCCAACGCGTCCGCCGCGGGCGCAACGAACGTCGCGTTCCTCAAGGGCCGCATCGAAGCCGTTCCGCTCCCCGACGGGTCGATCGACGTCGTGATCTCCAACTGCGTCGTGAACCTGTCCGTGGACAAGCCAGCCGTGCTCGCGGAGATGTACCGGGTGCTCGCGCCGGGCGGACGGATCGGCGTCACCGACATCGTCGCCGACAACGCGCTGAGCCTGGCCGAGCGCGCCGAACGCGGGACGTACGTCGGTTGCATCGCCGGGGCGCTCTCGTTCAGCGAGTTCAAGGACGGTCTCGTCGCCGCGGGCTTCACCGAGGTCAGCATCACCGCCACGCACGACGCGGCGCCGGGTATGCACTCGGCGATCATCC